>Ga0187766_10000473_pt1 | contig 22414 bp, 23 predicted proteins | sample 0216_QUI02_MP05__4_FD_132971 | JGI IMG/M metagenome (GOLD analysis project Ga0187766, IMG submission 132971) | Tropical peat soil microbial communities from peatlands in Department of Meta, Colombia - 0216_QUI02_MP05_20_MG | ecosystem: Environmental > Terrestrial > Soil > Wetlands > Peat ... | reverse complement strand
GGCCGCCACTGCGAGGACGTAACCTGCCAGCACCCAACCGAGGAGGGAATATCCTGCCGAGAGGTCCTTGGAGATGTTGGGAAGTGCGATGGTGACGATGTTGGAGTCGAGGGCAGACATGAAAGCGCCCAGGGTCGTAACCGATAGGATGGTCCATCGGGGAAGGGACCCTGACGGAGCCGACGCTAAGGCCAATTTTGGAAGGCGATTATGACTGGGATTTAGATTATTCGGCGGCTACGGCTCCGAAACTGAGGGGGCTGTGACCTCCAGGCCAAGAACTATCTTCCTGATTATGCGGTGCCGACTGCCCGGCGCTTGACAGGTGTGCCTGAATGGCCCTTGAAGCGCTCCTCCTCCCATACGTCTGCCCTTTCATGGTAGCCGTACATCTCCCAGTAGCCGTCGCGGTAGTCAGGAAGCAGTTCCATCCTGTTGACCCACTTGGCGCTCTTCCAAGCGTAGAGGCCGGGAATGAAGAGCCTCGCCGGGAACCCTTGCTCGGCGCTCAGCGGCCTGCCGTTCAGCCTGAAAGCGAGAATCGAGTCCTCCTTGAGGGCGTCTTCGAGCGGGACCGGAGCTGTGTATCCGTCGATGCAGTGGAACATCAACCAAGTGGCTTCCGGGCGGACGCCTGCGGGGTCCACCAAGTCCCTGATTAGAATGCCTTCCCAGGCAACGTCCCTTATCGACCACTTGGTAACGCAGTGGAATGACCTGACAATATTGCTCTGTGGCCGCAAAGTAAGTTCGTCGTAGCTATACTCTTGGGGGCTGTCGACGAGCCCCTCGACCTGAAGCTTCCAACGCTTGGGGTCGACCTTGGGGACCCCCAGGGCAGCGTAGATCACGAACTTTTTCCCCCAGACCTGATTAGGAGGCAGCGCCACCTCTGTCAATCCATGCGGACAGACGCCTTGCATCTAACTAAATCTTGCTGGGAAGGTTATTTGATGGTGCAGTGTGGGAACGGAAAAGTTGGACTCAGGTAACAGCCGCGGATGGATTTGTCAAGACAAGGGAGAACCTTGGATCTACGGCCTTTTCGATGTCCCTGGGTTCCGCCGTCTGGAAGACTGTGATTACCCCCAATTCGGGGCCGTAAGGTTCGTAGATGTGTGCATCGAGCTGGCGATCTGTGGGAAATCTCGCCCCACAACGGCAAACGCACACTGAGCTGACATTAACCATTTTTTCGCCGTTTCTTTCTTGAGAGATCAACTTCACGAATGGCGTGTGGTCCAACTGGCGCTCCAGGAAAGTTCTTGGTTCTTAACCGCTGCCGACTTGGAACATGTAGCGGAACATGTTCAACTGCGTCCACAGTTTTCTCATTACAAAGAGCTCATTGGGGTCGAAGGTGCAGCCAGCTATTCCGCTGGTCGGGTGCTTTGACGTTCGAAGCGAACTTCTGATGAGGATCTCGGCGGCTTAAGTTCAGTCTACCATGAAGCCTGGAATTCTAATGGGAAAGTGAACTGGGCAGGCCAAATCCCGGCCTCACCCTAAATGACCTGATCAATCGAGAAAAGTTCCCTCGCCCCCGAAAGCGCCTGCGGAGGATAAGGTTTGCCTTCAACGAAGTGGAGAGAGTAAAGCCGGGCTATCGGAACGAACCTCTGCTTCCGCAGTCTGTTGCCGATTGCGAGCAGCATGATGGTCGCGGTGGAGTGCCCGAGGATGTTCAGCACGTCCTTGGCAGAGAACTCTGCTGCAGTCGCGTCAGCGGATGAAAGCGGAGAGAGTGCATCCTCCGTGCCCTTGAGCGCCCGCTCTGCCACGTCCCGCCCATCCGAAATCCCGCCCACAATGGACTTCATGTCTTCGAGGAGGGTCATGTGGGCGTTCTTCTTGGCCATCACCTCGAGCATATCGAGGGCCTGGATGTTGCTGGGCCCCTCCCATATCGGAGTGATCAGGGCCTCTCTGTGAAGCCTTTCGATGGGATACTCGTTCAGGAACCCGAGCCCGCCAAGCAGTTCCATGGCCCCCTTTGTGACGTGAGCCGACATGTCGGCTGTGACGTTCTTGGCTATGTGGGTGAGCAGCCTGGCGTAGTGATAGGCGGGGGTGTAGGGAGGAGTGTCCTTCCACGACCTCTCGAACTGGTCGACCGCCTTGAATGCCAGAGCCAAAGCCCCCTCGATGTACACCTCCATGTCGAGTAGGTCCCTCTGGACTAGTGGGTGCTCTACGAGGAGCTTGCCAAACGCCTTCCTCTTCTGCGAGTAGAAGTACGCCTCGAGGAACGCCTTCCTGGCAATCCCGAGCGCGCCGAAGGAGTTGGCGAGACGAGACACCATCAGGTTCTCCATTGTGTAGTAGATGCCGTTCCGGAGTTCCCCCACAGGCTGGGCCTCCGATGCATGGAACTCGACCTCGCCCGTCGGGACGCTGGCCGTCGCGCTCTTGTCTTTCAGCCTCCTCAGGTCGAAGTTCCTCTGGCCCGCTGAGTCGCGCCTGGGGACGAGGAAGAGCCCGAGCCCCTTCGCACCTTCCGGCGCGCCCCTCGGTCTGGCTGTAACGAGGGCGTAGTCGGCCAGCCCTGCGTCGCTAGCGAAGTACTTCGTGTCCCCGCTGATCCTCCAGCGTCCATCCTGCTGGTAGGATTCGACGAGGTTCGCACCCAGGTCGCTCCCCCCTTGCAGCTCGGTGAACCAAGTGGCCCCGTACACCACGCCCCTTGACTCGCCGATCATCCCCCCGACCAGTTCCTTCTGTTGCTGGTCGCCGTACTTGTAGAGGGCGTAGGCAGTCTGGTTCGTGACAGTGAGGATGCAAGCGATGCCTGGATCAGAAATCAGGTACAGGGAAGCGTAGTGGTCGAACCACGTCCCCCCTCTGTAGGGAGGTTTGTTGACGCCGAACTCCCTGAAGAGCTTCTCCAGGGCTTGGCGCTCTGCCGGATCGAGCCAGACGCGGTCCACCCTCTCGCCGTTGATGCCCCAGGTGACGAGCCTTGGCCTAGCCACCTTGTCTACGTAGTCCGCCACCTCGTAGAGATCCTTCCCCGCGAAAGCCCCCAAGGCGTGAAGTTGCGGCGCGCTGCCGAAGTAATTCAGAATGAGTTGGAGTGGCCTGTCGACTTCGAAATGGTTCTTGCCATAAGAGTTGGAAAGATGGCCATAGACGTCTTCCGAGCCCAATCCCCTCGCCGTCCTCTGAACCTGACTCCCTCACTATATACACGCTGCCAGCGAAATCAGAGGCCCGGACCACTCGGCCCCCGCGCTGCTACTACGACGTAGAAGGTAAGCATCAACGCAAGGAGAATGCCTCCCACCGCGGTAATCGAGAAGAAAGCGTCTGCCATTGCCCCGGTGGTCGTAACAGCATCGATGGACAGCGCCTTGCCAATTGCATTCGGGTAGACGAGGGGCTGCAGTGAGAATATGATTATGCTAAGCATCGCCAAGAAGGCTACCTTGTTCGTGACTAGCTTGGACGTCATCCGCCATCCGTAGAGGGCCGCAACCGCCAGGGTCAACAGGACAGGGACGGCCATCCAAGGTGTGAGTAATCCTGGGGACATCAGCCAGTAGGAGAGCACAGAAAGGACTACCCCAAGTCCGCTCAACGGGATGATGAGGTTTCGCAGGGCCGACAGGTCGAAGAAGACTGGTGCGAGCCCCACCGCAAGAAGGAGTGTCCCGATTATGAAGACCACGCTGCCGGCAGTCGCCCATGAGACGATGGAGAAGGAGCCGGTGGTCAGGTTCACGCCCTGGCCTCCGACGAGGGCCGATAGGAGGACCAGCACAACCAGGCCTAGCACTATGGTCGAGACCGCGTACGACTTGTAGAGCTTCTCCTCGTCCAGCCAAGCCCGCTTGGTTATGAACTCGGCGAAGGAGATAGAGGCGCCTCTCGCCACCCAGAGTATCAGGAAGACAATGAGCAACGGGGCGAAGATTGCGGACACTGGCACGAGCAGCGCCGGATAGGCGAAGTCCCCCGTCACCACCCAGAATGCGCCGAATGTCCCCGTAACCTCCCAGATGGGGACGAGGTAGTCGAGGACCTTGCCTCTGGATGGCCAGGCGATCAGCATACCCACTGCCCCCATGATTTCCGTGATGAGAAGGGTGGCGAACACCGAGAAGGCCGCATAGTTCACTTCAAAGATTCCGTTCATGCCGGCACCCTCCTGTCCGAGCCTTGGAACACTCTAGAGTAGAAGTAGAAGGTAACAGGGATTAGGGCCAAGTAGAACAGGATGATGACGATTCCGGGTATCAGCAGGGCATCTGATGTGTTCGCGGCCTGGGCCACTGTCATGACGTTGTAGACGATCCAGGGCTGCCTGCCCACCTCGTCCGTTGCCCACCCTAGCTGGTAGACGAGCATGGCCAAGGCCGCAGCCGGAATCCAGATGTGGAGCAGGCGCCTGGACTCGTACGGCCTCCTCTTCCTGACGAAGGAGATGAAGAACGCGAACAAGAACAGGCCGAGCGCCAGTCCGCCGACGGTCATCACGTTGAAGGTGGTGTTGACGAGGAGCGGGGGCCATGTGTTGGGCGGGAACTGGCTGAGGCCGGGCAGGGTGGTGACCCCTGTCTCGAACTTAGCCAAGAGGGCCTGCATCCCTGGGACCGAGATTCCTCCCACGTAGTTCCCGCCGACCACGCTCCCGAAGAATCGGTCGGGAAGATTGGTCCCTGGGACAGGGTTAGCGTCGAGGGCCGCGTATTTCAGAGGCTGGTTCACCAGCAGGCTCCCCATCTCCTCCGAGCCGGAGATCCCTGAGAGGATTATCGTGACGATGGCGATGGCCCCGAGAATCTTTAGAGCCCTGCTGTACATCGCCTTCTCGGCAGCGTTTCGGGACCTGACAAACCAGTAGGCGAAGTAGGCCCCGATGACCATCGTTCCCGCCAAGAGGGTTGTGACCAGGACGTGGAAGACTTGGATGGCCGTCGACGCCGTCAGAAATGCTGCGAAGGGCTCGACGCCCGTTATCGTCTTGAAGCCGCTGCTGATGAAAGCGGAGACGTCGAAGCCGTTGGGGGTGTTCATCCAGGCGTTCACCATGGTGATGAAGACGGCCGAGGCTAAGGTTCCCGTCACTACGAAAAGAGAGACGAACCAGTGAGAGTACCGTCCCCGGAAGGTGTTCCAGTAGTACACGTAGAGGACCAGGGCTAGGACCTCAAGGAAGAAAGCAGACACCTCGGCGTAGAGCAGCGCCATTGCCCCCGTGGACGCCACCAGAGTCATGAAGGAGGGAAAGAGCCCCACCAGCTCAACGGCCATTACAATCCCGCTGGCGGTGCCGACCCCAAAGGAAATCACGAACACCTTGGAGAGCTTTCGGGCCAGAGCCTGGTAGACAGGATCGTTCTTGCGGATAGAAAGGAACTCGGATATGGAAATCAGGAACACGAGCGCGATGCTCGTAGAAACGAGAAGGATGTGCGACCCGATGGTGAACGCGAAAAGAAAGCGAACGAAAGAAAGCATGCTTACCGGGTCGACAGCCATCCGGAAACGGTGCAACGGCCTCCCCCGGGGGATAAAAGACGGAAGGACGATTTCCTTGTGTGAGAATTGGGTATGCTTCAGGGAACGAGACTATCCGCTGTGCCCCTGGAGCCCGCTGTGGAAGCGACCCAAAGCCAGGATCCGTGGGACGAACGGCGCCTCTGCCTGGCCTTTGCTATCCCCGCCCTGAAGCCGCTGGGTTCCTCGATGAACCTAGGGGCTGAGCAGGTCTACTTTCCCTTGAAACAGAAGTATGGGTACCCGCCGTTCACCATCCCCACGGCCATGTCTACTATCCTTTCAGAGACCTCCTTCCAGCGGGCGTCCCAGTCAATCCCTTCGACAATTGTCTCCTTCTCGTCGCCTCCGCTCTTCGAAGGGACCTCCTTCAGAATCGCCCTGCCGTAGAACGGTTTGACTATGCGCACTTGCCACTTCTTGCACATCATTCTCCTCCCTTCCTGCCTGAAATGTTCGCAGGAGGTGCAGAAGGTGGAAAGCCAGATTATCTCTTTCGTCCGCTTGACCGACTTGCCTATCTCTTCGAGGAGGCGCTCCGACTCCTTGCGGATCATATCGGCCAGTTCCTTCTGCCCCTGCTCGGTGTTAGTGTAGTACTCCGGGTCCCGGGCTAGCGCCTGCCACCAGCTGGCGTACTCCTCGACTTCCTCGCTCGGGTGCCGGTCTTCGCTCAACGAGGGCGTTGAATCGTTTGCCGTTAATAAAACCGAGTAGGGAAATTACACACCAAGAACAGATATATAGAAAAAACCAGAAGAAAACACGGTCTGGCACGCAGCGTGCTACGACGGGCGATCAGGACTGGTCCTAAAGGCCAGGATGATGACTCTACTGCTGCGTGCTGGCCACTAGTCTGACGACTCCGAAGGATGTCGACAGCTTTGCGCCTGCCATGCGCATTTCGGCGAGAGCCCTTTCGCCGTCTCCGGGCTTCGCATCGACTGCCCTGGTGCAGTCCTCGATGACCGTGACCGAGAAACCCGCTCGTCGGGCGTCAAGGGCGCTCTCCCGGACGCAGTAGTCGGTGGCTAGGCCGCCAAGGAAGATTTCGTCCACGCCAAGGCCCCTCAGCCTCTGTTCAAGCTCAGTTCCCTGAAACCCCGAGTACGCCTCTGCGTCCCTAGAACTCCCCTTGCTCATGATGACGGCCCGCCTCGGTATCTGGAGACCCTTGTGAAACTCGGCACCCGGCGTCCCCTGGACGCAGTGGGGAGGCCAAGTCCCGCCCCGACTCCTGAACGAGATGTGGTCGGCGGGGTGCCAGTCCCTGGTGAAGAAGATAGGAAGGTCGCTGTGTTCGAACGCTTCGATGACCCTGTTGAGTCCGGAGACGACTCGGTCTCCCTCTTTGACCGCGAGGGCCCCGCCTGGGCAGAAATCGACTTGCACGTCGACCACCAGAAGCGCGGGGCGCGCTGACGGTCACCTCCACTGCAGAGACGGCGTCGAGGTCCTGAGCTCGTCGAGGTCCTTCCTGACCTTCGCTCTCAGGCTGTCAATGGAATCAAAGTTCGCCACCATCTTCCCATTCTTCAGGAGTGGTTTGAGGAGAGACCCTCCCCGGCTCGATTTGCCGCTGTCAAGGGCCACTGCGTCCTTGAATCCCGGAGATCGGAAGACCGTCTTCCGTCCTCCCAGACCTCCGCGTTTAGCCCTGAACTCCGTCTTCGCGCCCTCCTCCACCTCGACTATCTTCGCGCTCAGGTCGATGACGGGCGGGTAGGCAACTGCGGTGCCAACCCCGTAGCCGTCGACGATGGGGTTTAGCTTCGCGATGGTCTCTTCGTCGAGCCTCCCTGAGGCTATGATCTTGACCTTCTTTCCTCCCCTTATGTCGAGCTCCCATCTCACCTCTTCGGCTATCTTGGAGAAGTCGCCCCTCCTGGATGCGGGTGTATCGAGCCTGACACCCCAGAGCCTGGGGCCCAGCACTTCCAAGGCTTTGACCGATTCCGTCTTCTCGTCCCAGAATGTGTCCACGAGGGCAACGCGCGGGATGCTCTTGGGGATCGTTTCATCGAACAGGCGCCATGCCTTCTCCTGGCTCCCCAGAATCTGGACGAGGGCGTGGGGCATCGTCCCCGAGGGTTCGAGATTCAGGAGCTTCGCCCCGAGAACGTTGGAGACGCCGTCGAAGCCAGCGATGTAGCACGCCCGTTCCACCATCGGGGCGAGGGCGGGATGGACTCTCCTGGTGCCGAAGCTGAGGAGCAGTTTGGAGTCCGTCGCGATTCTGAACTTGGCCGCCCGGGTCGACACGCTGGTCGATGCCGAGAGCAGCCCCAAAAGCGGATTCTCGTATTCGGCGAAGTCGACGTACCTCCCTTCAATCGTCATCAGTGGCTCGTACATGACGGAGCTTTTGTCTGCCACGAATACAGACCCCTCGTCGAACGACCAGACGTCAATCGGAAGCCCCTCCAGGAGCTTCGCCACTTCGTATACCCCCGTGAGTAGCCCCCAGTTGTCAGGATACGGGACGTCCCGGGCGAAGACCTCCATGACGACCCTAGAGTTGATGTTGTTCTTCTGGAGGACCTTCTTCGTGTGCAGGAAGTAGGCATCTGTGGTCTGTGCGCTCCTGATTTCCTTCTCGTTCGCCTGCCAGAACAGCCTATCGTCGAGGTCCGGGCGGGGCATCTCGATTTCGGCGGTCGGGGAGCCTAGCAAAAGGGTTTCCCCTCACGCGAGAGCGGCAGGACTCCGCTAACCCTTAAACAATCAAGGCCATGAGGGCGGAATTAGTGGGCCGGTAGTTCAGCGGTACGAACGCCCGCCTCGCACGCGGGAGAACCCACGAGGGTCCCAAGGTCGGGGGTTCAATTCCCCCCCGGTCCACCTTGGAATAGCTCGGGATGAGCTATGTTTGTCTGTATAAGGCGGATATGAGCTATTTCAGGCAATGCTTTTGCACTGGGGGACTTGGAATCTACCGGGTACGCGGGCAAGTACCTTCCCGTTGAAGGATATGCCGTCGTCTACCATGACAGACCAACTCTGAGACGGAACGTCAAGACGCTGAACGAGAAGGCAAAGGGATCGACGACGTGACCCTGTCAAGAAACCGCTAGACTCTTTGATGTGTCTAAACAACTTAGGAACTCAAACAGATGTTAGGGATGCCTAACCTTAAATACACCCAACCTTCACCCGGAAGAGGGATGGGGCATGAGAGATATCGTCTCTGCCGAGCATGTTGTTGTTGTTTACCAGGATGGGACAAGGGCCGTTGAGGATATCTCGTTCAACGTGGAAGAGGGGGAGTTCTTCGGCTTCCTGGGCCCGAACGGCGCAGGGAAGAGTACAACAATCAAAGTCCTCACCACGCTTCTAAGGAAGACCTCGGGCAAGGTCACCGTCGCCGGTTTCGACTTGGACAAGTCCCCAGGTGAAATCCGCAAGTGTGTAGGTGTCCTCAGTCAGGAAACAAGCCTTGACGTAGACCTCACAGGCTGGGAGAACCTGCACCTTCAGGGGCGCCTGCAGCAGATGAGCGGTACGGCGCTGAACGAACGGGTCGAAGAGTTGCTCGAGCTCGTGCAACTCGATGGCGTTGCAAGGAAGCCTGCAGGACGCTACTCAGGTGGAATGAGAAAGAGGCTCGACCTCGCATCGGCCTTGATCAACAAGCCGAGGCTGTTGTTCTTAGACGAGCCAACCACAGGTCTCGATGCTCAGTCCCGGACCGCGATTTGGGAATATCTGGAGAGCCTGAACAAGAAGGAGGGTATTACGATCTTCCTGACCACTCAATACCTGGAAGAAGCCGACAGGCTGTGCCACAGGCTTTCAATCATAGACCGTGGGAAACTCATTGCGAAAGGCACTCCAGCTGAACTGAAGGAGACCGTGGGGGGTGACATGGTCAATCTGACACTCAGGGATCCCCTCTTGAGAGAGAGGGCCAAACAGATCCTGAAGACGATAGCTGGGGTTTCCAATGTCTCGGATTCGGATGGCGGCGTTGTGGCCTACACGAAGAACGCAGGCCAAATCATCGCAGAGATTGTCACTACCCTAGACCGAAATGGCATACGACCATCTTTCCTCAGCATCTCCTCCCCCACCCTGGACGATGTGTTTCTACGTGAGACGGGTCGGCGAATAAGGTCTGATGAACTTTCGAGGAGAGAAACGGAGCCATTCTTGATGTGAGCCAAGATGACAATCCTCTTCGACACGCAAACGCTCCTGCGGCGGTTCCTGACGAAGCTAGTTAGGAACCCAACGCTACTTGGGACAAGCCTGGCTGAGCCTATCCTCTTCCTCGTTCTTTTCTCGCAGCTTTTCACGAAGTTTGGCAATTTCCTGCCGGACGCTTCTGGGGGATATCTCGCCTATCTGGTGCCCGGTATAGTCCTGTTTAACGCGATGATCACCGCGCCGCAGGGTGGGGTCTCGATTGCAAACGACCTCAATTCGGGATTCCTTTCGAAGATGCTGCTGACTCAGGTCAGGAGGTCGGCGATATTGCTCGGGAGGCTTCTGACAGACATGATTATTGCGGTCGCCCAGTCGATCATCACGATCGGGGTAGCGGTTGCGATGGGGGTGAGCTTCTCGACGGGGGCGGCGGGAATCCTTTTGTTGCTTCTGACCTCGGCGTTCTTCGAACTTGCCCTCTCAGGCATATTCCTTACGGTCGGCATAGTCACGAGGAAGACGGAGACAATCTCTGCTCTTGCCAGCGTCGTATTCTTTCCTTTGGTCTTCATCAGCAGTGCCATGTTTCCGGTTTCGTTCTTTCCTTCTTGGGCGCAGACCTTTTCCAGCTACAATCCCGTCAGCTACACTTCCGACGTGATGCGACAATTGGTGACCGGTGGACTGAATCTCGGCACCTTGGCAGACGCTTATGCGCTGATTGGCGCCATCGCTGTCGTGACCTTCGCGGCCACCTTGTACCAGTTCAGGAAAGTGGTCTCCTAGCTAAGATTCGAACCCAAGTCGGGGAACTAATCATTGGAAGGACCCGTAAGGAGCCACAACGAGTCGAAATCGAGATTTGGTAATGGACTCGGCCGTATGGCTGGTCTAGGCTCTAATGGCCCACTCCCTGTGCTCTAAGCACACTTGTCTTTGGCGTTCTTATCCTGTGGCAGAGTGTCTGCCTATTCTGGGAACTCCCCGCCGGCCACAAACGCGACCCTGCCTCCGACGTTGATTTCGATGTCCCCGGAAGTTTCCTTGGCTCGTAGGTACAGCAGTGACCGCCTGCCTATCTCGTATCCCTGTTCCACCCTGATGTCCAACTCGGGCTTCCCAAAGAACCGGTGCCGAACGAGGTAGGCGGCGAGGCAGCCGCTCGCCGAGCCGGTGGCTGGGTCTTCTGGAATGGTGTCGGGGATGCCGAGGCCGCGGGCGTTCAATTGGTTGGTTTTGGAGTAGGTCTCGGGGGAGAACACGTAGATCAGTGTCGTCTTCGTCTCTTTGAACAGCTTCGCTAGGGCCACCTGGTCAATCGCTATTTGTCTAACCGCCTTCAGGCTTGTCAGCGGAACGATTACGAATGGGATCCCGGTGGACACCAGCTGCACCGGATGCTTCTGATCAATGTCGGACGGCTTCAGACCGAGGATCTTCGCAATTCTGCTCCTTTCGAAGGACCTACCGAAGGTGGGCAGGTTCTGCCTCATCCACAGTATGTCGGGGGAAGCGCCTCTGTAGGAGAAGGTGACAGGGATTTGCCCTACCTTGTAGTTCAGGACCACGGTCCCGACTGGCATGCCGATGACGCGAGATTGGATGATGTAGGCCGTGCCGAGAGTTGGGTGGCCCGCGAATGGTAACTCGTAGTTCGGTGTGAAGATTCTGACGTCGTACCCACCGTCCCTAGGCACTTCTGACCTGATGAAGGTGGTCTCCGAGTAGTGCATCTCCTGAGCGATTCTCTGCATCGACGCAGTGGACAGCTTCGAGCTGTCCCTGAAGACGGCGAGTTGGTTCCCCGACAGTCTCGACTCTGAGAAGACGTCTACTATGTAGAACCGCAATCTGGTGGCCCCTATCGGGCCACTATTTGGGGTTCGGTGGCCAAGCCGAGCTGCTGGCCGAGATCGGCGCGCAGTCCCTTGTACCTGTTTCGGACTGTGACCTCAGTCACTCCGGCTGCCTCCGCTATCTCCTTCTGAGTCTTGACCTCGGCTTCGATGACGCCTGCGAGGTAGAGGGAGGCGGCGGCCAGCCCCATGGGCGACTTGCCGGCAGAAATCTCCTTCTCCTCCGTGATCCTGACGATTTCGATGGCCTTGCGGGCCACCTTCTCGGAAAGGCCCACGCGGGAGGCAATCCTGTTGACGTTTCTGGCTGCGTCCGCGACCGGCATTGTCAGGTCCATCTCCCTCAAAAGTATCCTGTAGTCCCTTGCCACCGACTTCCTGTCAAGGTTGTTGACCGAGGCAATGTCCTTCAGTGTGCGTGGAGTCTCGGTGTCGCGCATGGCGGCGTAAAGCGAAGCGGCTGAAATCCCAATGATGGAGCGTCCCCTCAGAAGGCCTCTTTCGAGGGCCTTGCGGTAGATGTACGCAGCCCTCTCTCTTACAGCCTGCGACACGCCGAGCTTGTCAGCCATCTTCTCGAGCTCTCTGAGCGCGATGCTGAGGTTCTTCTCCTGTGAACCGAAGGCGGGGGACCTGTTGTCCCATTTCCTGAGTCTGTCGATTGCGTTTCGCATCGGGGAGTCAAATGACCGCCCGGAAGCGTCCCTGTTCGAGCTGCCGATCATCGTCGATAGCCCCATGTCCCTGTAGGTGATGGACGTGGGGGCGCCGGCCCTCGCCCTGTCCTCTCCTTTCTCGTCGCTGAACGAGCGCCACTCAGGGCCCTGGTCGACCGAGTTCTCGGTAACCACGAAGCCGCAGTTGCTGCAGGAAAGCTCGCCAGTGTTAGCGTCCTCAATAAGCGTCCGCTTGCCGCACTGGGGGCACCTGTCCGAAACCTGAAGAGCAGAGGTTCTATGGTATCCCATGCTATCTCACTATACAACCGTTGGTGGATAATTAGATATATAAACCTAGTAGTGGAATCTGACTGCCTAAGTTAATTCCAGTTAACTGGTCGTTTCATGTGATCAGGAGCGGCTCCTTACCGGTTTGGAGAGACCGTCGAAGGTCCTAGTCAGCCGCTCGACGCCTTGCGAAGGAGCTTTGTCCCGCACACTGGACAGATCGTAAGCTTAGGGTTGGTGTAGGTCTTTCCGCACCCCCTGCAGTAGATCTTCCACGTAATGTTCCTCCATTCCCCGCCTTTCATCGATGTCGGGGCCAGGTGGATGTTGAGGACCTCGGCCATGTTGCGGACGGCGAAGTCGTCGGACACCAGGTTCACGCCTCCGTCTGTCCTCATCAAGTCGAGGCCGAGGGCAAGGAGGGATATGTCGGTCTGCGAGAGGGCACCGATGTCTCCTGTTTTGGCCGCTGTGGTCCTCACTCTGCTTAGAGATTCGGTGGATGGCTCGGTGACCTGGACCCGGCTGTGGATGAGCGAGGACCCGACATTGTGGTGTTTCACTTCCTCCAGGACAAGGTACGTGGTGTAATAACGCCCGCTCCCCTGGTACGGTATCCCCGCGTAGAACGCGGTGGAATCGAGGACGTACGCCGGTTCAGACAAGCGAGGGTTCCTTCAAGGATTCATTCTTACCTGAGGAGCACGGAGCGCCTGGCCGGCTTTTGCGTGATCATTAATGCGTGCGAGTTGGTCTTCCAGTGAGACGTTTATTTAGTTTAGGTGACGAGGCCCGCCTGCTAATCTTGAGCAGTCGGCCCGCTGAGCTTGGGAGCGTAAAGGAAGGGAGCTACATCATCATCGACGGGGAACCGTGCAGGGTCGTGAGTCGGGAGCACTTCAAGCCTGGCAAGCACGGGAGCGCCAAGGTCAGACTGGTCGCGATTTCGTTGTTCACCGGGTCGAAGAAGAGCTATGTTTCGCCGGCGGAATCAAGGGTTGACATCCCCATGATCGACAAGAGGTCCGGGCAGGTGACATCGATCATGGACAACACGGTCCAGATAATGGACCTGGCCACCTTTGAGGTACTCGAGACCCCGAAGCCCACTCCCGAGGAGGCTGCCGAGCTGAATGGAACTCTAGCGCCGGGGGCCGAGGTCGAATACTGGTCGATGATGGGCAGAAACAGAATAATGCGGGTAAAGGGCGGAAGCTAGCAATCGTGGACCTGGCTGTTCGGGAATAGTCCCTGGGGTTTCTCTACTCTGCTTTGTTCGAACAGAATCATCCGTCGAGTATAGAGTCTCATTCGGAGTGGTTCATAATAACGGGGACTCCCGGCAAGATCATGACTTCTTCATGCGGGATGTGCCGTTCTGGCGCCCATGAATTCTGCAAGAGCGCCAGCCCTGTCAAGGCGTGCTGCTGCCGAGGATCGACGAACGGATCTCTCTTCATGGCCCAAGTGCCGATGATGCCGCGCTGACGTAGAACATCAAGCGGTGCTCTATCGATGGTTTGGCTCTTCATCGGATGCCTCAGACGGCTCTTCCCGAAAACCCCTTCATCTAGAGCGGACATTTGGGAGCTGTTTCAGAATATAGGTGTGTTGGTCGATCAAACGCTCGGTGGCCTTCAGAATCTAAACGAAGGGAAAGCCACGGGTCGAATTTGGGCGGGCGGGCCGTGATCCTCCCTGGTGCTGCGGACATTCGCCTGTATGAGAATGATGAGAAATCAAGGGGATTCCCTTCAACTCAGTTGGGTTCGTTGCGCTCCGCCTTTACTTCTTACGTCTCTTCTCTGATTCGAGCGTCTTCTCCAGAGCCTTCACATTCTCCCTGAGATACACAAGGTCAGAATGGAACATCACAACACCACTTCTGAGGCGTGAATACTCTTTGGCGAGGTCCGGTCGGTTCAGCAGGCGCTCGAGCTCCTCCGCGTGCTTCAACAGTGGTTCGACCCTGAGCTTCGCCCAGTCCGTCCCTGAGTCGAGGCCGGAGAACTCTTCTTTCAGCTTGGCGAGCGTTTCCCTAAGCTGAGGAATCCCGGCCTTGTAGACCCTATCTACCAATGGGAATTCGACTTAGGAACCCCATGATGGCTTCCATTATAGAAACTATCGGAATGGCGAATGCGAATCTTAAGAGCATGTACGATGCCGCCGGCCCGTTGTCCAGCCGATTCGAGTCACTGGTCTGCATACGGTGCAGAAAGGCATGTCCCTTGGAGACCCTTTCCCGATGTCCAAGCTGCAATGGCGTCCTCGAAACCCGGTACACTCTGGGGGGCGAATTCCCGACCGTGTACCAAAGGAAGAGCATCTGGGACTTTGCCGAGTTCCTCCCGCCTGTCAGAAGGGAGAACATAGTCTCCCTCGGCGAGGGATGGACTTCGTACATGGAAGCACCAAACCTTGCGGAACGGATGGGGGTGGATTCAGTGATGTGCAAAGTAGAGGGCTCCAACCCAACAGGCTCCTTCAAGGACAGGGCAGCGTCGGTCGGGGTTTCCCTCGCGCGACAGTGGGGCAAGAGAGGGATATTCACCGCTTCGGACGGAAATGCCGGGGCGTCTGCCTCGGCGTATGCGGCGGCCGCCCGCATGCGTTGTCTGATTATGGTCGGCGAGGACGTCCCCGCGTCCAAGGTGTCTCAAATCGCAATGTACACGCCGTCCGTCCTGAGGGTGGGGGAACTCTACAAATCACGTTCTAGCCTCGAATCGGCGCTGGCACAAGCAGCGAAGTCCCTCCCCGATTGGATGAACCTGTTCATGTGGGCTCCGTACAACCCACTGATGGTTGACGCGGTCAAGACCATGGCCTATGAGATCGCTTTGAGCGAAGCGGTTCCAGACTTCGTCTTCGTCCCCACGACCGGTGGCGACTTGCTTTATGGCCTGTACAAGGGCTTCCGTGAACTACGCGAGATGGGAATACTGGAACGAGTCCCAGGTCTGATCGCCGTCCAAGGGGAAGGAGCCGACCCAACGGTTCAAGCGATCGAGAAGGGATTGGACACGGTCCCAGAGACGGGTCCCCCCACCACCATTGCAGGCGCTCTCCGCGTGAACTTCGGGGGAGAGCACGCCCTCAGGGCTGTCAGAGAGACCGGGGGTTTCGGGGTCTCCGTCCCAAACGATTCAATCGTTAGCGCACAGAAGGAACTTGCTCGCTTGGAAGGAATCTTCTGTGAGATATCCTCGGCAGCTGGAGTGGCAGCAATCAAGATTGCAGCAGATAAGGGGAGCGTCACCAGGGACCAGTCGGTTGCTGCCATTCTAACCGGATTCGGTCTCAAAGACTACCTGACGTCCGAACGGGAATCTCCGCAGGTCCCGTTTGTTCCACCGTCGGAATTGGATTTTGCTCTGAGAGCGTTCATCAATCAACTCTGAGCGCCAATGTCCGTTGCGAGACCGCCAAGAACCCATTATGCGATGCCGACCCTACTGTACCTCATGCGAAAAAAGACACGTCTTTGAGCGCCACTGGAATTCCACCGGCCAGGAGAAATTGACAGATTTCGCCATCGATCACAGTGCCACATTGCTGACAGTACTTCTCAGCAACGTTGAAATGTCCATCCATGCAGTGAACAGTCACGTTTGTCGGAAGGTCAATGCGGTGCGGGAAGAACCGCTGGCTGACATAGGGCAGGCCGATGGAGGTTCCACTGGCCTTTGACAATTGTGATTCTGGCCGGCGGGAAGAGCCAGAGAATGGGCAATGACAAGGCCTTCCTTCCGTACAAGCGAAATACGTTCATCTCCGCAATCGTGAGCGAAATGCTCGCTATTTCTGACGACATAATAGTGGTCATAGGCGCGAAGAATCCGAGCCGATTCATGGAGGAAATAGTTGACAAGAGAGTCCGCTTCGTCAAAGACCGCCGCTACATTTCGAATCCGCTGGGCGGCATGCTTACGGGCTTCGAACTTGCCACCAGCAGGTACGCTGCCGTCATTGCATGCGACCTGCCCTTGGTGAAAAAGGAGCTCATACTGGCTCTGTTCGCGGCCGCGGAGGGACACGATGCTGCCGTCCCCATCTGGAATCCTAAAGACAAGTTCAGCACAGAACCCCTCTGCGCTGTGTACAACGTGCAATCGATGATCCGGACTATCAACCATTCCCTAAGCAAGGGAGAATTTGGATGCAAACGGGTTGTGATGGCTCTTGGGGATCTCAACTGTATCCCAGTCGCACGACTCAGGGAATGCGACCCAGAACTCGACTCCCTGAAGAACATCAACACAAAAGAGGATTACCTCGATCTGCTCGAGGGGCTCAAACTCTCCGCGACAAACTCACGGCCGGCGGTCAGAGTGAAGCGGCCTCAGATCCCAGGCTATGCCCGCCCCCGTGGAATCACAGAAGAGCTACACACTGGGAGCCACGTGTGACCCGTCAATGGGGGCTCGAGTCCAGACCGACTCTCAACGCTACCTCAAGCTGATTCGACCTGCAGAAATCTATTCCAATATCGAATCCTGTCTTGCCACATACTCTCCGAAGGTCCAATCCCTTAGGGTTGACCGCGCGCATGGGCTGGTGTCTGCCGAAGACGTGACGTCGAGTGTGGACATCCCAGCGAGGACGGCCTCGGCCATGGATGGCTACGTGGTGAAATGGTCGGACCTCATGTCCGCGTCACCCTCTCACCCTCGGATATTCTCGGTCGGGGGCAGCATCTACCCCGACTCAACCGAGCCACATTTTCTCCGCTCAGGTGAAACCTACTACATCGCGACGGGAGCACGGCTTCCGAACGGGGGAGATACCGTGGTCAGGATCGAAGAATCGACTCCATTCAAGAACAACAGTATCATGGTCAGGCATACGATTCCAAAAGGCAAGAACGTTGCCAACAAAGGTGAAGACGTTCGCGCAGGTCAGGTCGTAGTTGGGAAGGGGCGCGTGTTGGATCCCACGGACATCGCGTTGCTCATCGGCGTCGGTAAGACACGAATCAAAGTCTACAGGGTCCCCAGAGTGGGTCTCATATCAGTCGGGGACGAATTGGAGGAGTTCACGACCATGCTGAGAAACAGGAATCGTCAGGGTGTTAACAAAATCTCAAACAACTATCTCACCCTCATCTCCGGCTTCGTTAGGCAGCTTGGCTCAAAAGCCGTCTCTCTGGGGACCTGCCGCGACAATCCAGTCGAGATACGCCGGGCCGTCCTTTCAGGTTCGGACAAGTGCGATGTGATATTCACAATCGGCGGCAGTTCAGTGGGAAGGCACGATAATGTCCTAAGTGCGCTGGAAGCCATCCAGGGTTCTAGAACTCTGTTTCACGGGGCTCGCGTGGTGCCGATCAGGCCGTCCGGGGTCGTAATGTTGGGGGACAAGCCGGTGGTGATCATGCCGGGGCACGCCGTATCTGCTCTGTTGACGTATTTCGTGATCGCTCTGCCAATCCTGAACATCATGTCAGGGCTCACGCCGCTCTCTAGGAGGGCAAAGCTTTACGCCGTAGCCAAGGACGCCATCGTGAATGAAAGGGCAATCGACGCCCTGTCATTGGTGAAACTCGAAGTTGCTGAGAACGATAGCAGCGCCGCAAGTTACAAGGCCTCTCCTCTCAGGTGGGGCTCGAATCTGCTCTCCAACCTCTCAGAGGCAGACGGGTTCGTTTGGCTCTTACCGCACCAGACAATTCCGAGGAATCACAGGGTCACAGTGCAACTCTTCGCCGGAAGTCCCTTAGCAAAATCGAAATGGAGCTTTCCTCGCGATTGAAGATTGTACTATTTCGCGGTTACAGTGGGAGCGGAAAGACCTGGGCTCTCGCCAGTATTGCTCGCGCCATCGTCAAGGCTAACCGTGGAAAGGTCGGCTCCATCAAAGGAATCCACGAACGCAATTTCACAATCGATTCGAAGAGGAAGGACAGCTGGCGACATGCTGCTGCCGGCGCGTCGATTATTGCTGTTATAGCGCCCAACGAGGTGGACGTAGTCAAAAGGGGGAGTACGCATGATTCTGTTCTCGCGGAGATACTCAGTGAATTCAGGAAATCTGGCGTCGACTACCTGCTTGTCGAGGGTCTGCACAAGAAATTCGAGAATCTGAATCAGGTGAGGGAGGTGATATGTGCAAGGAACGAATCGGAGGCAGAAAGCCTGGTCAGCCTTCGCGCAGGAAAGGTTCTTTTCATCACTGGAAAGTTCGCGCAGCGCTCAACAGGAGGAGAGATTAATCACATTCCTGTCCTCTCCTTGCCCCGCGACTGTGCCGTGGCTCTCGACATGATAGATGGGAAGAGCCGAAACCATCCTTCCCCCAAAGCCCTGACCAAGAAACACTAATAACGTCAGAGCGGTCTATTGGTGGCATGACTGTATGCACTTCCTGTGGCAAGAAGATTTCACCCCACAGCGCCGAAGGGATTCGCGAAAGGGACCAGTCGTACCACATCGGGTGCGCCCCCAACGACCTACTCGATGACTCTGTTGCTGAGTGGAAAGCAATCTATGATCGAGGCGTGAAGTACTTTGTCAAGAAGTACTCTACCCATGTGGATACTAAGAGTGGCGGTCAGCGTGGAAACTTCAGCCTGTTCGTCGACATGGGCAGAACACTGACAGCGGAATCCAAGAAAAGGAAAGGGTAAGGGCGCGTTCCAGGTAGCGCCTTCACCCGAAGCTTTCTGACGAGGTTAAGGGGTCTACCGCGAAGCCTGAACTCGGATTGGTACCCTGTTCTGCTTTTTCACTCTGAGCTTTGACGCGGCAGACGCGATCCGGTCGATGGCCTCCTTTATTCTCGGGTCTCCTAGGGAGATTCTGACGCACCCCTCGGCATGGTAGGCGATACCAGGTGCACACGCAACTCTTGCTTCCTTCAGGAGGTATTTGCAGAAGTCCATCGACGACATTCCAAAGGCGGACACGTCCGCAAGTAGAAGATTCGTCCCTTCCGTTCTTGGCAAGTTCATCCCCTCGACCGACCCGAGCTTGTCAATGGCGTAGTCACGCGCGTCCGTCAGGTACCTAATCGTTTCCGAAAGATGCGCGTTCTCGAAGGCAGGACTGAGCGCAGGAATCGCCCCCTTCTGAATCAGGGAAGGGACCCCCATGGCGGAGAACGTGTGGATGAGTTCCATCCCATGTATGACATCTGGAGGTCCAACGGAGTAGCCTAGCCTGTAGTTCATCATGTTGAACACCTTGGAGAATGAAGTGGTCGAAATTAGGCGGTCTCTGACCTCTCGAATCTTCATCATCGGGAAATACGGTCTTCCGTCGTAGACCATCCTTTCGTAAACCTGGTCGTGCATGACATACAAATCATACTTCCTTGCGAGCTCGGCGATACCGACCACCTCGTCTTCCGTCAGGACCCTACCAGTTGGATTGTGGGGATTGCAAAGCGTAATCATCTTGGTTTTCTTGGTTATGAGCTGCTGGAACTTCTTGGGGTCGTGCAAGTAGTTGTCCGAAGGCTTCAGCCTCAGGAGCACCGGCTTGCCACGAGCCAGCTTGACTGGGATGTCGAAGAAGAAAGTCGGAACTGGGACGATTACCTCATCGCCAGGATTGAGCGTGGTTGACATCAGGTAGTACTCGGATTGCATGCTGCCTACCGTGACCAAGATTTCGCGGGTCCAATCGACGTCCACTCCGTAGAGTCTCTTGTATCGGTCCGCAATTGCCTGCCTCAGCTCGGGGAGGCCCAGAAACGGGGCCTCAGGCCCTGTCGCCTCCTTCCTGAACGTCCTCTCCGTTTCGTCAAGAACGACCTTTGGGACGTTTGTTGAAATTATGCTCTCCGCGCAGAAGATTACGTCGGCCCCCTGCGATTGAAGTTTCCTTCCCATCTCTACTACAGTAATCGTGCCGAACGGTTCCCCGGTTCTCTCCATGTCAGCATAGTGATTGGCTAGGTCCTGCACCTGTGAAGCGAGGCGGGGGGATTTCCTTGTGCGGTTCTCAGGCATGAACTCACATCCTCCGACCGCGTATAAAAATGAGTCGGGGCAACGCGATTTCGTCGCCGCCAAAACTTAAAGCGGGCACGGGAGGGTGCCAACCGTTGCGGTTCGGCATACGGCTCGCTGACTGGTTTGGGACAACCCAGAACATAGTCGAGCTCGCCGTCTTGGCGGAAAAAAACGGATTTGATTCCTGCTGGGTCTCCCACGATGTTTTCATGAGAAGTTCATTTGTTACTCTGAGCTCGATTGCAGATCATACCAGCAGGATTCATCTCGGCAACACAATTCTGAACCCCTACACCACCAACCCAGCCGAGCTGGCCATGTTCATCGCATCTCTCGACGAACTGAGCGGAGGGAGGGCCCTCTGCGGAATCAGCGCCGGCTCTCTGGAGTACATGGGCTGGCTCGGAATCCCTGCTCCGAAGCCCTTGACCCGGACGAAGGAGGCTGTCGAACTCATTAGGCTCCTGCTAGATGGTAAGGTTGCCAGCTACAAGGGGACAGAGTTCACCTGGTCGGAGCAATGCTATATGCGATTCAAGCCCCTGCGTTCCAAGGTTCCAATCTACATAGGAGGCCAAGGGGACAGGATGCTCGAATATTCTGGGGCAGCAGGGGACGGCGCATTACCGTTGCTCTATCCCCCGGATTTTGCCGAGTACGCGGTAACGAAGATTTCAGACGGAGCGAGGAAGGCCGGCAGAAACCCCGACGACGTTGACATCTCCGGTTGCGTATGGATGTCTATCGCCAAGGATCGAGATTCTGCCTTGATAGGTCCTTTGAAAGAGCTGGTCGCCTACTTCGGACCATTGCTCGGAGTCAAGGGTTTGGCCTCGGTGGGCCTCAGCCACGAGGAGTTGGCACCCGTCCACGATGCCTTCATGAAGGATGGGTTGGGCGAGGCAGTGAAACTCGTGACTCCGAAGATGCTGCGCCTCACGGTGCATGGCTCTCCAGACGATTGTACCTCACAGCTCGAGAAACTGGAGAAGGCAGGGGTAGACGAGGTCCTGATCGGTGCTCCGCTCGGACCGGATCCGAAGTCGTCAATCGAGCTGTTGGGCAAGGAAGTCATCCCTCAATTCAGGTCGAAATAGAGTGCCATCCTCGAAAGAGGACCGCAGGAACGTATCCTCAGGAGGCAAATACGAAGCTGTCGTCGGCTACTCCAGAGCAGTTAGAGTTGGTAATCAAATCTTCGTCTCCGGAACTTCAGACCTCGATGCAGGGCCAGACGTGTACGCTCAGGCACGGAATTCCATCGAGAAGATTCGCAGCGCCTTGGAGAAACTCGGAGGCTCCCTATCAGACGTAGTGAGGACGCGGGTCTTCGTCAAGGCAGGTGCCGACTGGAAAGAAGTCGCCAGGGCGCACCGCGAGGCCTTCGGAATCACAAAGCCGGCCTCGACAATGATTGCTGCCGAATTCTTGGATCCTGCCATCCTGGTTGAAATCGAAGCAGACGCGGTGCTCGTCGAATAGCGTCATACTATCCTCATTTCCTTTTCTGATGATGGCGTAGCAAATCGTTCAATGCCGTAGCTCGAGATGTCGATCGAGGTCTTTCCTTTTGTCAACAATTCTGCAAATAGCTCTCCTATGGCTGGTGCGTGCATGAAGCCGTGCCCTGCAAACCCCGCACAGCAGTAAAGTCCCTCGTTCCCGGGCACTTCTCCCACGATGGGATTGGCATCCGGCGTCATCTCGTACAGCCCCGCTACCGCATGGGACAGCGAGGATCGTCCAGCCGCCGGGACCCTCGTAATGGCCAATCTCATCACTTCGTCTTCGTAATCTGGCGAGAAATCGAGCTTGAAACTGGGAGAAGTGGGAGGGTTGGTTGCGAAAATCAGCCCCCTGCCTTCCCGACCGAAGGAAAAGGTCGAGTCCACGTCGATGATGAGGGGAATGTGGTCCGGAATCCCGTCAGAAAAGCTGCGGGTCACAAGCACCTTTCGCGGATACGGTTCTATGGGTATCTTCACTGAAGCAAGATTGCCAACCCTGCC
>Ga0187766_10000472_pt1 | contig 22447 bp, 29 predicted proteins | sample 0216_QUI02_MP05__4_FD_132971 | JGI IMG/M metagenome (GOLD analysis project Ga0187766, IMG submission 132971) | Tropical peat soil microbial communities from peatlands in Department of Meta, Colombia - 0216_QUI02_MP05_20_MG | ecosystem: Environmental > Terrestrial > Soil > Wetlands > Peat ... | reverse complement strand
GTGCCCGGGGCCGGCGCGGAAGATTCCACCCTCATTGGCACCTTCGGGTGACGCCGCGCCCGTGTGCCGCTTCGTAGCGTGCAGATCACGAAACCTCGATGGGAGGACGGTACAGATGGATGAACTGACCCCCGAACGCTGGCCGGCCGCCGCAGGCTGGAACCGGCCGTCACAGAGCGGGCGGGCGTGAGCGGCCCGGCGCGGTCAGCGCGCTATGAGATCCGCGTCGAGGGGGTCCTCGACCAGCGCTGGACGGCCTGGTTCGAGGGCCTGGCGATCGGCAGCGACGACGGCCAGACGGTCATTTCCGGCCCGGTCGCCGACCAGGCCGCCCTGCACGGGCTGCTGAACCAGGTCTGCGACCTCGGCCTCGTCCTAATCTCGGTCCGCCAGCTCGACCCCGACTGATCCCGATTAACCCAGATTGACCCGCCAGGAGGACACCATGCACCCCTACATGCTGCAGCAGCTCGCCGCCGACCACGTCCGGGAGCTGATCGCCCAGGCCGGCGACGCGCGCCGGGCCCGTGAAGCCCGCCGCGCCCGTCGGCACCGGCCGCCGACTCACCTGAGGCGATCCACCCGGCTGTACGCGCAGCAGCGCGAGCCCCGCCCGGAGCCCAGGATCCTGGTCAAGTCCGGCGCGGACGACCGGGTGGAAAGCGGCCGGCCATGAGCGCCGTCACGGCGGTGTCGGTGATCAGCGACCGCCGCTGACCAATATCAGCACACCCAGCCGGCAGCGAACCAGCATCTGATGGCGGCATCAACGAGGAAAGGACTTCCCGGAATGCGCAACACCAGGACGGCATCCGGCGCCGGTTCCACCGGCCTGGCGTCCCGGGGCACGGCTCCGGCGACGGACACCGTGATGCCACAAGCCCGGATGCCGCACAGCGGGACGCTGCCAGGCGGGTCCCGGCCGCGGCGCGGGCCGCTGGCCGCCCACCTGGCCGCGCTGGCTGCGCTGGCCGGCATCCCGATCCACCTGTACTGGGCGGCGGGCGGGACCTGGGGGCTACCTGGCGGCGCCGCGGCAGCCGACCTGCCCGGGGTGCGGGCGACCAACCTGGCCGTCTCGATCCTGCTGGCCTGCGCGGCGGTCTTCCTGTACGGGCTCACCCGGCCCTGGTCGCGTCGGCCGCCGGCTTTGCTCATGCTGGCCCCGGTGTGGGGAGGCGCGGTGGTGTGCCTCTCGCACGGCCTGTTCGGGATGACCACCAAGAGCCTGTACGCCTCGGGCGTCCAGTCTGCCGTCGCCTGGCCCGGGCACCTGACGGCCGCGCAGAAGAACCTGGCCGCGTTGTACGACCTTGGCCTGTTCGAGCCCTGGTTCCTCATCCAGGGACTGCTGCTGGCGCTGGCCGGCCACCGGTTCGCGTGTACCGCCGCCGGGCGCCGCCGGTGGACCCTGTCGCTGGCCGCCGGAATCGTGCTCATCGACGCGTTCGGCGTCGCCCTGGCCGTCACCCATCACCGCTTCGCGGTGTCCTGACCAGCACGCGGGTCTCTCCGGCCCGCGTTCCTTACTCCCGACGGGCCGTGGTGCCGCTGGCGAGTGGCCCGGGGAGCTAGGCACCGTCCGATACTTCGAGGATGATCTTCCCGCCTGCGTGGCCGGTCTCCACGATCTGGTGGGCTCGGGCGGCGGCCGCCAGCGGGAGCACGTGGCTGATCACCGGGCTCAGGGTGCCATCGTCCAGCCAGGCCGCGAGCGTGCGGGTCCGGTCGCCGTCGTCACCGATGAGCACGCCGTGGATGGTGATGTTGTCATCCACGATCTGGTCCAGGTCCAGAACGGGCGTGGCGATCGCGGCGATTTGCCCGCCCGGTCGCAGCGCGGGCAGTGCGGCCTGGGCCAGCGTGCCGCCGACCAGGTCGGCGATGGCGTCCACCCGCGCGCCCGCGAGGGCCACCGCGGCGCGGGCGACATCCTGCCGGCGCCAGCGCGGTGACGCCGGGGCCGGTGCTGTCGATGACGCCGGCGATGTCGTAGCCGAGGATGCACGGGAGGGCCAGCCCGGCCCAGCTGCCGTCAGCCCGGTTGCCGGCGTCAACGGGGTTCACCCCGGCCGCGCGTACGGTCACCCGCACCCGGCCCGGCCCGGGGACGGGGTCAGCGACCTCCGCCACGCGCAGCTGCTCCGGGCCGCCGAACTCACGGACAACAACGGCTCTCATCAGGTGCCTTCGTCTCTGTGCGCGCCGCGCTGGCTTCGGCCGCGCGGCGGGCGGAGAACTTCTGCTGGCGGTGGGCTCACTGTGCGGGCCTCACTGTGGCGGGTCAGAGAAGAGGGTCAACTGCAGGCCGGCGGGGCCTTCGAGACGTGCGTTGAGGGATCCCCATGGAGTCGGCACCGGCTCGGCGATGACGGCGGCCCCGGCCGCCGCCAGCTCGGCGGCGGCCGCGGCGGTGTCGCTGACTTCGAAGGCGACCCGGATGTGCCCGGCGACGCGTCGCCCCACCTCGATATCGTCGATGTATGCCGCATGCGGGGGGTCGGCTATCTCGAGCGTGGCGCGGCCTGCCTCCAGGATCGTCACCCGGCCGTCCGGAGAGGTGTATGCCGCGCGTTCGGGCAGTCCCAGCACGTCACGATAGAACGTCAGCGCCTGTTCGTAGTCAGACGCGGTTACCACCAGCCGCAGCTCTGTTACGTGCGGTCTGTCGTTCACGGCTCGCCTCCGGGAAAGGTCGATGACGGTCTGCGCCGTCACACGTGGTTGGTCAGGGCGGCTTGGACGGCGAGCAGGTCGTTTCGCTCTGCGGCGTAGTCTCGCGGCCGGGGAGTGTCGGGGTTCGGGTCGAGGATGATCAGGTCGGCTCCCAGTCCGGCGAGGAATCGGACGTCGCAGGCGATCTGGGTGATCGTGCCGACGCCGAGCGGCCGGTCACGGCCGGCCGTGGATGCGGCCGCGGGCCGGCACTTGATCCTGGGTACGAGATCGGGCACCGGGACGCCCGCGTGCTGGCTCTCCCGGCGCAGGGCCGGCAGCCCGGTCTGCTCCAGCCAGCTGCGGTCGGGGTTGATCGGGTGCCAGGCGGTGCCGAACCGGACCGCACGGCGGATCGCCGGGCCGGCCGAGCCGCCGACCCATAGCGGGACGCTGCCGCCGGCCGGGTTCGGGCCGGTTGATACGTCGGTGAGGCGCAGGCCGGGCAGTTCGGCGTTGATCCGCGGCTGCCGCCATGCGGTGGTGATCACGTTCAGGTACTGGTCGGTGATCGGCCCCCGTCGTTCGTAGTCGGCGCCGATGGCGGCGAACTCCGTCGGTGACCAGCCCACGCCGACGCCCAGGGCGAACCGGCCGCCGCTGATCTCAGCCAGCATGGCGGCGACCCGGGCGGTCAGCAGCGGGTGCCGGTAGGGCACCACCAGCACCGACGTGGCCAGCAGCAGGTGCTCGGTCTGGCCCGCGAGCCAGCCGATGGCGGTCAGCGGGTCGTAGAACGGCGGCGGATAGACCTCGGTGACCTCCGCGGTCGGAGCCACGTGATCGGACAGGACCACGGCGGCGAAGCCGCTGGACTCGGCGAACCGGGCCCAGGCCAGCAGGGCCGCCGCGTCAGTCTGCGGGCCGAAGTTGGGCACGTTGATGCCGAGCCGGGTCACCGGCCGCCGCCGTGCGCTGCGAATACGGTGAACGGCCGGGCCAGCTGCGCGTCGGACAGCCGTGTGGCGCCGCGGCGGGTCTGCCCGGGCAGCACGGAGGCGACCGCTTGGATCAGCCGCACCGTATCGCCGGGCGCCGGGCCCATCGCAGGCGGGATGAGTTCCTTCGGCGCGGCGAAGACCACCTCTCCGATCCCCGCGGCGTGCGCGGCCGTCCGGCACAGGGCGCACGGCTCGCAGCTCGCGTACAAGACCGCGCCGGTAAGCCGCACGCGGTGCAGCCGCCGGGCGGCGTCGCGGACCGCGCGCACCTCGGCGTGCGCGGACGGGTCGAGGTCCTCCGGTCTCTGCCCAGCAGCACAGCGCAGGCGAGCACGGTGCCGGCCCCGGCGACGATGCTGTTGATCGCCGCGATCATGCTCGCCGTGGTGAACAGGCCCACCAGCGGGCTGCGTCGTAGGCCCAGGGAGGCCAGTGCCTCACCGGTCCGGTCGGTGCCCCGGCGTCCCCAGGCGGTGAACAGGTGGGCCCAGCGCGGATCCAGCTCACGGTAGTACGCGCGGATCCGCGCGATCCCCGCGAGATACTGCAGATTCTGCACGCCGGTGTCGACCAGCCGGACCGTGCTGAACACCCCCAGCAGCAGGACGACCGGGATCACGGTCGCGGCAAACGGCACGAACATGCGCGGCGAGGCCGCGGCGAACCCCGCCGCCACCAGCGAGCTGGTCAACGCCGACAGGTACAGCGAGGCCCGGCCGGCCGACTCGCTGACCGTGGTCGAGGCGGCCGACTGCAGCGCGAAATGCTCGGTCACCAGCGCGGACATGAACGCCGCCCGCTGCTGCTCATCGATCCCCGCAGGCTCGACGGTCGCCATCACATCCCCTTCGTGTCACCAGGCAGCGGCCAGCGCCAGCCCACCCTTCGCCGTCGGCCCGGCACCCGCATCGGTTGGCGCCGGAGGCTGACGGCACCATCGGGGCGTTCTCCTTGTCGTGGCGGCACGGACCTCAGGCCGGCCTGGTCGCTGAGGTGGCGTGGTGGCCGGCCGCGCGGCCTCTTGCGGGCGATGATGGCGCCTTTGTCGAAGATCTCGCCGCCCCACACGCCCCAGGGCTCGGCGCGCTCGATGGCGCCGGCTAGGCATTCGGCGCGCAGCGGGCACCGGCGGCAGGACGCCCGGGCCAGCTCCAGGTCCGACGGTGATTCGGAGAACCACAGCGCCGGATCGCTGCGGCACGGCAGCAGATCGGCCAGCACCGCGGCCCGCCGGGCCAGCGTGGCCAGGGCCGTGCTGCTCATGGCCGTGCCGCTCATGGCCGTGCCGTCCTGTCCCCGGGGTCCCGGCCCGCGGCGGAGACGCGCCGGGCGGCCGCCGCGAGCGCGGCGGCGAATTCCGGCTGCCGCTGCCTGAGGAGCTCGCGCGCGTAGGCGCGGTTTTCCTCGGCCCGGCGGGCTTTGGCCGGTGACATCTGGCTCGCCGTCGGCCCGGTCAAGCGGCCGCGGCCGCGGGGCCGGACGGACGGAAGCGGCCCCGGGTGACGGCTCGGTCGTCGGGGAGTAGTTCGCCCCCGTCGTCGAAGACGATGACACCGTTGCACAGTAGGCTCCAGCCCTGGCCGGGCTGATCGGCCACGATCCGTGCGGCGAGGTGATCCGGCGCCGTCCATCGCGGGCACCGGGGCTGATGCTGGCACATGTTTTCCTCCCGTGCGGGCAGGACGTGGGGTGCATGTCATGGCTGCGATCCGGCCTCGGGCTGGTCCGGGTCCAGCCGGCGCAGCGAGATCAGGCACAGGCCGAGGCCGCCGATCCTGGCCAGCAGCCCGTGCAGCGCGGGCTGGTCGGCCACCAGGACCGAGATGACGGTCTGCGAGCCATCGCGTTCGGCCGCCAGGCCGCCGAACCAGTCCGCCCACCGGCTGTCGAGAACGCCCCCGACGCGGATCTCGTAGCGGGCAGGCCACGCCTGGCCGGTCACGCCGGCCCGCCGAGCCTGAGAACAGCCATCGCTTCCCCTCGGTCGATGCGTGTGCTGCTTTACCCGGCACGCTACGAACACCCCGCGGGATGGCGCGTCACCCGAAGGTGCCGGGCCAGGGGGAATCTTCGGCAGACGGCCCCGGGCACCAAAGTGCCACCAGCCGGAGGCCGCCGGAATGGCCGCAGCCAGCGGCGAAGCTGGCCGGTGCTGGACGGGCTGATGTGCAGGTCGCCGACGGCTGCGCCGCCCAGATGCTCACGTTGCCGGACAAACCTACTGACGCCGGACTGCGCCCGGGGCCGCATCGGGAGCCTCATCGAGATTCGCGCGCTGCGCGCCCTGGCCCTAGCCGCCGCAGGTGACGAGCCCGCCGCGATCGCCGAGGAGCGCGTGATCAGCCTGGACTCGGCCAAGGAGCACGTCATCCACGTCCTGGCCGAGCTCGGCGCCGCAACCACACCCGGACCGTCTTCCTGGCGCGCCAGCCCGGCTTGATCCCCTGGCACCGGCCGGCCCCGGGCCTTCCGGCTGGCACCTTCGTGCCAGCCTGCGGCGGTCAAGGTTTCCCCCGGAATGTGCACCTTCGGGTGACGCCCGCCGCGGCGGCCGGTCGTAGCTTTCCTCGCAGAGCGGGCCCGGGGTACCGGACGGCGGCACGCCAGCCGCCGCCCGGCAAGCGGCCCGAAGTCCAGAAGTTCATTCATCGAACCACGGGGGTATCGATGTCACGCCAGTCCGCACTCAGCACAAGCGCCGCGGGCCAGCCGCAGCCTGCCCGGGCCAGCCGGCCCGGGCTCACCGCACTGGCCCCGCCGCCGCCCGGGCCGCCACGTGGCCCGGGCCGGCGGACGCTGCCGCCCCGGGTCGCGTACGCGCTGGCCGCGTTCGTGATCGGCCTGAGCCTGTTCGGGTCGACGACGCCGTCGCCGCTGTACCGCACCTACAGCGCGCTGTGGCACTTCTCGCCGCTGACCCTGACGCTGATCTACGCCAGTTACGCCTTCGGCATCCAGGCCGCCCTGCTGCTGGCCGGGCGGGTGTCCGACCAGGTGGGGCGGCGGCCGGTGCTGCTCGCCGCGCTCGGGGCCCTGATCGGCTCCTTGGTGCTGTTCATGGCGGCTAGCGCGACGGCGTGGCTGTTCGCCGCCCGGGCGGTGCAGGGCCTGGCCACCGGCGCCGCGCTCAGCACGGCCAGCGCCGCGCTGCTGGACCTGCACCCGCGCCGCGACGTGCGTCCCGCTCGGCTACCTGGCCCGGCTCCAGCGCGCCTTCGATACCGGCCATCCCGGGCCAGGTCCCGGCCGCGAACCCGCCGCGGTGCCCGGCATCGTCGACCCGCTGACTAGCCGCGAACTGGATGTGCTCAGGATGCTGGCGGCGGGCAGGTCGAATCAGTCCATCGCCGGCGAGCTCGTGGTCACCCTCGACACCGTCAAGAAGCATGTGGGTCACATCCTGGGCAAGCTCGGCGCGGCCAACCGGACCGAGGCCGTGGCCCGGGCACGTGAGCTGAGCCTGATCGGCTGACCTGCCGCAGCGCCGGTGCACACCACAGCAGCCGCGAAAGACTCCACCCTGGTGTTCCCCTTTCGGGTGACGCCTGCCCCGTAGTCGTCACCTAACCTTCCTAACCGGGAGGGCGCATCACCGGCAGATGAAAGGCAGGGCCATGTCCAGCGTTCCAGGCCAAGCGCCAGAACCAGGTGACCGCCGCCCGGCCACCCAGCGCCGCGACATGCGATCATAGGAAGGCCCCCCTCCGATGCGCGTCTTCCTGGCCGGTGCCACCGGCGTCATCGGGATCCGTCTGCTGCCGCTGCTGATCGCCGGCGGCCACACAGTGGCGGCCATGACCCGCTCACCGGACAAGGCCGGCCGCCTGCGGGCGCTTGGCGCCAGCCCGGTCGTATGCGACGTCTTCGACGCCGCGGCCCTCAGCGACGCGGTCATCGCCTTCCGCCCCGACGCGGTCCTGCACCAGCTCACCGACCTGCCCGACCAGCTCCACGAGCTGCCCGGCTACGCCGCCCGCAACGACCGCATGCGAGCCGAGGGCACCCGGAACCTGCTATCCGCGGCCGCTGGCGCCGGGCATTTCCTGGCCCAGAGCATCGCCTGGCGTCCCGCCGGCCGCGGCCAGGTGATCGACGAGCACGAGCGCCTCGTCCTGGCCGCCGGGGGCGTCGTGGTCCGATACGGGCAGCTGTACGGGCCCGGCACCTGGTACCAGGACCACCTCCCCGCGCCGCCGCGGATCCACGTCGACGCCGCCGCCCGCGCCACGCCCCCGCTCATCCAGGCCGCTGCGGGCGTGGTGATCCTTACCGACGACACACTCGCCGCGGCCAGCTGAGCCCCCACCGGAGCGGAGAGTATCTAGCCATGGCCTATGACCGTGACATCGCCGCGTTCGACGTACGCGCGGGTAGCTACGAAGGCGGCTGGCTCGGGCGGTTGCATCAGCAGATAGCCGACCGCACCGGAGACCTGGCCCTGACGCTGGCGCCTGCGCCGCGGCGCATACTCGATGTCGGGTGCGGGACCGGGTACCTCCTGCGCCAGCTAGCCATCCGCTGCCCGCAGGCCGTCGAGCTGGCCGGGGTGGATCCGGCGCCGGCGATGATCGCGGCCGCGCGGACCGCGGCCACCGACGGCCGGCTGCGGTGGCTGGAGAGCACGGCCGAGGAGCTGTCATTCCCGGCGGGATCCTTCGACCTGGTGGTCAGCGCGACCTCCTTCGACCACTGGGCCGACCAGCAGGCCGGCCTGGCGCAGTGCGCCCGGGTCCTGGCCCCCGGCGGCTGGCTGGTGCTCACCGACCTGTTCTCGGCCTGGCTGGCACCCACCCTGGTCGCCAGCCGCCGCCACAAGGCCCGCACCAAGCGGCGCGCGACCCGGTTGCTGACAGCGGCGGGATTCCAGGCCATCCAGTGGCACGACGTCGAGGCTGTCATCATCCGCGCCGCCACGGCGCGCAGGTAGCTGCTAGCCGCCAAAGGAGGCCAGCAATGAGGCGGGCAGTATGCGCGCGAGCACGGCACAGTGGGTGGGCCCGGCCTGCTTTTCCAGAAGTACCTGCCGGATGACTCGCGTGCGCGAGAAGGAGATGACGACCCCGACCGGGTGGTCGTCACCTTGCATCCCGAACGGATTATCACCGGCGCTGATGTGTCACAGGATTCGAGGTGGCGCAGCGCGCTTCCTGACTAGGACATGTCTCGAAACACGTCCGGGTGCGCGGCGGCCCCGGCAAGTTCTTCCAGCGCCACCAGGAAGGCCGGGGCAGGGAAGGCGATACACGGGACCGGTGACGCGGTCGGCCCGCGTCGGTCCCGACGGTCTGGTATGAAGCGTTTATGTGGGTTGTGATGAACGCTGCCGAGCGCGAGGAGTTCCTGGCCGGCGTGCATGTCGGCGTGCTGAGCGTGGCAGTGGGCCGGGACGGCCGGACGCTGGCCGTCCCGGTCTGGTACAGCTACCAGCCCGGAGGCGTGGTAACCGTGCTGACCGGCCGCCGCTCACGCAAGGCCGCGGCGATCCGGGCCGCCGGCCGGCTCAGCGTGTGCGTTCAGGACGACAGCCCGCCATACCGCTATGTCAGCGTCGAGGGGCCGCTGGTCAGCGAGGAGGAACTCGATCCCGCCGAGCGGCTGGCGATGGCCCGCCGCTACCTGGGCATCGCGGACGGTGACTGTTACGTGGCCGACAACCCGGACCCTGAGCGGGAGAACGTGGCGTTCCGGATGCGCCCGGAGCGCTGGCTCACTCAGGACCAGGGAAAGGGACGAGCCGCAAGGTGACACCGACTATAGACGGAATACGCGGAGATGCGCGGCGGCCGCCGTGAAGCAAGCCGGCCGGCGCGTAGTACAGCAGCGTCAGTTCGCTATGGGCCGGCCGCAGTTCTGCGTCTGGTGGACCGCGTTCGGCCAGGCGCTGCTACTGCCCCCTGTTCGATCCGGCGTCTACCATCCAGACAGCTTCAGCCTGGCGGCTCAGAAGGAGATCCACCACACTTTGCGGATCAAGGCCACTGGGATCGCTTCCGCCGTTGCAACGCTAGGCTGGTGCCGATGACGGGAGAAGGGCTGCGATGACGACCACGGTCCCAGCCGTCATGCGGGCTCTGCGTGTTTACACCCGCGACGATCCCGGGAGCCTGAGGTATGAGGAAATCGCCGTGCCGACGGTGGGGATCGGCGACGTCCTGGTCGAGGTGGCCGCCGCCAGCTTCACACCCACCGAGCTGGGCTGGCCCTCCACGTGGGTCGACCGGGCTGGCCGGGACCGGAGTCCTGCCGTTCCTGGGCACGAGGTCGCGGGCACGGTGGTCGCGCTGGGATACGGCACGATCGGCCTGGCCGTTGGCGACGAGGTCTATGGCATCACCGACTGGTATCGGGATGGCACCCTGGCCGAGTACGTCGCGGTCGAGGCCAGGGATCTGTCTCCTAGGCCTGCGTCACTGTCAGGCCCGGAGGCAGCGGCGGTTCCGATGGCGGGTCTCACTGCCTGGCAGGCGTTGTTTACTCACGGCGGCCTGAGTGACGGGCAGGCCGTCCTCATCGCCGGGGCTGGCGGAGGGGTAGGGACCATGGCGGTCCAGCTTGCCCGGCAGGCTGGTGCCCGGGTGATCGGGCTGGGGCGCGCCGGGTCGCGTGATCTGGTGATGAGCCTGGGTGCGGACGAGTTCGTCACGGACGCCACGTCGCTGGCGAAGAGCATCGGCCAGGTGGACGTCATGTTCGATCTCATCGGGGGTGAGCTGCTGCAGCAGTGCTCTTTGGTGGTCCGCCCGGGTGGGACGGCCGTGTCGGTGGTGGAACCGCCGCCCAGCCGTAACGGGCGCGGCGAAGACATCCGCTCCCGGTTCTTCGTGGTCGAGCCGGACCGGCCCCAGCTCATAGAACTGGCCCGGCGGATCAACGTCGGCCAGCTTCGCCCGGTCGTCGGCCAAGTGACCGACCTGTCAGATGGCGCCCAGGCGTGGGCGGCGAAACGCGACGGCGGCACCCCTGGCAAGGTCGTGCTCCGTCCGCCGCGCTAGTACGGCAGCGTCACCTCGTTATGGGTCGAGTTCGGTGGCGAGTCTGCGCTGGTAGTGGCTTCGGCGGACGTGGCCTTGGTGGTAGCGGCGCCAGCTGGACTTGTGCTGGATGTGGCTGATAGTGCGTCGTGGGGTCGTCCTCTGGGCCCGAAGCGGGGTAATGACCAGGCCGTTGAATAGGCGGCGGATCTCCGCGGCGGTCAGCGCGATAGGGCCGCCGCCGTGGTGGGCGCGGTGCCAGGGATCGGCGGGCGGTGCCGCAGCGGCGGCGCTGGCCATCAGGAACGGCAGGGCGAGCATGGCCAAGGTGACGAACCGACATGCTGCGGCTGATCGCCGCGGGCAGGTCCAACCAGCGCATCGCTCACGATCTCGCGGTCGGGCCGCCGCTGGGTTTCTACCCTAGATGCTCAGCGTGCCTTGGGCTACGACCAGTCCTGACCCGCTCACACGAACCCGCTGACCGGATACCGTGACCTGGATCTTGCTAGGCCGTCCGAGCGCGTGGCCCTGCTCGACGGTGGCGGTGACGCCGTCGGGCACCTTGCCAGCGGCGACGAGGAGGGCGACGAGCGGTCCTGCGGCGGTTCCGGTGGCAGGGTCTTCGATGATGCCCATCGTGGGGTTGAAGAATCGCGTGTAGGCGACCGCGTCGGCTGCATCCACGGGGGCGAGGCTGTAGAGGTAGCAGCCCTCACCGCCGACCGCCGCCAGTACCGCCCTGAGCCTTGGACCATCGGGTGCTGCCCGGTCGACCGCGGCCCGGTCGCGTACGGGAACCATCAGATGAGCCGCGCCGGTCGAGACAACCTGCGGCGGCTCGCTCCCCGCGAGGTCATCGTGACCCAGCCCGAGCGCGGCGGCGAGCTCGGCGTGATCTGCGATCGGGTCGCCGTACTGTGGCGGCGGTTGGTCCATCGACACTGCGACAGTGCCTCCAGGTCGGCGGGTGATCTCCACGGGTAGTACCTGGTCCGCTATCTCTTGAGCGAGGTCAGATGCGTGGCCTGAAAGCCGACCGGAGGCCTCCAGCCATAGCCACGCGCCGAGTGCGTTGTGGCCTGCGCCGCCGACTTCGGCGCCGGCCGGGGTGAAGGAGCGCAGCCGGCACGTGGCGCCGGGCCGGGTTGGGTGAAGCAGGAAGGTCGTTTCGGATTGGTTGAATTCCCGCGCGATTGCTCGCATCTGCGACTCGTCGAGGTGGTCGGCGTCCGGCACGAGCGCGAGCGGGTTTCCGGTCAGCGGCCGGGTTGCGAACACATCCACGAGGTAGAAGGGCACCGGTGCGGCCATGGTCGATCAGTCTCCCATTGGTTGCGTGCACCTAGCCAACGTCAGGATGTCCCCTGGCTGGTGCTCACCGGAACGCACCGGCGTGGGCAGTGACCCAATCGGCGAAGGGGCGCGCCGGTCGGTCGGCGATGTCTTCGACGGTGGGCAGCACTTTGGACTCATCGAGTGTCCCGCCGACGTAGAAGTCAAAGAACGCATCCACATACCTGGCGGGCATCGTCTTGCTCATCTCCGCCCGGGCGTCCTTGTCGGTCTGCGCCTCGAACCGCAGATCCCGGCCCAGCACCCCGCCGAGGATCGCCACCTGGTCAGCCGGCGTCAGCGATTGCGGGCCGCTCAGCTCGTAGACGCGGCCCTCGTGCCCGGGCGTCGTCAGCGCCGCCGCGGCGACCGCGGCGATGTCGGCCGGGTCGGTCACCGCCGCGCGTACCTGAGCGAATGGGGCCCGGACCAGGTCCCCGGACCGCAGCTGCGGCAGCCACCGGAAGGTATTGGACATGAACGCGGCCGGGCGCAGGATCGTCCACGCCAGCCCGGACCCCTGCGCCGCCTGCTCGGATCGGGCCATCTCCTCCGCTTGCTTACGCCTATCGCTGATCGGGAAATCGGCGGCCTGCGGAAGCTCCGCAGCGCCTCGGGAAGGCGTGGCTGCGCGCAGGACTATCTGCTGCCGCGTTCGCGGGGTCTGGCAGCAGGATAAGGTGCAGCATCCACGCCGCCGCGCCCATCAGCACCAGGAGGTCCAGGTAGTGGCAGGCCATGGCGCCAAGGTAGGTCGGTCCGCCCCACGCGTTGACGGTGAAGTTCGGGTCCAGCCCTCCGGTGACCTGCTCGCCGGCCCGGTAGAACCCGTACAGGAACAGCCCGGCCAGGGCCAGCGCCAGGACAGCGTGGCCGGACGCGGATGGCCCGCCAAGGCCGGTACGGACGGTCCGGACGAGCCGCCGGGCGGCGGGCTTGCCGAGCGGGGACAGCAGCCACGGAGGTTCGCCCGGGCGGCCCGGCGAGCGGTGATGCCGCCAGTAGGCGTACCCGAGGACGGCGCACGCGAGGGCGGCGACGACCAGCTGCTGCGACCACGCAGAAGTCCCAGGGATGTGCTTCTGCAGTACCGGCGACCGGTGGAGGTAGGAGACATACCCGGCGGCAACCCCGCCGGCGAAGACTGCGGCGGCAAAAACGATCACAGACGGGGACAGGTGCCGGAGGGTTCGGCGGCCCCTTGCCTCGCCGTTGGCCACGGGGTAGGTCGGCGGGGGATACGACATGGGGTTGCCCTCTCTGCAGTGGCCCGGCGCCGCTCGCGCTGGGCCCACGGTCTCTGGGATACGGATCGGCTTCACTGCTTGGCATCTCCTCGGCCGGTCACCGTCCGGACCGGGTTACCGGGATGCCGAGCTCGTCTTCGGGGCCGTTTCTTTGAGGAATGTACGAGCGGGCACCTGGGGTAGGCGTCACCCGAAAGTGCACGGGCAGGTGGAATCTTCCGCCGCCGCCGCGGGCACCAAAGTGCCTGCGCGGCTGGCGGATGATGGTCAGCGGATCAGGCCGAGCTGGCGGGCCCGGGTGACTGCCTCGGTGCGGTTGGCGCCGCCGAGCTTGCCCAGGACGTGGCTGACGTGCTTTTCCACGGTGCCGAGGGTGGCCACAAGCTCGTGAGCGATGCGCTGGTTGGACCTGCCCGCGGCGATCAGCCGCAGCACGTCGGTTTCTCGGTCGGTCAGCGACTCGGCCAGGCCGGGCGGCGCCGTGGCTGTCCGCGCAGCGGGTGGCGGGCAGGGACTGGGCAGCAGGCGCGCAGCAGCGCGGCCAGGTACCCGGGAGTTATACGGCGGGCGGCGGGCTGCTGGCCGCTATGGGCGGCTAGCTGGGTGAGCAGCGCGTGCATGGGTGCGCCCTCGTCGGCGAAGACGCGGACGTGGCCCGCGCGGTGATCCGGCGGTCACTGGAGAGCTTGCGGTGATCTGCGGCGCGGGAATGCAACGGACGCAGTTTGGACGCAGACGGCGAGAGAACAGCCGCGCCCAATCTCGACTGGCCTCTACATCTGCAACGTCCTGGCGCGCCGATACGCAACCTGGCTCGACGAGGAGCTACCAGCCTCTACGGCCTGTGGGGGACTCATAATCCGTCAGCCGTGGGTTCGAGTCCCACCCGCCCCACCTGCGGTTTCAAGAACCGGCTACGGCATGAGCGGCAGGGTTCGACCCTTGTGATCCGATGGCCGATAGCGCTCGTCGTGGTCGCGCAGCGCGACATGTGCGACATTGTTATTAGTTCGAGCAATTTCAGATCGTCGAATAGGAATGCCTACTGAAGCGATAGGCATATGTGAGCCCACGCTCACAGAACATCCGTTCGGGCGCGGGGTGGCGTGGTCGCCCCGTACTTGCTCGCCGCGCAGACCAGCACCTTCACCGAGCCACCTGTTCCGGCTCGGGGGCGGTGTCGTAGCGCAGTTCGGTGACGGCCACCTCGATGTATGCGAAATCACCGCCGGGGAGCTTCCAGACCGCCGGGCCGCCCGCGGGGAGCCGGAGCCCTTCGAATTGGCCGTAGCCGGTGATCGGCGTGGACCACGTCACCGGGTCGCTGGCGCCGGGGGCCCGGTACCGTTTGGCGACGAAGGCGGTGAGCCGCCCCTGGGTGTCGAAGAACATGGTCGCGGTGGCGGTCCGGCCGTGGTCGGTGAGAGTGACCCGGGCCGAGGAGTCATGGACCGGCTCGAAGGAGATGTTGCCGGCCAGGAAAGCGGCAGGGAACCAGATCATCTCGGCCAGGTAGCGCAGCATCTCGGCCTGGTCCATCTGCTCGCCGCTGGCGTCGACCACCGGCCACAGCGAGGCCACCTTCACCGACAGCCGCCCGTGACCCTCGGCGTAGATGTCGCGCGCCCGGGCCACCGGGAACCGGCCTGCGCGTGCCGTGCCGGCCCACACGAAGCCGGGCGGGCGCACCGAGTAGTGCTCCTCGGCGTCAAAGGGTAGCCACCGCGGGCCGAGCCGCATCGTGCCCTTCTGGCGCAACCAGATGGTGCCGGGGAACGGCCTGCCGACCACCCCGGTGTAGCGCAGGTAGCGGCGAACCGGGTCGGGCAGATCCGCGAGCATCTCCTCGGTGACCACCCCGGCCCGGCCCGGGGACGCCCCGGCCCGCAGGGCCTGGACATCCCGCCGGACCAGCCGGGTAAACGCCCGGTGTCCGGCGACCTCGGCGCCGATCCCGGCGACGGCGGCCAATCCTGCCAGAGCGGGCAGCCGCCTGAACATCGCAGCCATGGTGCCCTCCTCCTCACCGCACGCACCCGGGACCGGCCGTTACCGGCGGCGGCCGGCCGGCGGGGGCCGTGGTTTCCGCAGGATCCCGTACCCAGTCTGCCCTGGCACGTTCTTTGATCCGTTGGAGGACCCGGCGCCTTGCCCCTGACGGTGGCGCGAAGGCCGGCAGGGCACCAGGGCCATACGTCCCGCGGACGGCTGGCTGCCCCGCCGGGCGGGCCCGGCCTGGGCTGCGGGTGACGGGCGCGTCCAGATGCCCGGGCCGGTGCCCGCAGGAACCTTGATGCGGTTGCGCCAGTCGCCGGGGAAGCTGTGGCGCAAGTCTTCGCCTCCGGGCAGCGCCCTGAACAGCCCGGGCAGCGGCGCAGCCGGATCGACGCCGATGGCTCGTGCAGCCAGGTGCCGTCCCGGGTCCTGGCCACCGCGGTGTGCTCCGCCGTTGGCCGCATCGCGGCCGTTTCGTCCTTGGTGTGCGGACGTGTGCCGTTATCACGGAAATGTCACGATTGGCGCAGAGATAAACCGTTCCGGTCTCGCTCCGTGGTTACGGGTGAGTAAGTCCCCCACGGAGCGGAGAGGAAATCAGTCTAATGCTGCCAGCGTTCGCTCGATCATGCTCGCGTGCTGCTTGCATGCTCGCCGTCGCGGTCCCGGCCGCGGTGGCCGTCGCCGTGGCGATCCCGGGCGGGTCCGCTTTGGCCTCCGGCCTGCGGAACGAATTCCATCAGACGAACCTCATCTCAGACCTCGGCAACCAGGGCGCGCAGGTGGTCGACCCCGGAGCCCATCCAGATCGATGACCTGTGGGCGCTGAAGTTCGGCACCGCCACCACCGGCGGGACCGGCACGCTGCTGTTCAGCGCCGGCATCAACGACGAGAAGGACGGGCTGGTCGGGTCGATCAACCCGGTCCGATAACACCGAGTAAGACCCAGGCCATCCGTGCTGCCCGGGCATCCCGCACCCGGGCAGCACGACCGGGATGCCCTTTACTAGCCGGGCGCCATGCCCGGACGGGGAGCGGTGATGTCAGAAGAAGCGGTAACCCGGCCATGGCCGGACCGGGCGCGTGGCCCGTCGGCCACCCGGCCCGGGATGGCGCGGCGCGGGATCGTCCTGCCCGGACCGGCAGTGCGAGCCGTCAGCGCGCTGCTGGCGCTGGCGGTGTCCGGCGTGCACGTCGCGGACCAGGGCGGGATCACGGCGTTCAACTCACCCGACTGGCTGGGCTGGAGCTACCGGCTGATCGAAGTCGGCGGTGTGCTCACTGCGATCGCGCTGCTGCTGCCGTGGACAGCCTGGCTCGGCTGGGCCGCGGCTGTGCTGCTCCGGGCCGGGCCGTTCCTGGGTTACCTCGCGTCCCGCTCGGTCGGGCTGCCCGGCGATCCGCGCGACGTCGGCAACTGGGGCTACTGGACGGGCACGACCTCGCTGATCGTCGAGGCCGCGCTGATTATCTTGAGCCTCGGCATGCTGTGGTCATTGCGGAAGCTGCCGCCGCAGAAAATTTACCGCTGACGCGAGAAACCCGGCGGGAGCGATCCCAGCCGGACCCGAAGGGCGACCTGCCGCCTGGCACGCAGAAAGACCAATCGGACAGGGCCTAGTGAACACGCCTGCCCACCGGACCGGCGCGGGGAGATGATCGGGACGACCATGGGGGCGGCCCTAGGCAGGGCGCCGTCCGTTAGGTCGTGGGCGCGATCGCCGACGAGATCGGCGCCGTGGCCGCGTCCGCCAGCGCCGCGGTGGCGGACGGGGCGCTGATGGCGGTGCCCTGACCGTGTTCGGGGATTGTTGGCGGCCAGCCGCATCCAGCCGGTGGAGGGCCTCCCGGTCGTCCCTGCAGCTGTTGCTGTTCCCGGTGCTGTTCGTGTCCGGGGCTTTTGGTCCCGCTCAGCGCCTGCCCGGCTGGCCGCCGTGGCGCCGGGCAGCTATCACATTCAGCATCGCCGGCCAGTTGAAGCCTCGGGGCGCGGGCGACGGTTAGGACCCCAGCCGGGCCGCTCGCCAGGCGAGCCGCGTCATCGGACGCCGCGGCGAGAACGGGAAGTACTGGCATGAGGCAACCCCCGGTCCACCCGGCCCGGGGGTTGTCGCAGGTGGAATTCCCCCGGCAGCCGCGCCGCCAGCAAGCCAGGGCTCCTAACTTCTTGCCTACGCGGGACCGGGCCGGCCACTACGGGCCAACGACCTGACTTCGGGGTGACCAACTTCCTGCCGGGTATCGCGCGAGGCCAGGCCATCCCTGCGATCACCGAAGGAGAACCCGGGCCCGTGAGACCCCGGCCACCCGGCCCGCCAGCCGGGGCATGGTCATCCGCGGGACCGGGAAACGAAACCCGCAAGCAGCCTGCCAGCCGGGATCGTGCTGGGCCTGGTGGCCGCCGCGCTGATGCGGGTCTACACCGACGGCGGCCGCTGGTATAGCTATGCCGCGGTTCCGTACGCGTTGTTGTGGGTGGTGGTCGTGGGGGCCCGGCTGTGGTTCGCCTACGCCTCCAACCATGACATCCGGATCCCGGTGGGCACCTGGATGTACGCGCACCAGCTGACCACCAGCGCGCTGATCGACGCGTTCATCTTCCTGGCCCTGGCGATGGTGCTGACCAGGACCGCCAGCCTGGCGGTGCGGTCCAGGGCGCTGCGCCGCGCCCCCGCCGCCGAGTTGGCCGCAGCCGCCGATCCGCCGCCGGGCCCGGCGGCCGGGGGCGGGGAGCAGCAGGCAGCCTAGCCAGAACCGGACCATCGCGGCGAGAGGAGGACCCGATGGCCAATAACGCCAAGACCCGCATTTCTGACGCGACCGCGACGGGACGTCCGGCCGTGCGGCGAAAGCCGCGCAGGGATAATGGCCTTCCGGCCTGGTCCCTGACAGTCTTCCGGCTCTGCCCCAGCGGGCCTGCCGCGATAACGCTCGGCACCAGGGGTCGCGGAAAGCTGGAGGTACACGCGATGACCAGCGGTGAACACGGGACGGTGATCAAGCTGGCTGCCGTCCAGGTCCGGTCCGAACCCAGCCAGCCAGAACGCAACAGGGCGCACGCGGAGCCGCTGATCGAGCAGGCCGCCGCGCACGGCGCCGCCCTGGTCGTGCTGCCGGAGCTGTTCAGCTGCGGTTACGTGGCCAACCGGGCGATCTGGGATATGGCCGAGGCCTGCGAGGGCGGCACCGCCCGGTGGCTGGCTGCCACCGCGGGCCGGCTGGGCATCTACCTCGGCGCCGGGACCGCCGAAACCGACGGGACCGACATCTTCAACACGTTCATCCTGGCCGGCCCGGACGGCACGATCGTCGGCCGCGCCTGCAAGGCCAACGCCGAAGCGAACGTGTTCCGCCGGGGCCGCCACGAGCACCTGATCAGCACCCCGGCCGGGCGGATCGGGATCGGCATCTGCGCCGACAACCAGTACACCGCCCACCTGGAGCTGATGCACCAGCTGCACGCCGACCTGGTCCTCATGCCGCACGCCTGGCCCACCCCGGCCAAAGCGGGCTGGCCCGTCACCGACAAGGACGTCGCCGACCAGCAGCGGCGGATGACCGAGCTGCCGGTCCTGTATGCGCGGGCGCTCGGGGTGCCGGTGGTGTTCGCCAACCAGATCGGCCCGCTGGCCCCCATCGGCGGCGCGCTCGGCAAGCTGATGAACCCCAAGATCTACCGGCTCCGCGGCCAATCACGAATCATCGGCTCTGACGGCTCGGTGCTCGCCAGCCTCGCCGAACAAGAAGGCGTGCTGGTCGCAGCCGCGATCATGGACCCAGACCGCAGGCACTACCAGCCCCAGCCCAGCTTTGGCGGCTGGCTGCAGCCCGGCCCCGCGCTGGCACGCAAAGTCGTCATCCCGCTCGGCATCGCCTCCGGCACACTGTCGTACTCCCTGAGCCGCGACCGCAGACGCAAGGCACAGGCCTGCCTGACCCGGACAGCCGGATCCCAGCCGGTGCAGCCCGCTGCTGCCCAGCCGCCCGGCCCGCAAGGTGGTGATACCGAGTGAAAGCCGTGACCGTGCTGGCCAGCCCGTGGTCGGCGCTGCACCGCACTCCGGACAGGATCCGGGCCGCGACCTTCGGCACCTTTGACGGCGCCACCTCCAGCTACGGCGTGACCTTCGCGATGTTCGCCCAGCACCGGCCGCCCGCGGCGTTCGCGGCCCCGATCATCGGGCTGGCCATCGCCTCAGCAGCCGGGATGGGCGGCGGCGAGGCAGCCTCCGCGGAGGGCTCTGACCTGGGCGGCCGCGCCGTGGTGATGGCCGTCGCATCCATCTTCGGGGTGATCGCCGTGGCGCTGCCGTTCTTCTACCTGCCCCACACCGCGGCTCTTCTTACCTCCCTGGCGCTCGCGCTAGCCCTCGGGATCGCCATCGCGCAGCGCCGCAGCCCTGATCTGGGCCGGGGCAAGGCGTACCTGCTGACCTTCGGCGTGCTGGCCATCGCCATCGGTGTCACCTCCGCAGTCTCGGTGCTGCTGCCCGGCTCAGGCGGATAGCCGTGACAGAAGATGACCCAGGCCCCCCTGCAGACAGCCACAGCCCGGGGCAGGAGACCTATCCGGGCGCAGTACGCGCCCCGTGAGGCGGCACACTCACGTATCAGCCGGCCGCGCCAGATCGGCAGGATACTTGCGCTATGCCCAGGCAAGGGTCAACTGCAGAGCATCAGAAGCAGACGACTGTCGACGGCCCGGTGCGTGGGTGCGTCGATGCGCTACGGTGTCCGGCGGCCCGTACGGCATCGACGCACGCGCGCACGACGTCGGCCTCCTATTAAGCGTGGCACAGATCATCCAAGTCGGGCGCGCCCGCTTGGAATGCTAGACGACCGCCAGCCAATCAGCGGAGCCCGATCGGCGCATGGTAACGCTGCGTAGCGCTCGCTGTGGTGGGGTCGTGGAATGGCTCGCCAGGTAATCCCAGTGCGGTCAGTGCCATCAGTGCCATATTCCGTGTCATCGGTGCAGCAAGCGCGTGTGGTGCACGTGGCCGTAGTTCTCATAATCCGTTAGCCGTGGGTTCGAGTCCCACCCGCCCCACTTCCTCAAGCCGCCGATTAGGGCCTCTGACCTGCAGGAACGCTTGGCCTCCCAGATCCTTGATTCCGCAAGCATATGCGGTTGTGTGCGGCCCAGGGCTGTCATCTGCGGCTCCCGGTGCCCAATACGTCGGCCGTCACGAGGCGGCGCGCCGGTCATGGTGCCAGGCGCTGGCCATCGCCGACGACCTCGGGGACACCGCCACGGCCGCAGCGATCCACAGCCGCCTCGAGCGCTGCGGACCGGGCGGGAAGCCGGGTATCCAGGCCCCCTCGTGGGCAGCGATCAGACTCCGGCCAGCCGGCAGTTCCCGTAGCCCGGCGCCGGCGCCCGTAGCAGTGCATGCGGGCCGGGGCTTGCGGACCGGCTGTCTGGCCAGGCCAGCGGCATGCTTGCTTGCTATGGCTACGGGAATCGCGGGTGACCCGAGCCTGACCCGGGACCGGGCGGTGTGTCCGATGCTAGGAGTAGCTGAAGCGCCCGGTTGGCGATCCGGCTTGACAGGCCGCGGCACCCTGGCGGGCGCCATCTCGGAAAGTCGAAGGAGAACTTGTGAAGAAACGGACGAGAGCGGCGATTCTAATCGGTGGCATGGTCACCGCGCTGGCCGTGGCGTCCCCGGCGCTGGCCGCCGGCACATGGACGGTGATCAACCCCCCGGATCCGGCCGGCGGCGCCGCCGAGCTCAACTCGGTCTTCGCAGCGTCACCCACCCAGGCATGGGCGGTCGGCGAATCCAGGGTGGCGGCCAGCGGAGACAACTTCAACGCGCTGATCGAGGAGTGGAACGGGTCAGCGTGGCGCATTGTGCCCGGCGCCAACGTCGGCCCCATAACGTCCACTACCCCGCTCTACGGTGTTTCCGGCTCCGGAGCTGACGACGTGTGGGCAGTGGGCCAGGACTCCAACACCAGCACCAGCCTCATCGAGCACTGGAACGGCACATCCTGGAGCCTGGTCGCTTCTCCCGCCACCGAGCCACCGTTCGGTCAGCTCAATACGGTCAGCGCCGACAGCCCCACCGACGCCTGGGCAGGCGGCTATGCCTTTCCCAACTCCACCATCACCGCTCTCATCGAGCACTGGAACGGCACGGCCTGGACCGTGGTCCCCGATGCGGCAGCGAGCAACACCCGGATCATGTCTATCGCCGCGGTCTCTCCATCCGACGTGTGGGCTCTCGGTAGGGAGCGAAGCGGACGCGTCAGGTCAAGCATCATGGAGCACTGGAACGGCAGCCAGTGGAGTGTCGTCACGCTGCCGGCCATCGGGCTCTTGAACAGCATTAGCGCTGTGTCCGCCAGCGACATCTGGGCGGTCGGCGAGCCCGGCCTGATCGAGCATTGGGACGGCACCCAGTGGAGCCAGGTGGCCAACCCCGCGGGCGCCACCGTCAACCTGTTCGCCGTGCACGCGCTCAGCGCGGATGATGTGTGGACCGTCAGCACCGACGGCATGGTAACAGAGCAGTGGAACGGCACCCAGTGGAACTCCGTGCCCCCGGCCGCCTCGATCCCGGCCGGATTCTCCGAGGGCGGCACCGAGCAGGGTGGCCCCAGCCTGTCTGGCGTGCCCGGCGGCCCGCTGTTCGCCGTTGGCGGCAACTTCGGCGGCGGGAACAACTTGGCCACCATTCTCGAACAACCCCAGCCCTAACCACCAGGCACGCCGGGCATGCGGCCACATGGCCGTGTCCGTGCGTCAGCGGTGTGACACAGCGCGTAGCGTGTTGTGTCACACCGCGCCTGGGTTCCCGAAACCAGCTGGGTGCGGCTCGTGTGAAGGGAGCGGTTCACCAGGAAGTTCGCGGTTAGGCTGCTGCGAGCGGTTGCACCTGGTCGGCAAACCGCTGGTTGGTCTGCTGGCGGGATGTTACGGCGCCCGGCGTGGCACCTACCGCATCGTCTACCGGATCGACGAGGACAGCCGTGTGGTCAACGTCCTCGACATCGGCCACCGCTCGGAGATCTACCGCCACCCGCAGCGGTGACGCAAATATTCCGCAAGAAGCGAGCTTGATCATGCCAAATACGTGCCCAAATAGGCCCAAGCAAGATCGCACTCATGGATGTCTCTGCAGTTCAGGTGCTATGAGAAGGCCTGCTGGCTGTCTGGACTCATAATCCGTTAGCCGTGGGTTCGAGTCCCACCCGCCCCACCTGCGGTTTCAAGAACCGGCTACGGCATGACCG
>Ga0187766_10000471_pt1 | contig 22463 bp, 22 predicted proteins | sample 0216_QUI02_MP05__4_FD_132971 | JGI IMG/M metagenome (GOLD analysis project Ga0187766, IMG submission 132971) | Tropical peat soil microbial communities from peatlands in Department of Meta, Colombia - 0216_QUI02_MP05_20_MG | ecosystem: Environmental > Terrestrial > Soil > Wetlands > Peat ... | reverse complement strand
GTCAACCCGTCGTGGGCCTGGTTAGGAACACCAGACGGAACTTGCCGATCTGGATCTCGTCGCCGTTGGCGAGCATCGCCGATTGCACCGGTTTACGGTTGACATAGGTGCCGTTGAGGCTGCTGGTGTCAACGATCTGGAATTCGCCGTTTTCCCTTCGGAACTCGGCGTGCCGGCGGCTGACGATGGCGCCGTCGAGGAAGATGTCGCTGCCGGGATGCCGGCCAGCGGATGTGACGGGCTGATCCAGCAGGAACCGCGATCCGGCGTTGGGGCCGCGCTTTACGACAAGCACGGCCGAGTCGCTGGGCAACCCTTCGACTCCCCCCAATTCCACCTCGGCAGCGGCGGCGGCCGAAGCATCGAGCTCGCCGAGGAAGTCGGCGCGGAAAGGGGAGGTGATGTCCCCGGTGTCCTCTTGGGACGTCTGGTCGTTGTCCTTGTGGCTCACTTGCTGTCCTTTTTAGCCGTGGAAGTGTCGGATGGGTGGTCATCCTTGGCCGGGCGCAGCCGCAGTGCTGACCAGGTGTCGTTGATCGACACGTCCTGGACCGACCTGCACATGGTAGCGGCCCGCGGTGGAGGGGTTCCGTAGATAGCAGCTATCCCGTTCGGCTGCAGGGACGAGCTCCCACATGGCTGGAAGGGTAACCGCGCAAAGGCGCTTCGCATCGGCATGCAGCACCTTGCGGGCGGCCCGCAACACTTCAGACCTGACGGGGTCTCTGGTCAGTACGGCGCCAAACTCGCGGGTTCGCCGAATTACCAAGGACATTCACAGGTTCTAGCAATCCAACGTTTCCGAGACGTTTACGCCCTCGCCCCACATCGGTGCTGCCCTTGACCGCGTCGTTCAAGGGAGAGATCAATGCTCCATGAGTTCCTGCAGAACTTCCTACACAACCTGTTCAAGCCGCTGCTGCTGTTCTTCTATTTCGGGTTCCTGATCCCGATCCTGAAGGTGGACTTTGAGTTCCCCTGTCGTGATGACGCAAAACCAGGACCACAGCGACCAGCCGCCGCCTCCACCGCCACCGACCGAGGTGAGTGCAACGCAGCCCTGGACACCCCGATTCACCTTCGAGGAAGTTAGAGGCGCCAAGGGCGACCACGTTGAGCGCCGCGACATCCGATCCTGACCACGTTTCTCCCGCCGGGAAGGTCTACCAGGCGATGGTCAAGGACCTCCTGGCCGCCAAGTACGACCGCCGCGCGAGGATGGAAGGCCGCGGCTCCACCATCGTGACGACCAGCGCGTCGCTGCTGACGGTGGTGTTCGGTTTGACCGTTGTCGTCACCGGCAAGGACTACGTGTTCGCCAACTGCTACGCGGTCTTTGCCTTGCTCGCAGCGCTGCTCGCGTTCGTCATCTCGGCCGTGCGGCACTGCTGCGAAGCGTGAACGCGAGCCACTGCAGCGCGCCGAAGACCAGGCGGAGCGCTTACGAGCCAATAATCTGCGCGACCAGGCGGACATCCGACGTGCGATGGCCGAAAGCGTACGTCATGGCGCCGATGACCAATCCTCGCACTCTGATCCCAACTCAGCCGCAACAGCGCCGTAGCGTGCTACCGATAATTCATGCCACACTTAAGTTCTCTGCCCAGCGCCTCCAAGGCAACGGCAACCCGTACCCGCCGCGATTATCGGCGAGAAACGTGAGGGCGTCCGCCTGTGTGGACTTGCGCGGATACCCTCTACGGCAGTACTGACAAACCGGAGCAGGATCTACGCCGAATTATCGACGCAGGCGTGACCGCGTGGTGTTCAACGATGCGCTGCATGTCCGCGGCCCACGTACCAGGCCGGGCTGAAACTGCCGGACGCGGAGATTCAGCGGTGGTAGGACTCAGGCCTTTGCTCCATCCCGGCACACGCTTAGGTAGCCACACCGTCCAATACCACCCCCGCCCATCGCGATGCAACACGCTAAAAGCCCCCAAGGAATCCGCTGTCATACCGGGAGAGGATGATCCGCCTCCCAGACCCTTCGCGCCACCTGCGAGAGGTGGATGTCGATGTATTCCATCCGCCCCGAGTTGATCTTGGCCCGGATGACCGGATCGGACTGGTAGGGCAGTCGCAGCTCGATGCCGTCCACGTCGGCGAGTGCCCCGTCGAGTTCCGGCGCGGTGGAGGCGCCGGTCCACACACCGACCCGCATTCGGCGACCGGCGGCGGCCGACTCGACGATCCGCTCGACCAACGCGGCGGGTACCGCCTTTGGATAACCTCCGGTGAAGCCGCTCATGCCGATGTTGTCGCCGTCGGCGATCGTGGTGGCCGCGTCCTCGGTCGAGCAGATCTTTGTGGCGAACGCGGCATTGGCGACCCGGGTGCTACTCCTCATCAGGGTGTTCGGCTACTTCTCGAGCACGTAACGCCCGGGCGCGGGGTCGCCGGCGGGATGGTCAGGGCTGCCGAGGCTTTCGGGCGCCGGCACCAGTTCTCCCGACCGCGCGGTGAGCCACTGCGCCCAGTGCGGCCACCACGAGCCGTCGTGCCGGGTCGCACCGGCCAGCCACGCGTCGGCGTCGGGGCCGGACGCGGGGCCGACGTGATAGCTCGCGCGCGGCTTGCCGGGCGGGTTCACGATGGTCTGGATGTGCCCGGTGGAGGTCACCACCACCTCGCTGGGGCCGCCGAGCAGATGACTGGTGAGATAGCACGGCTTCCAGGGGGTGATGTGGTCGGTCTTTCCGGCCACGATGTAGTTGTCGCAGTCCACCGTCGACAGATCGATCGGGGTGTCCAGCACCGTCAGCGCGCCGGGTGTGGCGGCGGCGTTGGTGGCATACAACTCGATGAGGTCGCGGTCGAAGGCGGCGGCGGAGTTCGTCGAATCGGCGTTCCACGCCAGGATGTCCAATGCCGGCGGGTCATCGCCCATCAGCCAGTTGTTGACCACGTAGTTGAAGACCAGGTCGTTCGGGCGCATCCAGGCGAAGTTCGACGCCATGGTCTTGTCGTAGATCCGCTTCGCCGCCGCGTCCTTGCTCAGCTGCCGGCGCACCCGGTCAGTGCTCAGTGCCTGGATCAGGCTGGGCTCGCTGGTGTCGATCATGGTGATCATGAACGCAGCCGCGTGCACGCCGCTGCGGCCGGACGAGGCAAGGTATCCCAGCATAAGCGCGGTCGTCAGCCCGCTGGCGCAGGCTCCCAGGACGTTGACGTCCTCGGCGCCGCTGATCTCGCGCACGATGTCCAGTGCCCGCAGTTGGGCGGCGACGTAGTCGGCCATGGTCCATCCGCCGTGCTCCCGACGAGGGTTGCGCCAGACGATGGTGAAAAACAAGATTCCCTGCGCGATGGTGTACTCCACCAGACTTCTGCCCGGCGCCAGGTCGAGGAAGTAGTGCTTGTTCACCTGTGGTGGCACCATCAGCAGCGGCCGGGAATACACCGTGGGCGTCGTCGGAGCGTATTGCAGGAGTTCGAACATCTCTTCGCGGTGCACCACGGCGCCCGCAGTGGCGGCCAGATTCTCACCGACGGTGAACCCGCTGGTGTCGACCTGGGTGGGCATACCCCCATTGAAGATCAGGTCGTTGACGAAGTTCCGGGCGCCGCGCAGCAGACTCACCCCGCCGGTCTCGAACGCACGCTTCAGCGCGGCGGGGTTGCCGGGCAACAGGTTGGTCGGCGCGGCCAGCGCGGTCAAGATGTTTGTCGCGTAACGGGCGCGGGAGCGTTCACGCTGGTCCACATCCGCGTCGTCGACAAGCCTGTCGACCGACTCACACCAGGCCAGATAGGCCCGCGCCCAACGGTTGTACAACGGGTTGTCCCGCCAGGTCGGATCGCTGAACCGGCGGTCCTTTTCCGGAAGCTGCCGATCCCCGATTCCAGCCGCGATCCGGGTCCACTCGACCAGCAGTAGCAGAGCCTCCCGCGCCAGCAGCCAGGGATTGGCGATGTCCCGCAGCGCACCGAGCAACTCGTACGGGTCCATGCGGCCCAGCGCCTCCGCACCGCCCGCAGCGATACTCCCGAATTCACCATTCAACGGTGTCACTACCGCGAGCACGGAACCAGTCTTCATCGCACATCACCTCTCATCGATTTCTCATTGACGTCGGCTACTGCTTTGGTACCCGCAGCACCAGTGCGTCGCCCTGGCCGCCGCCGCCGCAAAGCGATGCCACGCCGAGCCCGCCGCCGCGGCTCTTAAGCGCGTGCGCCAGGTGCAGGACCAGCCGCGCACCAGACATGCCCAGCGGGTGCCCCATCGCGATCGCCCCGCCGTCGACGTTGACCTTGTCCTCGTCGATCTTCAGGTCGCGCATCGACTGGATCGCCACCGCGACTAGTTTCGACCAGCTCGCCGACGCTTCGTGGGCCTGACCGGTCATAGGTGGTAGTCGTCGAAGACGGTCCAACACAACCCACCCACCTCCTCCCCACCCGCACCAGGGTGGGAAGGCACCATCACTGGGCCTCCTTGCCGAACTGTGTCATGCCGGCACCGGCGTCCCGTTCCAGTTGTTGAGGGTCCAGCCGTCTCGTGGGTTTCCGGTTAGCACCACGTATGCGGTGTTGGGTAACGGATTGTTGGCCAGGGACATGTCGGCATTCTTCGCGTTCATCAGGACCCAGAACATGATGGCTTCTCTGTGGGAGAACACGACGGGGTTGGTTTCACCGGTGTCGTAGATGGTATTGACGGCGTCGTTGAATCGCTGCTCGAATTCGTTGCCGTTGATTGATCCTGGGATGCGTGCGGATCGGTCGCCGTGCAGCCACACTCCTGGGGCCGGGTAGTGCGGCGCTGTGGCCTCGGGCTGTCCTTCGTTCGTGCCTGCTTCGATTTCTCGCAGTCCGGGCAGCACGATGACGGCCTCGCCGAGTGTTTGCGATAGCGGCGCGGCGGTCTGTTGGGTGCGGATCATCGTTGAGGCGTAGATCCCGTCATACCTGTTGGGGCTGAGTTGATTTGCCACGGCGATGGCCTGTGCATCGCCCAGTGGGGTGATGTCGGGGCCGGGCACGGTGGTGTCGATGAAACCCGTGGCGTTGGCGGTGGATTCCCCGTGGCGTATGAGGGTCAAGATGATGGTGTGATGGTCGGCGGCGTGCGCTGCGGGTGACGTGTCGACGGGTGCGACAATCAGCGTCACGCCCGCGAGCAGGGCGCCGAGGAAGCGCATGCAGCGTTGTCGCATGGCTACGCCGTGCCTGCCATGGCTTGCCGTGCTTTGAACTCGGGGCTACCGGGGGTGTAATACGGGGTTGTCCAGGTGTTGTCACTGGTCAAGGTGAATGCGCTGGGGTCGCCGGCGCTGCGCCGGTCGAAGGCCATCCGGGCTCGATAATGCTCGAACAGTCGGAGGAATTCGGCCATGTACATGCCGGCGATGCGTGGGGAGCTGGTGATTTCCAGCAGGTTCTCGTCGTTATTGTGTAGTGAGTTGCCGCTGAAGTTGGCGGATCCGGTGTAGACGACGGGGTGGTCGCCTTGGGCGTCGATGACGAGGAACTTGTGGTGGACGCGGACCATGATTTTCGGGTTCTCGCCGGGCCACAGGATGCGTTCGGGGGCGAAGCCGGTGGGGGTGTCATCGGCTTTGAAGCCGCTGAATCCGACGATGTCGTGGTCTTTTTCGGCTCGGTTCATGATGGCGATTTCGGCGGCGACGTAGGCGCGGCTCGGGTCACCGCTGGGCTCTCTGGTGGGCACCCGGTTGACCAGCGCCAGCATCATCTTGCCGGCGTCGGAGGCGGCGAACACGGCGTCCAGCAGTGCGGCGTCGGTTGGGTCGAAGGCGCACAGCAGCACCGAATGCTGTGCGGTGTTGATGGCGGCCACGATGGTGTCCAGGGATGCGCGCTGGTCCTTGGGTTCGGGTGGGAAGAAGACTCGGATGGTGGCGTCGCTGGCGGTAAGCGGGTCGGACCAGCCGGTCTGGGCGCGTTGGGTGGCCGCCAGGGTGGGGTCCGCGCTGAGTTGCTCTTCGCGGTTGAGGTACAGCGCGGCCAGTCGGCGGATTCGAAGGTGTGCAGCAGGTTGGCCTGCGCTGACAGGCCCTCGGGGGTGAAGTTGGCTGAGCCGGTCAGCACCGCCTCCGCGGTGCCGTCGTCGCCGACGCGGACGAGGAACTTGTTGTGCATGATGTGGGCGTGGGTGCGGAGGTGAAAGTCATCGGCGGGCCGGCCGGTCGAGACCAGTGTGTCGATGGCGGCATCGGAGGTGGTGTCGCTGCGGGTGTGGTTGTCGGTCAGCGAGACCGGGCCCGGGTGAGATTGCAACGCGGGCATGATCCAGGTGTCGTCGGTGAGGTGGTAGATCGCGCCGTCGATCGTCTTGTTGGCCGCGTGGTTGAGGAAGTTGGGGACAGCCAGCTGCATTCCGTTGGCCAGCCAGGCGCGCGCTGCCTGCTGTTGGGCCGCGGTGTCCAGGTTCGGGAACTCTTTGCTGAAGGCCTGAGAGCTCACGACGGCACGGTTGAAGTAGCTGCCGATGCCGTTGACCTCAATCTCGGGAATCGACACCTGGATCGTCGAGTCCTGCTGGTCAAGCAGCGTCAGCGACGTGGGTGAGCCGACCACCGGAGTCACGCGGTAGGTGAACGTCGAGCCGCGGTCAGCGTCGGTGATCCGCGCATCCCACCAGTAGAACTTCTGGATCGGTGCCGAGTTACTGAGTAGGTCACCTTGGTCGGGTGGGGGGCCGTTAAAGCCGATGCGGTTGGGCAGCCGGTTCGAGGACGCCCCGTCGAAACCGGGTGTGCGTTCGATGGCGAATTCGAGGAAGTCCGCGCGGTCGTGGCCGTCTGCCCAGTCGTTTGCAAGCAGGACCAGCGTGGGTGACGTGTAGCTTCTCGCAACAACCGCCATGTCAGTCTCTCGCTGGTCTCGATGCTCGGGGCGAGTCAACCAGCCACCCCCGGGGCCGAAAATGAGCACGACTGTCGCTGGCCTGCGCGTGATTATCCGGCCTCTCGGGGCGATCTCCCAACACTTTTCGTCGAACAATAGGCGAACATCGACACTGCAATTGAAGCGCTACGCCGCCGCTTTGCCAGTCGTGTGTTGTTCGACTGGCAAAGCGCCGGCGCGGTGGTGATACCGTCGATGTCGCTTGCCAATGGCAGCCGAGAGGCTCGGGCCATGGACTCCGACCTGCCGTGGCCCGAGCCTTCCGCTGGAAGCAGCGACTCCTCCTCACCACGCATCGCAATCCGGTCTCCGAGGTCATTCCCGCAGTCGCCGGCCGCGCTCTCACCGCGGCAGCACCAGCAGCTCGGCCAACGAAAACGCTTCGATGCGCCCAGCGCGCAGATCATCGATGCGGTCGCTCGTGGTCGCCAGATGTGCGGCCCGCGGTGGGTGTGTGCGGCGTGGTGCTGGTCGGCTGTACGTTCACCGTGGGGGGATCGGCGGAGCCGGCCTCGGACCTGGGACGCGAACCGCAACCAGTGCCTGTATCGGCCCTTGCCTCCGGTTGGCGTATCCGCAAGCAGATTGGGTGCGCAGAAATGACTTCGAAATTGAGGAAAGGGACCAGCGGTTGCTGACCGCGAACGTGTCCTTAAGGCCGTACGAGTCACTGACCTCTAGGTGATTAATCGCGCAGATCAGGCCGCCAGACAAGTAATCATAGCGCCCGGCCGCATGCAAGTCAGGAAGGACGGATCCGAAGAGTTTAACCTGCAGTTCTCGCTCCATGGTGCGCTGTCCACGGGGACGCTTTATGCCAGAGCGCCTGGGAAGTGGTACTTCGCGGGGGACCTGTTGAAGGAGTTCGGCCGCGACGCCGTCGATGATGTGATTGCACATATTGTCGCGCCGGGCTTCGCGACCCCGGAACACAGCCCGATCTGACAGTCCACCAAACGTACCGAACCGAGAAATTGTCAGGGACAAGCGAAAGGCACGAAACCGCATGAGTAGCCCTGTGTCAAGCCGCGGGTTGTTGATCTGCTTGCAGAACGGCCTGGAGGGCTCGGTGTTTGGCGGGGTCGTAGGCGACGCCGTCGTGCCAGCAGCGCCAGATGATGTGGAGCCAGGCGCGGGCGAGGATTCGTACGGCGTGGGGATGGTCGTGGCTGCGGGCGATGGCGCGGTTGTAGAGGTCGGCGGCCCAGGGGTTGGCGTGGCGGGTGTCGCCGGCGAAGTCGGTGACTGCGTCGCGTCAGCCGCACAGCTGATGGAGACCGGCCAGTTCGGCGTTCAGTCCGCTGCCGCCAGCCTCGCCAACGAATCGACCACCCGTGACCGTGTGGGAAAGTAGGTCCCACTAGGGAGCGCTGGATTAGCCTCACGGCCGCCCCGTCAGACGGTCCCATCAATTGCAGGTCGCTGATGTATTGGATGCTGAGCGGTCGTGTGATGTGTGCGATCTCTTTGTTTGAGCCGATTTTCGCTTGCGTCGCCTTGAGCACCGCCTCGGCGCACGGGGGCCCAACTTCGGGCCACGGGCCCGGAACCGCCAAAATCGGTGGACGTGTGATCAGCGACGGCACCACGTCCCATCCACTCGCCTAGACGGCAGGATGGTGCCTGTCCACGCCTGGTGCGACGGCCGCACAAGCCTGCTGGACGACCGGTTCGGGGCTGTTTAGCGGCAGCATTCTGGGTAAAACCGCGTTTCGGCAAACGATGACTGAGACGCCCAAAGAGCAGACGGCCCCAATCATCACGGGCAAGGGTGGGATCCGCTCCAATAAGGCGATATCCAGTTAACTAGAAAGACTAGCTAATGTGGCCAGATCCGTGGCCATCGGGCATGAAAATGGCCCCCGGAGAAGCCTCCGGGGGCCATTTCCGCTGGTAGCGGGGACAGGATTCGAACCTGCGACCTCTGGGTTATGAGCCCAGCGAGCTACCGAGCTGCTCCACCCCGCGACGGTAAACGCAAGGTTACCGAACCTGCGGCCAGGCCGCCAAATCGCCCAGCGCATTGGCCGCGTGGCCCGCTTACTTGGCGTTGTTGAATTTGTTGATGGCGTCGTCGAGCCGCTGCAGCGCGGCTCCGTAGCCGGCGAAGTCGCCCCTCTTCTGTGCGTCACGCGCGGTGCCGATCGCCGCCTGGATTTCCTTGAGCGCGGCCGCCTTGGCCGGGGACAACGACACCGCCCCGTTTGGCGACGGCGGGACGACCGCAGCCGGTGGCGCCGGAGACCCCGGTGAATCGGCTGGCGCGGGAGCGCCCCGCGGCGGGTTCGGTGGTGGGCCGGCGTCCGTCGGCGCAATCCCGGTAGCCGTCGCACCGGCACCGGGGCCGAACAACCCGGTGAGTGCGTCACTGACGGTGGGACCGTACCCGACCTTGTCGTTGTACATCATCGCCACCCGGATCAGGCGCGGGTACGACGAGGCGGCATCGCTGGCCCCCGGCGAGGCGTAGACGGGTTCGACGTAGAGCAGCCCGCCCTGGGCCACCGGCAACGTAAGCAGATTGCCCCACCGGATCCGGTTCTGGTTATCGCGCCCAATCACACCAAGGTCCTGCGAGACTGCGGTGTCGGTGGTGATCGCGTTATTGGCCAGCTTCGGCCCGTTGACCTGGCCGGGGATGGTCAGCACGGTGATCTTGCCGTACGTCGCGGGATCGGAGCTGGCGCTGATGTATGCGGCCAGGTAGTCACGCTTGAACCTGTTCATCGCGCTGGTCAGCTGGAACGACGTCGAATTGTCGCCCTTGGCAATATTTTTCGCGACGATGTAGTACGGCGGCTGGTAGCTGCTGGCGGTTGGGTTCGGATCCAGCGGCACGTCCCAGAAATCCGATGTGGAGAAGAACGTCACCGGGTCGTTGACGTGATATTTGGCCAACAGCATCCGCTGCACCTTGAACAGGTCTTCGGGATAGCGCAAGTGCTCGGCAAGCTCGGGCGTGATCTCGCTCTTGGGCTTGACGGTGCCGGGGAAAACCTTCATCCACGCCTTCAGCACGGGATCGTTTTCATCCTGCGCATACAGCGTGACCGTTCCGTCGTAGGCGTCCACTGTGGCCTTCACCGAATTTCGGATGTAGGAGACCTGCTTGTTGGGGGCCAGCTGGTTGAACGCCACCTCGTTGGAGTCGGCGGTGGCCGACGACAGCGAGGTGAGTTCGGAGTAGGGGTAGTTGTCCAGTGTGGTGTAGCCGTCGATGATCCACACCAGTCGTTTGTTGACGATCGCCGGGTACAGGCGGCTGTCGGTCGTCAACCACGGTGCAACCGCCTCCACCCGCTGTGCCGGGTCGCGGTTGAACAAGATTTTGCTGTTGGAACCGATCACGTTGGAGAACAAGAAGTTTCGCTCAGCGAACTTCGCGGCGAACACGCTGCGGGATAGCCAACTGCCGATCGGCACCCCGCCGCTGCCGGCGTAGGTGTAGTTCTTGGTTTCGGTGTTGGTCTCGTAGTCGTATTCCCGGTCCGCGCCGTTCTTCCCGACGATCGCGTAGTCGGCCGGAGCGTTGGAGATCACCGGTCCGAAGTAGATGCGCGGCTGGTCGAGGGGCGCCGGCCCGTCGGATATCACGCCGCCGTTGGCGCCGACGACATTGACCAGAAACTCCGGATAGCCGCCGTTCTGGTTCGGGTCGTTGGCGATGCCGCGCACGGTGTTCGCCGGGGAGGCGATAAACCCATTCCCGTGCGTGTACACGGTGTGCCGGTTGATCCAGTCACGCTGGTTGTCGATCAGCCGGTCCGGGTTGAGTTCGCGGGCCGCGACGACATAGTCACGCAGCCTGCCGTCGCGGTCCAGGTAGCGGTCGATGGACAGCTGGTCAGGGAAGTGGTAGAAGTTCTTGCCCTGCTGGAACTGGGTGAACGCCGGACTGACGATCGTGGGGTCGAGCAGCCGGATGTTCGACGTGGTGGCGCGGTCCGCGGCGACCTGCTGGGCGGTTGCCTGGGAGTCGCCACTGTAATTGCGGTAGCTCACCACGTCCTTGGTGAGGCCATACGCCTGCCGTGTAGCGGTGATACTTCGGCTGATGTACTCGCTTTCCTTCTGCGCGGCATTGGGTTTCACGCTGATCTGTTCGACGATCAGCGGCCAGCCGGCACCGACGATCAACGACGACAGCAGCAACAGAACCAGGCCGATGGCCGGAACCCGCAAGTCCCGCAGTGTGATCGCAGAGAACACGGAAGCCGCACAGATGAGAGCGATCGCCACCAGGATCAGCTTGGCCGGCAGTACTGCGTTGATATCGGTATACCCGGCACCGGTGAACGGCTTACCGCCACGGGTGTGCGAGAGCAACTCATATCTGTCCAGCCAGTAGGCAACAGCTTTGAGCAGCACAAGCACACCAACCAGGCTCACCAACTGGACACGTGCCGAGCGGGTCATCGCACCGGTGCGTCCGGACAGCCGAATCCCGCCGAACACGTAGTGCGCCACCAGGTTCGCCACGAATGCCAGGAAGAGTGCCACGAACAAGTAGCTGAGCACCAGTCGGTAGAACGGCAGATCGAACGCATAGAAGCCCAGGTCCTTCCCGAACTGCGGATCGTCGATCCCGAAGTTACCGCCGTGCAGGAACAGCTGAATCCGCACCCAGTAGGTCTGCGCGATGATGCCGGCTAGCAGGCCGATCATCGCCGGGATCCCAATGCCCACCACCCGCAGCCGCGACATCACGACGCTGCGGTACCGCGCCACCGGGTCGTTGTCGTTGCTCGGGACGAACACCGGCCGAGTGCGGTAGGCCAGCGCCAGCCCGCCGAACACGATGCCGCCGACCACCAATCCGACCACCAGGAACACTACGAGGCGGGTAATCAAAACGGTGGTGAATACCGAGCGGTAGCCAAGTTCACCAAACCACAGCCAGTTGACGTAGCCGTCGATCAATCGCGGACCTGCGAGCAGCAGCACAATCACCGCCAGCGCAATCGCGATAAGTGTCCGGCTGCGCCGTGTCAGCTTCGGCATCCTGGCGGCGGGCCGCATGGCCACTAGCTACGCTCCCTGCTCGATTTGACTTTTGACAGTAGCGGTTGGCGCTTTACGAGACGTCTTCTGGACATTTACTAGTCACTTTCCTCGACGGTCACAACTGTACGCACCGCATCGCCCAGTGTGCCGACATGCTCGGTCTGGATTGCCCGGCTCCTCAGCGGGCCGTTCCGGCCCGCATCGTCGCCGGGCTCGGTCTGGATTGCCCGGCTCCTCAGCGGGCCGTTCCGGCCCGCATCGTCGCCGGGCTAGCAGCTCGGCGGGTGCCCACCCGAGGTCATCGTGTGCAGTCCGTCCACCGCTTGGCTGAGGCTGTCGACCTTGATCAACTGCAGGCCGGGCGGGTTGTCGGCACTCGCCTCATAGCAGTTCTTCGAGGGCACCAGAAACACCGTCGCCCCGGCCGCGCGGGCGGCCACAATCTTGTGCCCCACGCCGCCGATCGGCCCCACCTTGCCGTCGGCGCTGATCGTGCCGGTGCCCGCGACGAACTTCGACCCAACCAGGTCACCGGTGGTGAGCTTGTCGACGACGGCCAGGCTGAACATCAGTCCGGCCGAGGGCCCGCCCACGTTGGCGAGGTTGAAGTCGACGGTGAACGGTGCCCACGGCGCATCCAGCACCGCGATACCCAGAAAGCCGTAGTCGCGATCCGGGTTGGCGCCCAGCGTGATCCGCGCGACGCCGGGCGGCGCGTTCTTGCGGCGGTATTCGATCACCACCAGTTGGCCGGGTTTGGTCTTCTTCAGCAACGACGTGAACTGATCCACAGTGGCGACCGGGGTGCCGTTGACCGCGTCCACGGCATCGCCGGACTGGAGCTTGCCCACCGACGGCCCGGGATCGCTGACTGTGGCGACGGTAACTGCCTGCGGGTACTTCAGATATCCCAGGGCGGCGTACTCGGCGCTGTCCTCGGACCGCTTGAAATCAGCGTTGTTGGCCTTGTCGATGTCCTCCCGCGACTTACCCGGCGGGTAGACAAGGTCGCGCGGCACCAGCTGTTCGCGCCCCGACAGCCACAGCGTCAAAGCTTCACCCAGAGTCAGATCGTCGCGCTGTGAAACCGTTGTCATGTTCAGGTGACCTGATGTCGGGTGGGTCTGGATACCTTCGATATCGACGACCTGCTTGCCGTCGACCTCGCCGAGGGTGTCGAATGTCGGGCCGGGGCCCAGCGACACGAACGGCACCGTTACCACCGCGAGCAGCACACCGAACACCGCGATCGGTACCAGCGCCACCATCAGCGTCAGAATCCGCCTGTTCACGCCGTTCACACTAGACGGACTCGAATCGGGCCCGGTTCACTCACAGCGTGATCGCGGATGGTGCGTTCCGTTCCCCGGTGAGTACCGTTGAAGTCATGGCTGACGTGCCTTTCGGCTTCTCCGCCGGAGACGACCCCGAGCGCGACAAGCCCGGGAAGAACGATCCTGGTTCCGGGTCTGGCTCGTCTGACCCGTTCGGACTCGGCGGCGACTTCGACATGGCCGACCTGGGCCAGATCTTTACCCGCCTGGGCCAGATGTTCAGCGGTGCCAGCGCCGTGATAGCCGGCAAGACCTCCGGTCCGGTCAACTACGAATTGGCCCGACAACTGGCGTCGAGTTCGATCGGGTTTGTGGCGCCGATCCCGGCCGCGACGAACTCGGCGATCGCTGATGCGGTGCACCTCGCCGAGACCTGGCTGGATGGGGTGACCTCACTGCCGGCAGGCACCACCAAAGCGGTCGCCTGGAGCCCCAACGACTGGGTCGATAACACCTTGGAGACGTGGAAGCGGCTGTGCGACCCGATGGCCCACCAGATCTCGACGGTATGGGCGGCGGCGCTGCCGGAGGAAGCCAAGAGCATGGCCGGTCCGCTGCTGTCGATGATGTCGCAGATGGGCGGGGTGGCCTTCGGTTCGCAGTTGGGCCAGGCACTGGCCCGGTTGTCCCGCGAAGTGTTGACCTCGACCGATATCGGCCTGCCGCTGGGACCGAAGGGAGTGGCAGCACTGCTGCCGGAGGCCATCGAGTCGCTCGCCGCCGGACTCCAGCAGCCGCGCGGTGAGATCGTGACATTCCTGGCGGCTCGTGAGGCCGCGCATCACCGGCTGTTCAGCCACGTGCCCTGGCTGGCCAGTCAGCTGCTGGGTGCGATCGAGGCCTATGCCAGGGGCATGAAGATCGACATGGCCGGAATCGAGGAGCTGGCACGCGATTTCAACCCAGCGTCGCTGACCGATCCCGCCGCCGTGGAACAGCTGTTGAGTCAGGGGGTGTTCGAGCCCAAGGCGACACCGGAGCAGACGCAGGCACTTGAGCGGCTGGAGACGCTGCTGGCCTTGATCGAGGGTTGGGTGCAAACCGTGGTGGCCGCGGCGCTGGGCGAACGGATTCCCGGTGCCGCCGCGCTGGCCGAGGCCCTGCGCCGGCGCCGTGCTACCGGCGGCCCTGCCGAGCAAACATTCGCCACGCTGGTGGGCCTGGAGCTGCGGCCACGCAAGTTGCGGGAGGCCGCCGTGTTGTGGGAACGCCTGACACAGGCCGCCGGCGTGGACGCTCGCGACGCCGTCTGGCAGCACCCGGATCTGCTGCCCCAGTCCGAGGACCTCGATGAGCCGGCCGCCTTCATCGACCGAGTCATCGGCGGCGACACCAGCGGTATCGACGAGGCGATCGCCGAATTCGAGAAGGGCGTCGATCCCGGCTCCGGCCCCGACGCCGGCTCTGTGGATAACTGAGCGGGTTCCTGGGCCCGGCGTGGCACAGTCCACACCATGCCGCAGGCCGTGCCGACCATATATGCGCTGGATCCGGCGATGCCGGTGCTGCTGCGCCCGGACGGCGCCGTGCAGGTGGGCTGGGATCCCCGCCGGGCCCTGCTGGTCCGTCCACCGTCCGGCCTGACCGCAGTCGGGTTGGCCGCGCTGCTGCGCTCCATGCGATCGCCGATACCGATGAGCGAGCTGCAGCGGCAGGCTGCCCACCAAGGATTGCTGGACAGCAACGAGCTGGTCAACCTGGTCGCGCAACTTGTCGACGCCGGCGTCGCGACCCGCGGATACCGGCAGCGCCGCGGCCGGTCGGCGTCGATCCGGGTGCACGGTCGCGGGCCGCTGTCGGATCTGCTCGTGCAGGCGCTGCGGTGTTCAGGGGCCCGGATTCGCCACAGCTGCCAACCACACGCCGTGGTGACTCCCGCCGCAGCGGATCTGGTGGTGCTGTCGGACTACCTGGTCGCTGACCCGCGGATGGTGCGCGATCTGCACGCCGAGGGCGTTCCGCACCTTCCGGTCCGGGTGCGCGACGGCACCGGGCTGGTCGGGCCGCTAGTCATCCCAGGCGTGACGAGCTGTCTCGGTTGTACCGATCTGCACCGCCGGGACCGCGACGCGGCCTGGCCCGCGGTCGCCGCGCAGCTGCGGGACATCGTCGGTACCGCCGACCGGGCCACCCTGCTGGCAACCGCAGCACTGGCGCTCAGTCAAGTCAACCGGGTGATCGGAGCGGTGCACGGATTGGAGGCGGTAGCCGACTCCGGGCCGCCGCCAGCGCTAAACGCGACGCTGGAGTTCGATCTGGGCGCCGGCTCCATCACCGCCCGGCAATGGACCAGGCACCCGCTGTGTTCATGCTGAAATCGTTTGTTGCCAGAACGATGCGAGCGACGGCCGCACGGTGATGGATGATGGGTGCGTGACAGACATCAAACGTGGGCGCGCGGCTCGCAACGCGAAGCTCGCCAGCCTGCCGGTCGGTATCGCCGGTCGGGCAGCGCTCGGGTTTGGCAAACGGCTGACTGGCAAATCGAAGGACGAGGTCACCGCCGAGCTGATGGAGAAGATGGCCGACCAGCTCTTTACCGTCCTCGGTGAGCTCAAAGGCGGCGCAATGAAGGTCGGCCAGGCGCTATCGGTGATGGAAGCGGCCATCCCCGAGGAGTACGGCGAACCGTACCGGGAAGCGCTGACCAAGCTTCAGAAGGATGCCCCTCCGCTACCCGCCAACAGGGTGCACAGGGTGCTCGACGCCCAGTTGGGCACCAGATGGCGGGACCGGTTCAGTTCGTTCGACGACACTCCTGTTGCCTCGGCCAGCATCGGCCAGGTGCACAAGGCGGTGTGGTCCGATGGCCGCGAGGTGGCCGTCAAAATCCAGTACCCGGGTGCCGACGAGGCGCTGCGGGCCGACCTGAAGACCATGCAGCGCATGGTCGGGGTGCTCAAACAGCTCTCACCGGGGGCCGATGTGCAGGGCGTGGTCGATGAGCTGATCGCGCGCACCGAGATGGAACTCGACTACCGGCTGGAGGCCGACAACCAGCGCGCCTTTGCCAAGGTGTATCACGACGACCCGCACTTCGTAGTGCCGCACGTCGTGGCGAGCGCCCCCAAAGTCGTGATCCAGGAGTGGATCGACGGGATCCCGATGTCGGAGATCATCCGCAACGGCACCGTCGAACAGCGCGACCTGATGGGCACGCGACTGGTGGAACTCACCTTCGATGCGCCGCGTCGGCTGGAGATGATGCACGGCGACGCCCACCCCGGCAATTTCATGCTGCTGCCCGACGGTCGGATGGGGGTCATCGACTTCGGCGCGGTGGCGCCGCTGCCCGGGGGCTTCCCCATCGAACTCGGGATGACGATCCGGCTGGCCCGCGAAAAGAACTACGACCTGCTGCTGCCGACGATGGAGAAAGCCGGGTTCATCCAAAAGGGTCAGCAAGTGTCGGTGCGCGACATCGAGGAGATGCTGCGCCAGTACGTCGAACCCATCGAGGTGGACGTCTTCCACTACACCCGCAAATGGCTGCAACGGATCACTACCCGTCACATTGACCGGTCGGTCGCGCAGATCAGGACGGCGCGGCAGCTCGACCTGCCGGCCAAGCTCGCGATTCCGCTGCGGGTGATCGCGTCGGTGGCCGCGATCCTCTGTCAGTTGGACGCGCATGTGCCGATCAAGGCGCTGTCGGAGGAGCTGATCCCCGGCTTCGCCGAACCCGATAAGGCGGTGGTCTAGGCCCGGCGACGATGCGGGCCGAAACGGCCCGAGAAGGAGCCGGGCAATCCAGTTCGAGCCCGGCGACGATGCGGGCCGAAACGGCCCGAGAAGGAGCCGGCAAATCGGACTTAAGCCGCCGCCGGCCGCAGCCCCGGCTCCTTGCGGGGACGTCCGCGCGGACGCTTGCGGCTCACGATGGAGCCGCGCTCGAGAATCTCACCGCCCCACACCCCCCATGGTTCTGCCCGTTCCAGCGCTGCGGCCAGGCACTGGCGCCGAATGGGGCAGTCCGCGCAGAGCGCCTTGGCACGCTCCAGGTCGGCGGGGCTGTCGGCGAACCACAGGTCGGGATCGCCGACATGACAAGGCAGTTTCGGCAGCTTTTGTCGGCGGACAGTCGGGGCGGACATGTTGTCTTCATCTGCTTCCTGGTCTGGTGGCTGTCGTGGAGGTGATCCGGACCAGGTGCGGGCTGCTGACCCAAAACGCTGCTGACCCAAAACTATGGCCACGGATCCTTGTGACTTCGGGTCCGTGGCACCTCGGGCGAATGCCGGGCTGCTTAGGTAGCGCTTACGTAGAACCCACGGACGCGTCGGTCGCGGCGGCGACACCATGCGGCGCCGCCGATGCGGCGGCATGGGTGGCATGGAGGGCGTCAGCGCCGGGTGCCGTACGGGCCACGCCTACACCGAACGCGTTGCGCTTGATCATCGTGGCTTCCTCGTCTCGTTTGGCAGCGGACCGCCAAGCGCCAAAACTGCGGGTTCGAGGCTAAACCCAGCAGCCGGCACCGACAAGCGATTTTCTGACCTGCATGTTCGGCGCCTACGCCCGATTGCCCGGCTCCTCCTCGGGCCGGCAAGCGGCCCGCATCGTCGCCGAGCGCGCCCGATTGCCCGGCTTTCCCCCGCTCGCGGCGCGCGTTGTCGCCGAGCCGCCACGACCGCGGACCAATTGCAGCACCTCCGGCCCGTACTGCTCCAGCTTGCGTGAGCCGATACCCGGGATGGCGACCAGGGCCGCATCGTCGGCGGGCAGCTGTTCGGCGATCGCGATCAGCGTGTTGTCCGTGAAAACGACAAAGGCGGGCACGTTCTGTTGCTTCGCGGTGCGCAGCCGCCACTCCTTGAGCTGCTGCAACAACTCGCCGTCGAGATCAGCAGCACATGTCTCGCAGCGCCGCAGCATGACGGCTGTAGGCGTGGTCAGCGTCTTGTTACAGATCCGGCAGCGCGCATCGGCGCCTCGTCTGCGCCGCAGCCCGTTCGGCGCCGGATCGGGATGTGTCTGGGGGGCGATACCGTTCAGAAACCGTGACGGCTTTCGGGTCTGCCGCCCACCCGGGGTTCGTGAGAGCGCCCAGCTGAGCGCCAAATGCATCCGGGCCCTGGTGATTCCGACGTAGAGCAGTCGACGCTCTTCCTCGACAGGTTCGCTAACGGCGCCGTGTGCCAAGGCATGCGAGATGGGCAGCGTGCCGTCGGCCAATCCGACCAGAAACACCGCGTCCCACTCCAGTCCCTTAGCGGCGTGCAGCGAAGCCAGCGTGACGCCCTGCACTACCGGCGGGTGGCGCGCGTCGGCGCGCACCCGAAGTTCGGCCAGCAAACCGGGTAGATCCAGCTGCGGGCGGTGCGCGACTTCGTCGTCGACCAGCTCGGCGAGCGCGGTCAGCGCCTCCCAACGCTCCCGAGCCCGGATGCCGGTTGGCGGCTGCGCCGTCAACCCCAGTGGTTCGAGCAGCCCGCGCACCAGCTCCGACAGATCGCCGTCGACGCCGCGGTCTGCGGCTCGTCGCAAGGCTAGCAGCGCCTGTTTGATCTCCTGACGGCTGAAAAACCCCTCGCCGCCGCGGACCTGGTAGGGAATACCCGCCTCGGTCAACGCCTCCTCGTAGACCTCAGACTGCGCATTGATCCGGTACAGCACCGCGATCTCCGCGGACGGGGTGCCGGACTCGATGAGCCGGGAGATCGACGCCGCCACCGCGGCGGCCTCGGCGACCTCGTCGGGATACTCGTGGAAGGACGGCGCGGGACCGGGATCACGCTGACCGGACAGGTGCAGCTTGCTGCCCGCCACCCGGCCACGGGCGGCAGCGATCACCCGGTTGGCCAGCGACACCACCTGCGGAGTAGACCGGTAGTCCCGCTCCAGGCGCACCACCGTCGCATCCGGAAACCGCCGCGAGAAGTCGAGCAGGAAACGCGGTGACGCCCCGGTGAACGAGTAGATGGTCTGGTTGGCGTCGCCGACGACGGTCAGGTCGTCGCGTTCGCCCAGCCAGGCCGACAGCACCCGCTGCTGCAGCGGGGTGACGTCCTGATACTCGTCGACGACGAAGCAGCGGTACCGGTCGCGGAATTCCTCGGCAACGCCCGCGTCGTTCTCGATCGCGGCCGCGGTGTGCAGCAGCAAGTCGTCGAAGTCGAGCAGCGCCACTCCGTCATCGCGCGTCTTGAGGGTTTCGTACATCGAGTACACACCGGCGACCTGCGCAGCGTCCAATGGGGTGTCGCGGCCCACCGCAGCCACGGCGGTCGCATACTGCTCGGCGCCGATAAGCGACGCCTTGGCCCACTCGATCTCCCCGGCCAGATCCCGTACGTCGTCGGTGCTCAGGTGCAACCCCGCACGGTTCGCGGCCCGGGCGACGACGGCGAACTTGCTTTCCAGCAGCTGCCAGCCGGTCTCCCCGACCACCCGCGGCCAGAAGTAGCGCAGCTGCCGGTGCGCGGCCGCATGAAACGTCATGGCCTGCACCGCGCCGACACCCGAGCTGGTTTGCGCGGCGCCATCGAGCGCCCGCAACCGGGCGCGCATCTCACCCGCCGCACGCTGCGTGAACGTCACCGCCAGCACCTGCTGCGCGGCGACATGACCACCAGCGACGAGGTGAGCGATCCGGTGAGTGATAGTGCGGGTCTTGCCCGTTCCGGCACCGGCCAGCACACAGACCGGTCCGCGGGGCGCCAGCACCGCTTCGCGCTGCTCATCGTCCAGGCCGGCAATCAAGGGGTTTGCGGTCACCGGCATGGCGTCCATCTTGGCAGCGGTGGCCGACAAACCCGGGGCATCGCCACGCCGCGGGGTCGCCGGTTCTCCGGGACGGTTCCCGCAAGCTATGTTAACGACTTATGACCAACGCTCCGCTCACCATCTACACGCACCGTGGTGTGGCTACTGCAGTCGGCTCAAGAAGGTGTTGAAGGCCCCCGGAATCTGCTACAACGAGGTCGACATCGAGCGGGAAACCGCGGCCGCGGAGTTCGTCGGTTCCGTCAATGGCGGCAACCAGACCGTCCCGACGGTGCGGTTCGCCGACGGGTCGATGCTGACCAACCCGGAAACCCGGCGAGGTCAGCGCGAAGCTGGCTGAACTGCGCGTCTAGCGGGAAATCGGGTGCAGCCCGTCGCCTCAGTCCAGCGCTGCCCAGGATTCGATGATCACGCGGGCTATCGAGACTGAGCCGGGCAGAAGAAGTTTCGATTCCGACGCGCTGCTCCAGTCACCGGCTTCAAGCGCGGCGCGCACTTCGTCGCGGGTGAACCACGCCGCCTCGGCGATCTCACCGTCGCTGAACGAGAATTCCTGATCCGGGTCGCCGATCGCGTGGAAGCCAACCATCAGCGAGCGCGGGAACGGCCACGGCTGGCTGCCCAGGTAGCGCACATCGTCGACGGTCAGACCGATTTCCTCGCGGACTTCCCGGGCGACGCAGACTTCGAACGACTCGCCGGCCTCGACGAACCCGGCCAAAAGCGAGAACATCCGCTCCGGCCAGACCTGCTGGCGGGCCAACACCGCCCGATCGCCGCCGTCGTGGACCAGGCAGATCACTGCCGGGTCGATACGCGGGAACTCCTCGTGGCCGGTGACCGGGTTGACCCGCGACCAGCCGGCCCGGAAAGGTTTCGTCGGTGAGCCGTCCACGGCGCTGAACCGGGCGCTGTCATGCCAGTTCAGCAGCGCAGTGGCCGACGAATACAGCTGCGCGCTGGTGTCGTCGAAGATTTGGCCGGCGCGGCGAAGGTCCACCACCTCGACGGCTACGTCGGGATCCTCGGGCGCTTCCAGCGCCCCCCGGATCGCCCAGACATGCCGACCACCATCGATGCGCCCCAGGAATACCGCGTCCCGCGGCGGTTTGTCGCCCAACGCCATGGCCGCGCCGAGCACCACCCGGCCGCCCGCGACCAACACTTGGTTGCGGGAATCCACCCGCAAAACTGCCGCCTCCGCCCATCCTGCGCTCGCGGCCTCGACATCGGTGCGCAGGCGGTCGGCTCGATCAGCGCCGACGCGCGACAGCAACGGCACGTTGCGTAGCTGAAAGTCCACGCTAGGCCCCCCTAGTGGCGACCCGCTGCGCCGCGCTTGCGATCGCCACGCTAGCTACCCACACTGCGGATATACAGCAGCCGGTCGCTGGCTTCGATGGCATCGACCTCGGGCGCGTCGACGCGCAGCAGGTGGCCGTCGCGGACCACGCCGAGCACGATGTCGCGCAGATGCCGCGGGGATCCGCCGACTTCAGTCTGCTCCACCTGACGTTCGGCGATCGCGAACCTGGCCTCGGGTGTCAGCAGGTCCTCGATCATCTCCACGACGCTGGGCGTGGTGATCGCCAAGCCGAGCAACCGGCCAGCCGTCTCCGACGACATCACGACCAAGTCGGCGCCCGACTGCAGCAGCAAGTGCCTGTTCTCGCCTTCCCGGACAGCCGCGATGATCTTTGCCTTGGGCGCGATCTCCCGGGCCGTCAGCGTGGCCAGCACCGCGGTGTCGTCGCGGCCGGTCGCGACAATGATCGATGCGGCCTGCGGGCCGCCAGCCAGCCGCAGGACGTCCGATCTGGTGGCGTTGCCGTGCACCGTGACCAGACCGGCTGTGTCGGCGTGGTCGAGCGCGACTCGGTCCACGTCGACCACGACGATGTCGGACGGCTTGACATCGTCGCTGAGCATGGCGGCGATCGCGGTGCGGCCCTTGGTGCCGTAGCCGACGACAATGGTGTGGTTGCGCACTCTCTTCCTCCATCGCTGGATTTTGATCGCTTGCCGCTGCCGTTCGGCGAGCACCTGCACCGTGGTGCCCACCAACACGATCAAAAATGCCACCCGCAGCGGGGTGATCAGCAAAATGTTGATCAGTCGCGCGGATTCGGTAATCGGTGTGACATCGCCATAACCGATTGTCGTTAGCGACACGACCGCAAAGTAAACACAGTCCAGTAGCGACAGCGGTTTGCCCCGAACGTCGGTGTACCCGCCACGGCCGAGGTAGACGACGACCGCCGCGATCAGCAACGCGAGCACAACGACGGCGGCGCGCCGCCAGATGGCACGGGTAGGGTCACGACTCTCCGGAATCCGCAGCACACCGACCAGCGCGTAATCGGGCTGGGCGGTCAGCGCCTCGTCAAGACCCCTCAACCGTCGCAATCTAGGTCTGACCATGGCAATCCGTCATCGGCTCCTGGCGCACGACACCATGTAAGCATGATGACCGCGACAAACCCTAGCTTGGCGCAGGGAGTCAGGCACCGACATACCGGCTGG
>Ga0187766_10000469_pt1 | contig 22520 bp, 19 predicted proteins | sample 0216_QUI02_MP05__4_FD_132971 | JGI IMG/M metagenome (GOLD analysis project Ga0187766, IMG submission 132971) | Tropical peat soil microbial communities from peatlands in Department of Meta, Colombia - 0216_QUI02_MP05_20_MG | ecosystem: Environmental > Terrestrial > Soil > Wetlands > Peat ... | reverse complement strand
CGCCCGCTACACCGCCGCCCAAAAAATCCTCAAAGGCCAATACACCTGGCTCGAACAAGGCATCACCGACCCATCCGGCGACGGCCCCATGATGCCCCCACTGAGCACATAACCCCCACACACACGCCACCACGCGCAAGCAAGCAACTAGACCGCGTTCCCGACCGGACCCAGGTGGCGGCACGCCCGGCGCCGGTGGCGGCGAGCCGCGGCGCCGGTGATACCCGCGACTCGTCGCCGAGCGCGTCAACGTCGATTGGGTGATGGGCGCGGGAATCCTCGTGGCGCTCGGGGCCTCCGTCGCAAACGCGTTTGCGGTTGTGCTGCAAGCGGCGGAGGCCCGCAGCTCGCCGCTCAGTGAGGGCGCACGGGTGTCGTTGCTGGTCCGGCTCTCGCATCGTCCACGCTGGCTGGCGGGCACCGGCCTGATGGTGCTCGCGTGGCCATTGCAGATCCTGGCGCTGGCGTTGGCGCCGATCACGGTCGTACAGCCGACCCTGTCGAGCACGCTGCTCGTGCTGCTGATCGTCGCGAGGGTGAGGCTGCGAGAGCGAGTCGGAGGGGTCGAGGCGATCGGCGCGCTGGCGATCGTGGCGGGCGTGACAGCGGTCATCTGGGCCGCACCGCGGCATACGACCCAGGATCCCGCCGCCGCGCGGATCGCCCAGCCGCTGTTGGTGGTCGGGATCGCCGCGGTGATCGCCTACGCCGTTGGGCGCAGTCGCCCGCGGGCGCCGCTGTCGCTGGTGATCGGCGCCGGGCTCGCCTACGCCTGGGTGGACTTCGTCAACAAGCTGCTCGCAAACGACCTGTCGGCCGCTCACTGGGCGCTCGCCGCCGTGTGGCTGGCGGCGACGCTCGGCTTCGGCGCGCTGGCCTTTTTGGAGGAGAACACCGCGCTCCAGCGGCGCCCCGCCGTGACCGTGTCGCCCGTGATCGGTGCGGTCCAGGACCCGCTGCCCGTGGTGATGGCCCTGTGGGCAGGGATCGAGACCTGGAGCTCGGGTTCACAGCGAATCGCGCCACTCGTCGGCGGCCTGGCGATCGTCACCGCGGGCGCGGCGATCCTCGGCCGCTCCAAGGCCGTCGCCCGGGCGTCCGGCGATCAGCGTCCGGCCGCCGGCAGCCGACACCGGCTGACCGGGTGCGCGCCGGCCGCGTCTAGCCCGCCGTAAGGCTGCGGCGACCGAGATCGAGGCCGAGACTCGCGTAGCTGCGGAACAGATGCTGTTCGGCATCGACGAGGACGTCCTCGATTGCCGCGGCGAACCGGCGCAGCTCCTGCTCGGAGATCACCAGCGGTGGCAGCGCCTTGATCACGTTCATGTGGTGGCCGGCGACTTGAGTCAGGATCCGGTGCTCGCGGAACAGCGGCACCGTGACCATCTGGGCGAACAGGCCCGGCTGCCGCCGCTCGATCGCCGCCCACAGCCGCCTCGCCGCGCGACCGGACGGAGGACCCAGCTCGATCGCCCACATCATCCCGAGGCCCCGGACCTCACGCACGATCTCGAACCGCTCCGCGAGTGGGCGCGTGAGCTCCAGCAGCAGCGCGCCGAGCCGCTCCGCACGCTCGGCTAGTTGCTCGCGCTCGATTACGTCGAGGGTGGCGAGGGCGGCGGCGGCCGCCAGGTCCCCGCCGCCGAATGTGGAGCCATGCACGACGCTGCGCTCCATCGAGTCGAACGTGTCATCGAACACGCTTCGGCGCGCGAGCACCGCTCCCGCCGGCACGTAGCCGCCCGACAGCGCCTTCGACAGGGTGAGGAGGTCCGGCTCGACCCCCCAATGCTCGACGGCGAGAAACCTGCCGGTCCGGCCGAGCCCGGTCTGGACCTCGTCGACGATCAGCAGCGTCCCGGCCCGGTGGCAGAGCTCCTGTGCCCGAGCGAGGTAGCCGACCGGCGCGATGTACACGCCCTTGCCCTGCACCGGCTCGACGACGAACGCAGCCACGTCCCCGTGAGCGAGCTCGCGCTCGAGCGCCTCGACGTCGCCGAACGTGACCGGAGCACAACCGGCAAGCAGCGGCGTAAAACGCTCACGGAACTCGTCGTTGCCGTTGACAGACAGAGCGCCGAGCGTGAGGCCGTGGAAGCCGCGCTCGCAGTAGAGCAGGCGCGGCCGGCCCGTGGCGGCGCGCGCCAACTTGACCGCGGCCTCCACGGATTCGGTCCCCGAGCTCGTCAGCAGCACCGCATCGAGCGAGCGCGGCGATCGGAGGACCAGCTGTTCGGCGAGCACGCCTGCGAGCGTGGAGACGCCGAGCTGTGGCAGGCTCGGCGTGTCCGCCGTCAGCACGCCCTGGAGCTGGCGCTTGACCTCAGGATGGTTGCGGCCGAGCGAGAAGACCCCGTACCCGGATAGGAGGTCGAGGTACTCGCGGCCCTGCCGGTCGATCAGATGCGCACCGCGGCCTTCAACCCACTCGCAGTCGAACCCGAGTGTGCGCACCACGCGGCCGAGCTGTCGGTTCAGGTAGCGCTGGTTGAGCGCCATCGCTTCCCCCGCTCTCAGTTCGATCAGCTCGGCAACGTCCATCGCACGCGCCGCTGGTTGGGTCCTTGCACGCATGTCACCGCGGTCGCCGAGCATATCTCCTCGCAGACGCGCCGCGGTCGAGCAGCTGACGCCGACCGCGGGCACCTGCATACTTCAGGTGGCCGCCGAGCTGCCGCGAGCTTGCCTCGCCTCGCTAGCAGAGGCGAAATGAACTCCAGGTGGTATCGATTAACGACGCGATCAGGGACACCCCACCTCTCACCCTCAATTCGACCGTGCGCAGCGACACCGGCAGCGCTTCCAGCGAGCACGTGGAGGCGGTTGCCACCGAGCGCAGAACGGGCGCGGCCGCGGATGCCACGAGCGCACTGGCACGAGCACGCGATCATCTGCTGTCACTCCAGGACAGCGCGGGGTGGTGGAAGGGAGAGCTCGAAACGAACGTGACAATGGATGCGGAGGACATGCTGCTCCGGGAGTTCCTCGGCATTCGCGAGCCAACGGCGACCGAGCGTGCAGCCGCGCGAATCCGCTCTCAGCAGCGAGCCGACGGATCCTGGAGCAACTTTTCAGGCGGTCCGGGCAACCTTTCGACGACCGTCGAGGCTTATGTGGTCCTGCGACTCGCCGGCGATCACCCGGACGCGGGACACATGCGCACCGCGAGCGCGTTTATCCGTCAGGGCGGAGGCGTTCAGCGGGCCCGTGTGTTCACGCACATCTGGCTTGCGCTGTTCGGCCTCTGGAGCTGGGAGCAAGTGCCGTCGCTCCCTCCCGAGCTGATCCTGCTGCCACCTTGGATGCCGTTCAACGTCTATGACCTCGCGTGCTGGGCCCGGCAAACGATTGTCGCCTTGGCGGTGGTGCTCGCCCATCGTCCGTGCCGACCGCTGCCGTTCGCGCTCGACGAGCTGCGGGGTGCCGACGGCTGGTCCGCGCCCCAGGCGAACTCGCTCCGGGGGCGCGGGCTGCTCGCGCTGGACCGAGCCGTGCGCTTCTACCAACGGCGCCCGTGCCGCCCGTTGCGCGAATTTGCGCTCGCCCAGGCGGAGCGCTGGATCGTCGATCGACAGGAGGCGGACGGGTCCTGGGGCGGGATCCAGCCGCCGTGGGTGTACTCGCTGATCGCGCTACACCTGCGCGGCTATCCACTCGATCATCCAGTGATTGCTCGCGGGCTCGAGGGGCTTGAGAAGTTCACGATCGAAGATGGGGCGCGCCGGCTCGAGGCGTGCCAGTCTCCAGTGTGGGACACCGCGCTTGCGCTGATTGCGCTCGTCGATGCCGGGCACGCCGCTGACGACGAAGCCGTGATCCGAGCGACCGACTGGTTGCTGGACCAGCAGATCTTGGGGCGTGGCGACTGGGCGGTCCGCCGCCCGCGGCTCGAACCCGGTGGCTGGGCGTTCGAGTTTGCAAATGACAATTACCCCGACATCGATGACACTGCGGAAGTCGTACTCGCCTTGCGCGCCGCGAGGCACCCTGACTCCGCCCGCGTCGAGCAGGCGATCGAACGCGGAGTGCGATGGGTCGAGGGGATGCAGAGCGCGGACGGCGGTTGGGGTGCGTTCGATGCCGACAACTGCCGCGCCCTCGTCCGTGACCTGCCGTTCTGCGACTTCGGCGAGGTCATCGACCCGCCCAGCGCCGACGTGACCGCCCACGCCGTCGAGATGCTGGCCGCGGTCGGCCGGCGGAAGGACCCGGGCGCGAAACGAGCGGTGCAGTGGCTGCTCGACGCCCAGGAGCCCGGCGGGTCGTGGTTCGGGCGCTGGGGTGTGAACCATATTTACGGCACCGGGGCAGTGGTCCCTGCGCTGATCGCCGCCGGCATACCGTCCGGGGACGAGCGAATCGTGCGCGCCGTTCGCTGGCTCGAGGCGCATCAGAACGACGACGGGGGGTGGGGCGAGGATCCCCGTTCCTACGACGAGCGGTCGTGGATCGGATGCGGCGCCAGCACCGCGTCGCAGACGGCTTGGGCGTTGCTGGCACTCGCCGCCGCGGGCGAGCGCTCGGAGGCGATGCAGCGCGGCGTGCAGTGGCTCGTCGATACGCAGCGTCCTGACGGCGGCTGGGACGAGCCGCAGTTCACGGGCACCGGCTTCCCCTCCGACTTCTACATCAACTACCACCTCTACCGGGTAGTGTTCCCGGTCATGGCGCTGGGGAGGTGTTTGCGGTGAGCGCAGGCGCACCGGCAACCGCAGCGGTCCTCCCCTCGCGGGGAGCGGTGATGCGTCGTGCCGAACGGGAGAACTTCACCGTCGCCAGCGCTGTCCTCGGCCACCGGTGCCAGGTGCACCTGATGGCGATTTACGGTTTCGCTCGGCTCGTCGACGACATCGGCGACGAGGCGACCGGCGACCGCAACGCGTTGCTCGATCTGGTCGAGGGCGAGCTCGACTCGATCTACGCCGGCGAGCGGCCCGAACATGCCGTGATGAGTAAGCTGGCCGACACGATCTGGGCGTGCGGGCTGCCGCCGTCGCCGTTCGGACGTCTGCTCGAGGCGAATCGCCGCGACCAGCTGGTGACGCGATATGAGACCTTCGATCAGCTGCTGTCCTACTGCCGGCTGTCCGCTGCCCCCGTGGGTGAACTGGTACTCCACGTTTTCCGCGCAGCCACCCCGGAGCGCGTCGCGTTGTCCGACCGGATCTGCGCCGGCCTGCAGATCACAGAACACCTCCAGGACGTCGGCGAGGACCACGCGCGCGGGCGCATCTACCTGCCGCTCGAGGATCTCGTCCGGTTTGGGTGCACCGAGGGAGAGCTGCCGGCGCAGCTTCGGTCCGCATCGGGCCAGGCACTGATTGCGTTCGAAGCCGGACGAGCTCGCTCCCTGCTGAGTGACGGGGCACCGCTGGCGCGAACGCTGCCGGTACGCCGCCGGATCGCGATTGCCGGTTATGTGGCCGGTGGTCGCGCCGCCCTCAATGCGCTCCAGCGCGCAGGAGATCGGGCCGTGCGCGCGCAGCCCGGGCGCCGCCGGCGCGGATTCGCCGCGGAGTTCCTGAAGGCGGTGATCGGACGGTGACGGTGCCGGCGCTCGAGATCGAGCACGCCTACCGGCGCTGCGAGCAGATCACCCGTCACGAGGCGGCCAACTTCTACTACGGCATCCGTCTGCTCCCCCGCCCCAAGCGACACGCAATGTGCGCGGTGTACGCGTTCGCGCGGCGTGTCGACGACATCGCCGACGGCAACCTGGAGCACGAGGCCCAGCTCGCCGCGTTGGCCGCGGAGCGCGAGATGCTGGCCGTGCTCGGCGGCGACGGCGGTCGCAGCGACGATCCGGTCCTAGTCGGCCTCGAGCACGCGTGCCGTCACTACGAGCTTCCGCTGGATGCCCTCGAGCTGCTGGTCGAAGGCGTCGAGCTCGACGTGCTCGGCACTCGCTACGAGACCTTTGAAGAGCTCGTCGGCTACTGCCGCCGGGTGGCCGGGTCGGTGGGTCGGCTGTGCCTCGCGATCTTCGTCGACGGGGCGGACCGCAACGGGAACGGAGCGCCGGCGCTCGCCGACGACCTCGGCGTCGCGATGCAGCTCACGAACATCCTGCGCGATGTCCGCGAGGACATTGCACGGGGTCGCGTCTACTTGCCGGCCGAAGATCTCAGGCGGTTCGGCTGCACCGATCCGGTCGACGCCGCGCTCGCCCCCGAGCTGATCCGCTACGAAGCCGGGCGCACCGCTGAGTGGTTCGACCACGGCTTGCAACTGGTCGACCTGCTCGACGCGCGGAGCGCGTCGTGCGTGCTGGCGATGACCGGTATCTACCGCTGCATCCTGGATCGAATCGCGCGCGAGCCGGCTCAGGTCCTGCGGGAGCGAATCTCGCTGCCGGCATGGGAGAAGGCGTGGGTCGCGGTCCGCAGCGTTGCCGCGGCACGACCGAACGGAGCGCTCGTGTGAGCGGCCCGCGGGTGACGATCGTCGGTGGTGGCCTCGCGGGGATCACTGCGGCGCTCGACTGTGCGCGCAGCGGCGCCGACGTCACGCTGCTCGAGTCACGCGGGCGCCTCGGCGGCGCCGCGTATTCGTTCACGCGCGACGGGATCCAGGCCGACAACGGGCAGCACGTGTTCCTGCGCTGCTGCACCGCGTACCGCGCGCTGCTGGAGGAGCTGGACGCGAGCGACTGCGTGACGCTCCAGCCACGGCTCGAGATCGCGGTGCTCGCACCGGGCGGCAGGCGCGCCTGGCTGCGTCGGTCGGCCCTTCCCGCTCCCCTCCACCTCGTCGGCGCGCTCGCCCGCTACCGATTCCTGGGCCTCCGCCAGCGCGTCGCGGTGGCCACGGCAATGCGGGCCCTGGGACGCATCGATCCGGACGATCCCGCAGCGGATGCCCGGTCGTTCGGCGACTGGCTCCGCGAGCGCGGACAGGGCGCGGACGCGCTGGAGACGGTCTGGAGCCTGATCGCGCGTCCGACGCTGAACGTCGATCCCGGCACGGCCTCGCTCGCGCAGGCGGCGCAGGTATTCCAGCTCGGATTGCTGCAGGACGCATCGGCGGGCGATATCGGCATCGCGCGGGTTCCGCTGTCGGAGATCCATGACCGGGCGGCACGCCGCGCGCTCCAGCGTGCAGGGGTGGACGTCCGCCTGCGGCGCGGGGCGACGATGGTGGTTCCGACGAGGACCGGCTTCTGCGTCGAGATGAACGGTTTACCGACGCTCGAGACCGAGTACCTGATCCTCGCGGTCTCGCTCGACCGGGCGGCGCTGCTCGTCCCGGCACAAGCCGGAGTGGACCAACGGATCTTCGCCGGGCTCGGGCGCTCACCGATTGTCAATCTTCACATCGTGTATGACCGGCGAGTGCTCGACGTCCCGTTCGCGGCCGGTGTTCACACGCCCGTGCAGTGGATCTTCGACCGCACCGCAAGCGCCGGCTTGACGTCCGGTCAGTATCTGGTCGTGTCGCTGTCCGCGGCCGACGCGGAGCTTGCAACCACAGTGGATCAGCTGCGCGCTAGCTACCTGGCCGCGCTGGCCGACCTGCTGCCGGCAGCGCGCGATGCCTCCGTCCAGACGTTCTTCGTGACGCGGGAGCATGCGGCGACGTTTCGCGCGGCCCCCGGCGCGCGGGCCTTGAGGCCCGCTCCGCGGACCGACCTGCCAGGGCTCGTGCTGGCCGGGTGCTGGACCGACACCGGCTGGCCGGCGACGATGGAAGGGGCCGTGCGCAGCGGGCATGCGGCGGCGCGCGAAGTCCTCGCGGCCGCGCACCGGGCCCCGCCGTCGGCCGCGTCGGCGTCGACCGGCGTGACCGCGATCACCGAAGACCATCTCGCGGGTGGACGAGCATGAGCGCCCCGGCTACCGCGGAGGTTGCCGGGAATGACGGGATCGTCGTGCTCGCGCCGCTGTCCGTCGAGGCGCGCGCCGTCCGAGCCGGCGCCCCGTGGGCACGCGTGCACCAGATCGGCATGGGTCCGCGCAGAGCGGCCCGGTCAGCACGGCTCGCGAGCGGTTCCGCGGGCCGCGCGATCCTGATCGCGGGCTTCTGCGGCGCCCTGGACCCGGACCTCGAGCCCGGTGACGTCGTGCTCGCCAGCGAGCTCCGCGGCCCGACGGGAACCACGATCTGCGACGACCCCGCGATCCTCGCCGGCGTCCTGCGTCGCGGAGGGCTGCGGGTCCGCGTCGCGCCGATCGCCTCAAGCCAGCGTCTGGTGCTCGGCGAGCGACGCAAGACGCTCCATCGCACGGGCTCGGCCGCGGTCGACATGGAGTCCGCCTGGCTGGCTCCCGCCGCCGGCGCACGGCCGCTCGTGACCCTGCGCGTGGTGCTCGACACGCCCCGCCACGAGTTGCACCGCCCGTTGCGCACCGTCGTTGGGGCGGCAACCGCGTACCGCACCCTGCGGCAGGCGTGCGCGCTCGTCGAGCAGTGGGCGCGTGCGCTCGGACCGCGCGAGGTGGTGCTCGCGGCGCCGCGCGCGTCGTGCGCGGGCGTGGAGCGGGCGGTCGAGATCGTCGAGCGAGCACTCGAGTACCGGGGAGCGCCGATCTACGTCCGCAAGCAGATCGTGCACAACACTCATGTCGTCGCCGCGCTCCAGCAGCGCGGAGCCGTGTTCGTCGACGACGTCGACGAGGTGCCTCCGGGGGCGAGCGTGATCTTCTCGGCGCACGGCGTGTCACCTGCGGTCCGCGCCCGCGCGGCCGAGCGCGGGCTCGACGTGATCGACGCGACTTGCCCTCTGGTCTCCAAGGTGCACGCGGAGGCGCGGCGGTTCGCGGCCTCGGAGTTCGACATCGTGCTCATCGGCCACGAGGGGCACGAGGAGGTCGAGGGGACCGTCGGCGAGGCACCCGCGCGCACGCACGTGATCGGATCGCCCGATGACGTCGCCGCGCTGAGCGTCAACGACCCCGAGCGTGTCGCATTCCTAACCCAGACCACGCTCGCGGTGGATGACACCGCATCGGTCGTGGAAGCACTCCAGGCCCGTTTTCCGACGGCCGTGGGTCCGCGCTCGAGCGACATCTGCTACGCGACCCAGAACCGCCAGGACGCGGTCCGGTCGCTGGCAGCGGACTGCGACCTGATCCTCGTCGTCGGCTCCAGCAACTCGTCGAACTCGCGTCGGCTCGTCGAAGTCGCCGAGCGAGCCGGGTGTCCCGCCCGCCTCGTCGAGGGCTCGGCGGACATCCCGCCCGAGGCGCTGGTGGGCGCGCGGCGCGTGGGCGTCACCGCGGGTGCGTCCGCCCCAGAGCTGCTGGTGGAGGCGGTGATCCGAGCGCTTGACGGCCTCGGCGGCGCGACTGTCAGCGAGCGAAGCGTGGCCACGGAGGAGGTGCGCTTCAAGCTTCCACCCGAGGTCAGACCAGAGGGCTGAGTCCGGTGCCCGTGCCACTCAGGCAGTCCGTGCGCATGGCCGCCTACCTGGCCGAGCAGAAGTTGCGCCGGCGCGAGAAGTTCCCGCTGCTGGTCGAGCTCGAGCCGCTGTTCCAGTGCAATCTGGCGTGCGCGGGCTGCGGCAAGATCCAGCATCCAGAGCCCGTCCTGCGCCGCCGGATGCCGGTCGCGCAGGCGATCAGCGCGATCGAGGAGTGCGGCGCGCCGATGGTTTCAATTGCCGGCGGCGAGCCACTGATCCACCCCGAGATCGACCAGATCGTGCGTGAGCTCGTGCGTCGCAGGAAGTTTGTGTACCTGTGCACCAACGCGCTGCTGATGGAGCGCAGGCTGGATCAGTTCGCACCGTCGCCCTACTTCGCCTGGGCGGTGCACCTCGATGGCCTGCGCGAGCGTCACGACCGGTCCGTGTGTCGCGACGGCGTGTTCGACAAGGCCGTTGCCGCCGTCCGCTCGGCGCAGCGACGGGGGTTCCGAGTCACCACCAACACCACGTTCTTCACGCACGACTCGCCGAACACGGTCCGCCGCGTCCTCGACTTCCTCAACGACGAGCTCGGCGTCGATCAGATGATGATCTCGCCGGCGTACGCGTATGAGAAGGCGCCGGATCGCGACCACTTTCTCGGCGTGCGCCAGACGCGCGAGCTGTTTCGCGAGGCGTTCGCGGGTGGCCGCCGAAAGCGCTGGCGGCTCAATCACTCCCCGCTGTTCCTCGACTTCCTGGAGGGCAAGGTCGACCTGCGTTGCACCGCCTGGGGTATCCCGAGCTATTCGGTGTTCGGCTGGCAGCGGCCCTGCTACCTGATGTCCGACGGGTATGCCAACACGTATCGGGAGCTGCTCGACACGACCGACTGGGAGGCTTACGGCCGCGGGCGCGACCCGCGGTGCGACAACTGCATGGCGCACTGCGGGTACGAGCCGACCGCTGTGCTCGCCACGGCACGATCGCTCAAGCAGTCGTTCCGCGCCGTCCTCGAGCGCTGACGGCGGTCTCCGTCGCGCCCAGACCGGCGGCGTTCAGCGCCGCCGCGGCGGGTGCGCCGAGATCGGCGAGCGCCTGATCGAGGCGAGTGCCCGCCAGATCTGCGACCTTGGCCGCGAGCTCGGACGCCGCCACCGGCCGCTCGGGCGCGCCCCTGGGACAGGGGACGCGTGCAAGCTCCCGGCCGGCGACGGTCAGGACCGCCCCGAACTCGGGCAGCGATCGGTCGACAGTGACGCGCACGAGTCGTGATCGCTCACGAGCAGCAGGATCGATCGCGGCGAAGTCGATCACACGCGGGGGACCGTGGATCAGGGTGTGCGCGACGCAGTACGGGATCGAGAACTTGGCGGCCAACCCGTCAGCCACCACTTCCACGTGAGCCGCCTGCCGCGCGACGGGATGTACACGAACCTCGAGTTGCTCGTGCGCGAACCGATACCCACCGTCGCGTGCCCGCGCCGCGGTCTCGATCGGCGAATGCGTGCCGAGGCAGCTCGGATACAGCTTGATCCAGTTGCGGTCGATCGCACGGCCGAGGTCGCCGTGGAGCGCCCCTGTCCCGCCGGGTTGCTCCAGGCGAGCACCCATCACTGCCTCGAACCCCAGCGGACCGTGAATCGCCCGGCGATCCACGCTCGCTCCAGCACGGGCCAGCAGCGCCCCCTGAACGCCGGCGGCAGCCGCGAGGCCGACCTGAATCGCCTTGCCGTCTGAGCCGAACGCCCCGCGCGTGCCACCGGCACGGAGCAGCGCGACCGCGACCGCGTTCTCGCGCTGCGCCGCCGGCAGGCCGAGCAGCCGCGAGGCGGCGACCGCCGCGCCGATCGGACCGCAAACGGCCGTCGGATGCCAGCCCGCGTCATACAGAGCGGGATGGCTCGCCGCGGCGACCGCCGCCATCACCTCGTAGCCCTCCGCGTAGGCCTCCAGCGTCGCGGCGAGCGACAGCCCCAGGTGAGCGGCCAGCACCAGCGCCGCGGGCGCGGTCGCCGCGCTCACGTGCGCGACGCCGTCCGAGAACGTGTCATCGAAATCGAGCACATGGCCTGCCGTGGCCGCGAACGCGACGTCGGCCAGCAGGTCCTCGCCCGTGGCGCGGACCGCGATGGCCGCCCGCTCGCGCACCCCGGCGCACGCACACGCCAGCCAATCGGTGAAGCCCGCGACGTAAGCGGGATCAGCATCGACCGGGCTGCTCATCGGGGCGAGAGTACGAGCTTGGCAGACTCCCTGCTTGGAATCCTAACGCGGGACCTCACCGCCGCGGTGTCGGTCCGGAGCGCGAGGACCGGCAGAGCATGAATGACAACCCAAACCGGATCATCCGGCGCGGGTTTGGAAATTCGTGCATGACATGGATGCACGATCGCCCTCAATCCGCTCCACCGGCGCCGCTTTGGGTTCTCGTGCAGGTCGAAACGACCGGCCGCGCGACGGTAAGGCGGTGATGCTCGCGGCCGGTGACACGCGCGCGCACGGTCACGCGGTCACGCGGTCACGCGACGGCGCGACCGCGGGCGCTCACACCGCCCCGCCACCGCTCGTCACCTCGTCTCGCATCGTCGGGATCACGAGGTCCAGATACTGGTCCCGATGACGCCGGATGTAGCCCAGCATGAACGGGCACAGCGGCTCCACAGCCAGGTCCTGCGCTCTGGCATCCTCGAGCACGCCCCGGGCGAGGGTGCCGGCGAGGCCCGTGCCCTCGTACACCGGATGAATCTCCGTGTGGAACACCGTGATCCGCCCGTCTTCCAGGAGATACTGAGCGAACCCCGCCAGCTGCTCGTCGGTGAACACCTCGTATCGAGACTGATCCGGATTGTGGCGAACCTCGGTGGCCATTCACCGAGAGCATGACGAAGCTGTCAAGCGCCGCTCATGTCACAGGCCGGCCCGCGGCGTAACTGGAGCGCAACACCGCGGTGACTAAAGTCGAGCCTGCGACGCTGGAGCGCGCGCCGACTGGCGAGGTCGGGGGGCGCAGCGGCGGACGCGGATCCATATCGCAGCACTGCAGCACCCATCAGGAGCATCCCCATGCCACGCGTCGACTGTCCCCACTGCCACACCAGCCTTCACACCGGGCTCATCTACGATGCGTTCGACTCGTGTCCACGTTGTGGAGCGCCGCTCCACCCTCCTCGGCCGACCGTCCGCGAGCAGGTTCGCCGCTTCATCTCCAGACGCCCGCGGACGGCGACCGATGCTGCCGACTGGGAGGCCATCACCAGCTCGCAGTACGCCGAGCGACGCAGGGTCAGCAGACCCAACGGCAACGGGAACGGCGCTCCCGCCTGACACAGCGCCGGGTGATCGTGCGCATCGCGGGGTCGGCGCGCGCCGACCCCGCGATGCCACCGGTTCTGTTCGAGCAGATCGAAGATCGCGTCCATTGGCGCGACGAGGTACCCCGCCAATCGCTTATGGAAGCTGCGCTCGTGCTCGATGACCTGCGATATCAGCTCCAGCCGGCGTTGCACCGGCTCGAGCAGCTGAGGCGAGAGATCCGCGCGGCCACCGACCGACGCCGCCCACCCACTAGGCGATCCACTCGGTGCGGGGCCGCCGACCGCGTGCGCGAGCCCAGTGCGCGTCTTCCCGAGCGCACCCTCGGCCCTTCAGCTCGTCCGCAAGCGCCTCGATGCAAGCCGCGGCGTCGGCGACGAACTCCCGCACCCTGCGGTCATCGACCGCCTCATGAACCCGGCGCGCCAGACGCTCCCATTCCTGGTGGCTGCACATGCGTCAATCGTATCCCGGTCGTCCGCTTGCTACAAACCAACGGCGGTAGGCCGAATGCGACGGCTACGAAAGCTTGTCAACCCACAACTCCGAGGATGTGGCCAGAGGTGATAGACCGCCTGCGCGAACAGATCCAGCAGCGCCTTGACCAACTCGTCAACGAGGCCGACCGGCTGCGCAAAGCGCTGGCGGCGCTTGACCCGCGCTCCCTATCGCCGCCGGCGCGCAAGCCCTCCACCGGCAACGCTTCGGGACGTGCCGGTGCCCGGGCCACGGCGGCCGAGCAACAGTCGCTCGCACCAAGCGGCGCACCGGCCCGGCCACGGACGCGGCCCGGCGCCGCTCGGCGCCGGACGGCCCCCGGGGCGACAAAGGCCGCCGTGCTCGCTGCGCTCGCCGGCGGCGAGGCGATGACCGCAGGCGAGGTGGCCGACAAGGCCGGCCTCGCGCGCGGCACGGTCTCGACGACGCTGTCCAAGCTTGCCAAGAGCGGCGAGGTGCAGAAGGCCGAGCGCGGCTATAAGGTCGCGCCCGGCAACAACGCGCCCGGGACGGTGCCGCCCGCGGCCGCCGCAGTCCCGGAGTAGGCGAATCGCGAGCGAGCGTGAACCGCTGGAATTAACATGACCGCGACGATGATCGGGACACCGCGTGGCGCACGAACCCGCAATTGATCCCTCCGTTCTGCCGTCCGGAACCGGATGCGTGGAATGCCTCGCGCAAGGTGGCTGGTGGTTGCACCTGCGTCGCTGCGCGCGATGCGGGCACATCGGGTGCTGCGACTCGTCGCCGTCGCAGCACGCCAGCCGACACGCGGCTGAGGCCGGGCATCCGATGATCCGTAGCTTCGAGCCCGACGAGGACTGGTTCTGGGACTACCGGACCGAGCGGTTCTACGAGGGTCCGTCGCTCGCACCACCGGAACACCATCCGCTCGACCAGCCGACGCCCGGACCGGCTGGACGGGTGCCCGCGGATTGGCAGTTGCACTTGCACTGAGGTTGCTCCTCAGGCTCGCCGTGCCGATGTGATGCCCGAGCGGACCGAGACCCTCGCGCGCCGTCGCGCATTGCGGGAGCGCATACGAGCCCGGCGCGAACTGCGGCTGTTCGTCGTCCGGCTGGCGGTCCTGCTCGGAGCGCTGACGGTGCTGGCGTTCGTTGGCACGGTCGGATTCTCGATCATCGAAGGCGTGTCGTTGCCGTACGGCTTCGCGTGGACGGTCGACACGATCACCACGGTCGGGTCGTTCCCGAATCCGCACGACCCGGGGGCGCGCGCACTCAAGATCGGGCTCGAGTTGCTCGGCATCGGCATGCTCTTTTATGGTTTGGTGACGGTCGCCGAGTTCTTCGTTTCGGGCCAGCTGAGTGGCGTGCTCGAGGAGCGGCGGATGCAGAAGACAATCGACTCGTACACCGATCACTACGTCATCTGCGGCTTCGGCCGCGTCGGACGCCAGGTCGCGCGGGACCTGCTCGCGGCCGACGCAAGGTCGGTGGTGATCGACGACAACCCCGAGAATCGGGAGACAGCCCGTGAACTGGACCTCCCGTACATCCTCGACGAACCGGCGGACGACGATGTGCTGCAGCGCGCCGGGATCCAGTTCGCGCGCGCAGTGATCGCGTGCGTGGACTCCGACGCCGAGAACATCTTCATCGCGCTGACCGCCCGCGAGCTTCGGTCGGACATTCTGATCATCGCTCGAGCGTCGGCAGAGGAGTCGGAGAAGAAGCTGCTGCGGGCCGGCGCCGACCGGGTGATCTCCCCGTACAAGACCTCCGGGACGGAGATGGCCCGGATGGCGCTGCACCCCCAGGTCGGCGGCGCACTCGAGGTGGCTGATTATCGGATGGAGGAGATCGAGGTGACGCCGGACTGCGAGGGCGTCGGCAAGACGATCGAGGAAGTACGCGGCCGGTCGATGATCGTCGCTCTGCGCCACCAAGCGGGCAAGCTCCAGGCGCAGCCCCCGCCCGACACCGTGATCAGCCCCGGAGACATGCTGGTCGCGATCGGATCGCCCGGAGCCCTCGAGCGCCTGGAAGGGATGTTCCAACCCGCACGCGCCCCCAGCGCGTAACAGGGCTGAGAAATCCGATCCGCGCGGCGCGCGGCCGCGCGGATGCGCGCGTGAAGGCGCACGAGATCCGATCCGCGCGGCAACCAACCTCGCCCCGACTCGACCGTCGAGCTGTGCAACAATCGAGGGCGTGTCCGAGGGGCTTGGCCCGCTGTTCGATTCAGCGTCACTGACGGCCGAGGAGCGGCGGCTACACGAGGCACGGGCTGGCGTCCCGTGGCGCATGTGGGGGCCATATCTCAGCGAGCGCCAGTGGGGCACGGTCCGCGAGGACTACAGCGACACCGGTGACGCGTGGTCGTACTTCAGTCACGACCAGGCGCGGTCTCGCGCGTACCGCTGGGGTGAGGACGGGCTCGCCGGGGTGAGCGACGACAAGCAGCGACTGTGCCTCGCGCTCGCGCTCTGGAACGAGCGCGACCCGATCTTGAAGGAGCGCCTGTTCGGGTTGACGAACAGCGAAGGGAACCACGGCGAGGACGTCAAGGAGTACTACTTCTACGTCGAGAACCTGCCGACACACAGTTACCAACGCTGGCTCTACAAGTATCCCCAGGCCGAGTTCCCGTACAACGACCTCGTGGCGGTGAACCGGTCCCGGTCGCGAGACGAGCTCGAGTACGAGCTGATCGACACCGGCGTGTTCGACGACGGCGATTATTTCGACGTCGAAGTGGAGCACGTGAAGGCGGCGCCCGAAGACATTCTCTGCCGCATCACCGTGCACAACCGCTCATCGCACGATGCCGCGCTGCACGTGCTGCCGACGCTGTGGTTTCGCAACACATGGTCGTGGCTGCCCGACGAGCCCAGGCCAAGCCTCACTCGCGTCCAGTCCGCACACCCGGCGGTGAGGGCCGAGCACCACGACCTCGGAGTGCTGTATCTACATGCTCAGCCGGGCGCGGCGCTGATGTTCTGCGAAAACGAAACGAACGCGGCGCGCGTGTGGGGCGCCGAGGGCACGACGTGCTTTCCCAAGGATGGGATCGGTGACCATCTCCTGCACGGCGCGGACACCGTCAACCCCGACGAGCGCGGGACCAAGGCGGCGGTCCACGTCCGGCTCGAGGTCCCGGCCGGCGGCGAGGCCGCCGTACTCGTGCGGCTCACGCGCGAGGGCCCCGACACGCTCACCACGCCGTTTGCCGACGCCGGCGAACTGATCGCGCGACGACGCGAGGAGACCGACGAGTTCTACGACGTGATCACACCGCCGGCGCTCGACGACGACGCCAAGTCGGTCATGCGCCAAGCGCTGGCGGGGATGCTCTGGTCCAAGCAGTGTTACTACTTCGATGTCGATCGTTGGTTGCGTGAGCGCCACGCCCACCCGCTCCGCGCGTCGACGCGTCGTGGAAGCCGCAACGAATCGTGGTTCCACATGGTCAACTACGACGTCGTGTCGATGCCCGACAAGTGGGAGTACCCGTGGTACGCCGCGTGGGATCTGGCGTTTCACTGCATTCCGCTCGCGATCGTCGACCCCGACTTCGCCAAGCATCAGATCGATCTGATGCTGTCCCAGGAGTACCTCCACCCGACGGGCCAGATGCCCGCGTACGAGTGGAACTTCGGTGACGTAAACCCGCCGGTGCACGCGTTCGCGGCCCTTTTCCTGCACCGGCTGGAATCTGACCTCGGCGAGGACGACCTGCCGTTTCTCGCAGAGGCCTTCGCGAAGCTGCTGGTCAACTTCACCTGGTGGGTGAATCGGAAGGATCCCACCGGCCGCAATTGCTTCGAGGGCGGCTTCCTCGGCCTGGACAACATCGGCGTGTTCGACCGCAGTGCAACGCTCCCCACCGGCGGACGGCTCGAGCAGGCCGACGGGACCGCGTGGATGGCACTGTTCAGCCAGAACATGCTCGAGCTGGCCCTCGCCCTGCTCGAGCAGGACGAGAGCTACGAGCAGCTGGTGCTCAAGTTCATCGAGCACTTCTTCTGGATCGCCGCCGCCGTGGACCCGGTCGGCGAGCATCCCGACGAGATGTGGGACGAAGAAGACGGCTTCTTCTACGACGTGCTCCGCCTCCCCGACGGCAGTGGCACGCGGATCAAGGTCCGTTCCCTCGTGGGCCTACTGCCCCTGTGCGCGACGTCGGTGATCGAGTCCGATTACATCGAACGCTATCCGCAGATCGCAATACGTGTCCGCGAGTTCCTCGAACGCAACCGGGACCTGCTCGTGAACATCGCCGACCCGCTCGCGCCCGGCGTCCACGGCCGGCGACTGCTCTCGCTCGTGAACGAGGACAAGCTGCGCCGGATCCTCGCCCGGATGCTGGACGAGGAGCGCTTCCTGGGTCCGCACGGGATTCGCTCGATCTCGCGCTGGCACCTCGAGCATCCATACACGTTCGATGTAGCCGGCGTCGAGCATCGGGTGCAGTACGAACCGGCGGAGTCGAAGACCGCGATGTTCGGCGGCAACTCCAACTGGCGCGGACCCGTGTGGTTCCCGATCAACCTGCTCCTGATCCGCGCGCTGCTCCAGCACTACCGGTATTACGGCGACGAGCTGAAGGTCGAGTGCCCGACCTGCTCGGGGACGATGATGACGCTGTTCGAAGTCGCAGAGGAGCTCTCGCGGCGGCTGGCGGCGACGTTTCTGCGGAACAGCGACGGGCGACGCCCCGTGTACGGCGCCGCCAAGCTGTTTCAAGAGGACCCCCATTGGCGGGACCTGATCCTGTTCTACGAGTACTTCCACGGCGACAACGGAGCCGGACTCGGCGCCTCACACCAGACCGGCTGGACGGGGATCGTCGCGCGGCTGATCCAGAGCATGGGCCAGTTCACACCGACGTCCGTGCTCGAAGACGAGCGTTGGCCGATGGCACGGCCGTACCGCCGGGTCGTCGGCCCGCGGTCAGTCAGCGTCGCCGTGGCTCAGGGCGGAACGGGCAGCCCGAGCAGCTGAACGACCGAGAACACGAGCAGCGCCACGCCGACGCCGACCAGCGCGTAGCGAGCCTGACGGAGCTTGAAATGGCCGCTGATTCCGACCAGGAACAGGACGGTCGCGAGGAACACCGTGTCGCGCACGTACTCGTCGGCGGTCCCGCCTGCGTCGGACCCTTTCGAGAACTCGGCATCCGCTTGACTGTCGTACGCGTTCGCGGCCGCCTGCTGGGGGATCACGTACTGCGGCATGTATGCTGGCCCTGGTGGAGCGTTCGGATTGCGCGCCGGATCCGTGGCGAGCCACGCGAAGAACGCCGGACGGTACCCCGGGCGCAGGCGCTTCTCCGCCAGCCGCTCGCCGTTGGTGTTGCCAGCGACGAAGGCGCTGAACCAGGCGTTGAACGAGACCGAGTCGAGCGTGCGGGTCAGGATCGCCTCGAGATCGTCCCGGTTGGCCTTCGTCCGCAGCGCGGACGCCTTTGCGAGCGACACGGATGAGTCGGTGCTCCACTTGGCAGCGGCAAACCCCGAGTAAGCGGCGATCACGGCCACCGCGCTCAGCAGCAGCGCCTCGACGACGGACAGCCAACGCTCGCTGCGCTGCGCCTCTTCCTCACCCTCCTGCCCGTGCTCGGCGTCGCGCTTGCGGTGCTCGGCGATCTCCTTGCCGACCTCAGCCGGTGAGAGACCTTCAGGCACCGCCCACCGCGGCGTCGCGCCGATCGCATCGTCGGTCGCGCCCGCGGCCCCTGCCAAGGTCGATGGCGCTGTGACAAGTCAAGCGGATCGGCGCGGTCGTGTCGATACGCAGAAGATAATGGAGGTCGGTGCGACGAACTGCCGCTAGTAGTGGGGCTCACCTCAACGTTCCACCCGTAATGCCGGCCCGGATGAGCGCCAGGCTTTGTCCTCGGATCCTCGCGTAGCGCGTCGGATCCTGCGTCCTCGCCTGACGACCCCCGGCCTCGGCCTTCCGGGCGAAACGCTTCGGTTCGACCCACTGGCCATCGCGGGTAGAGAGGCCAGAGTTCACGTCGGTGACGTTCCTCCGCTGTCTGCCCGGCGCGCTCGCGCTCTCACCGCCGCGGTGACTTCGGGTAGTCGCTCGTGCGCTCGGGCGCGGGTTTGCCTACCTGGCCTCCTTCTCGTTCAGTTGCGACACGATAGAGGACGTTTGTACGAATTTGCGAAGAATTCCGCCCACGGCGTCGGCGCGTGGCTCCTCGGCGGGCGTGGCGCGCGGGCGCGCCGGGCGTGGGCGTGTCCGCGGCGCGCCCGCGCCGGCGGCGGTCCCGTGCGGTACCGCTACCGTAGCGTCGGTGCGAATCGCGACCTGGAACGTCAACTCGCTCAAGCAGCGCCTACCGCGGTTGCTCGTATGGCTGGATCAGCGGCAGCCGGACGTCGTCTGTCTGCAGGAGACCAAGCTCGCCGACGACGCGTTCGCCGACCTGCTCGGCGAACAGCTCGCCACGCGCGGCTACGCCGCCGCAGCTCACGGCGAGGCGACCTGGAACGGCGTCGCGATCCTGTCCCGCGCGGGACTGGACGATGTCGTGCCGGGACTCGCCGGCGCGCCTGGCTTCCCGCACCCGGAGGCGCGCGCGGTGTCCGCGACGTGCGGCGGGATCCGCGTGGTCTCGGTCTACGTACCGAATGGACGCGAGCCGGGCTCCGAGCATTACAAGTACAAGCTCGCCTGGCTGGCTTCGCTGCGCGAGACGGTTGCCGCCGGCCCGGACGCCACGGTCGTGTGCGGCGATATGAACATCGCACCGACCGACGACGATGTGTTCGATCCGGGCGCATACGTCGGCCAGACCCACGTCACGCCGCCGGAGCGGGCGGCGCTGGCCGAGCTGACGGCGCTCGGCTTGCACGACGTCGTGCGCGATCGATGGCCGAACGCGCGCGTGTTCACCTACTGGGACTACCGGGCAGGGATGTTCCATCAGGACCTCGGGATGCGGATCGACCTGGTCCTCGCCGGCGCGAGCGTCGCCGGGCGTGTTCGGGCTGCATGGGTCGATCGGCACGCACGCAAGGGCCGGGGGCCGAGCGATCACGCTCCCGTGATCGTCGATCTGGACCAGGCGCCGGACGGTGACATCGGGCCGGTCGTCCCGCCTCCGTCCGCGCCGGCGGCGGAGCGCGGCTCGGTCAAGTTGCCGCAGTCGCGTTAGCGAGGATCGAGTTCCGGGCCCGTACCGCGCGGTCACTCCCGCGGGCGATCGCGGTCGCGCGACGGCTGCACGCGCTTTGGCTCCCCTGGCATCTTTGGATAGTCGGGTGGGTAGGGCATGTCCCCCTGTCCCTCGGCGGCGTCGGCGTCGTACATATCGAGCAGCGGCTGCAGGGAGTGGGCGACGTCGTCGATCGCCGCGTGGCGGTCGCCCACTTCGGCAAACCGCGCCGGCATCGTGGCGACGGTGAAGTCCCCGGGTGCGACCTCGGACAGCTCGTCCCACGCCAACGGCGCCGACACCGGCGCACCCGGCTTGGGCCGGACGCTGTACGCCGAGGCGATCGTGCGATCGCGCGCGTTCTGGTTGTAGTCGATGAAGATTCGCTCGCCGCGCTCTTCCTTCCACCATTTGGTCGTCACTTGCCCTGGAAGGCGTCGCTCGAGCTCACGCCCAAACGCGATCGCGGCGTGGCGCACCTGGGTGAATGTCCACAGTGGTGAGATTCGGACGTATATGTGTACACCGCGGCCACCCGACGTCTTCGGGAAGCCCGTGTAACCGAGCTCGTCCAGCAGCATGCGTGCTTCAGTGGCCCCGCGCACGGCGTCGACGAAGTCGGTGCCCGGCTGCGGGTCGAGGTCGAGTCGCAGTTCGTCCGGATGGTCGACGTCCTCGCAGCGAACCGGCCACGGATGGAACGTGATCGTGCCCATCTGCGCCGCCCAGCCGACGACGGCCAGCTCCGTCGGGCACACCTCATTTGCTTGCCGCCCCGACGGGAACTCGATCTCCGCCGTCCGCACGTAGTCCGGGGCTCCCCGTGGAACGCGCTTCTGAAAGAAAGCGTCGCCGCCGCCCTTCTCGCGCGTCGAGAGCACGACGCCCGGGTACACGCCCTTCGGCCAGCGCTCGAGCGTCGTCGGTCGGCGCTTCAGCGCACGCAGGATCCCGTCCCCGACGGCGAGGTAGTACCTGACGATGTCGAGCTTCGTCACCGCCCCGGAGCGCTCGGTCTCCGGGAAGATCACGCGGTCGGGGTTGGACACACGCAGCTCGCGCCCGCCGGCGTCGACGATCGTACCCTCGGACGGTGCCATCCACGGAGTTCTACGGCAACCTCAGCTCCGAGACACAGCCGGCGAGAAAAATTTCCTTCATCGCTCCGGCGCGTATAGGATGCGGCGCCATGACCGACGTCACCCAACCAGCACCAAACGCGGGGGCGACGGTGATGATCGAGCGGGGCGACCTCGACGCGCTACTTGCGGCGATCTCCGGGCAGGGGTATCGGCTTGTCGGCCCGACGGTGCATGACGGTGCGATCGTGTATCGCGACATGCGCTCCGCCGCCGACCTTCCGATTGGGTGGGGCGACGAGCAGGACGGCGGCAGATACCGCTTGCGGCGCCGTGAGGACGAGGCGGTGTTCGGTTACGCCGTCGGCCCGCAATCGTGGAAGCAGTTCCTGCACCCTCCGCGCCTGCGGTTGTGGCACGCCCGCCGTTCCGAGGACGGCGCGGGCTTGGAGTTCGTCGAAGAGACCGGCGATGTGCCCCGCTACGCGTTCTTCGGAGTACGTTCGTGCGAGCTGCACGCAATCGCGATTCAGGATCGGGTGTTCATGCCCGGTCCTCATCCCGATAAGAGTTACGCCGCACGGCGCGAGGACGTACTGCTCGTCGCGGTCAACTGCGGTGAACCGAGCGGCACCTGCTTCTGCACGTCGATGGGAACCGGCCCGAAGGCCAGCTCGGGATACGACCTCGCGCTGACCGAGGTGCTCGACGGAGGAGCTCACCGGTTCGTCGTCGAGGTCGGGAGCGACCGGGGTGCGCTCGTCCTCGCGGGCGTCCCGTGCCGCGCCGCCGACGATGCCGACGAGCGCGACGCAGCCAGCGTGACCGCCGGCGCGGTCGCCAAGATGGGACGCGAGATGCCCGAGGTCGACCTGCGCGCGCTGCTGTACGCGAACTACGATCACCCGCGGTGGGACGACGTCGCCGACCGCTGCCTGACGTGCGGCAACTGCACGATGGTATGCCCCACATGCTTCTGCACGTCGGTCGAGGACAAGGCGGAGCTGACCGGCGAGGAAGCCGAGCGCTGGCGCCGCTGGGAGTCGTGCTTCTCGATCCACTTCAGCCACGTGACCGGCGGCGAGACGCGCCGCTCGCCGCGCTCCCGCTACCGCCAGTGGATGACGCACAAGCTCGCGACCTGGTTCGAT
>Ga0187766_10000468_pt1 | contig 22546 bp, 19 predicted proteins | sample 0216_QUI02_MP05__4_FD_132971 | JGI IMG/M metagenome (GOLD analysis project Ga0187766, IMG submission 132971) | Tropical peat soil microbial communities from peatlands in Department of Meta, Colombia - 0216_QUI02_MP05_20_MG | ecosystem: Environmental > Terrestrial > Soil > Wetlands > Peat ... | reverse complement strand
TAAACGCTTGGCACTGGACGTTTCGCAGTAGACCCTTGGCAGTAAACCAATGCCCGCAGCAGCTATCCTCGCTTACGTCGTCCTATGTCTGCTGACGGGGTTTTGCGGCACTCACCGTCGCATGGGGTTTTGGGGGACTTTCTTCCTCGCACTGTTTACGACCCCGCTGGTGGTGTTGCCGGTGCTGTTCATAACCGGGCCCTCCCGGCGTTTCGAATGGCACCCTCGCGACTAGATCGGCTTCTCACCGCCGCCGGCAGGCGCATGCACCGCCGCCAACCGGCGGTGCCCGTAGCAACGTAGACGGACGCGCGTAACGTTATGTCCTTCCTGCAGCTCGTTCGCCGCGAAATGCACGGCTCGATGCCGAAGCTGATCTTCATGTCCAGCCTCGGCGGCATCAGCAACGCTTGCATTCTCGCCGCGATCAATTCCGGCGTGCAGGACGCCAGCAGCGGCCAGAAACCCGGACTGTGGGCGGCGTCTTTGTTTCTTGTCGCGCTCTTTCTTTTTATGAAGACCCAGCAATTCGTCACCATCACCGCCACCGCCGAAATCGAAGCTATCATCCATAAATTGCGGCTGCGGCTCATGGATCTGATCAGGCGCTCGGAGCTGCTGGAAATGGAGAAGATCGGGCGGGCGCGGATCGTCGCCGCGGTCACCAGCGACACGGCGGTGCTGACGCAGGCGAGCAACATGCTCTGCTTCACCGTTCAGGGCGCAGTGTTGATTTTTTTCGTCGGCCTTTACGTCGCCTATTTGTCGCTCACCGCCTTCCTGCTGACGGTCGTAATCGTGTCCGGCGCGGCGACGATCTTTCACTACAAAACCCGCAGGCTCAGCGAGCAAAAGGGCGAATCGGCGGCCTGGGAGCGCCGGCTGTTCGACCGGCTGACCGACTTCCTCGACGGTTTTAAGGAAGTGAGACTCAACGCCGCGCGCAGCGACGACCTGTTCGCCGACGCCTTGGAGGTTTCGAAGACCGCCGCCAACATCAAAATTCGCACCCAGGCGGAAACGTTCAAGATGATCGTGACCTCGCAGATCTCGATGTACATCCTGCTCGGCGCGGTCGTCTTCATCGCTCCCAACCTGAGCAGCTCGCTTGGCGGCTCGTCGATCGCCAAAACGACGACGGCGCTTCTGTTCGTCGTCGGCGCCTGTTTCGGGCTCGTGCAATCGATCCCGATCCTTTTGAATGCGAATGCCGCCGCGGGCCGGATCGATCGGTTGGAGGAAGCGCTGGAAGCCACCCTCGTGCCGCGCGAGCGGCCCGCCATCGGCGCGCCGCGGCGCTTTGAGCGCATCGAAATGCGCAATATCGTATTCCGCTACGTTGACAAGTTCTCCGACACCGTATTCAAAATCGGGCCGCTCGATTTCACGCTGCGCGCCGGCGAGCTTGTTTTCATTACCGGCGGCAACGGTTCCGGCAAATCCACGTTCCTGCGCGTGCTGTCCGGCCTCTATCCGCCGGATTCCGGCGAGATTCTGCTGGACGGCAGTGCGGTCACCAATGCTAATCGCGACGAATATCGCGAATTGATATCGGGGATTTTCTTCGACTACCATCTGTTCAAGCGGCTTTACGGCATACCGGATGCCGCGCCGGCCGACGTCAACCGGCTCTTGGCGCAATTCCGCCTCGCCGACAAGACCGCGCTGACCGACGGGGAGTTTCGCACGCTCGATCTGTCCGGCGGGCAGCGCCGGCGCCTTGCTCTGATTGTCAGCTTGCTGGAAAAGCGGCCGATTATGCTGCTCGACGAGTGGACCGCCGAACAGGATCCGGAGTTCCGGCGCAAATTCTACGACGAATTGCTGCCGGAAATGCTAAGGGCCGGCGCAACGATCGTCGTGATCACGCACGACGACCGCTACCTGGATGAGTTACGCCTGCCGGCCCGCCGCATCAGGATGGATGAAGGCCGTATTGTCGAGCAGCGTTCAATGGGTGGATGATAGGGGCGGGCGGAGTAGAGTAATGGCAAGCTATCCGGAATCCATTGACGATTTGATGCCGCCGACGCCGAGAAAGCGGAGCTGGTGGCGTTTTGTCGGCCGGCACCTGCCGGGGCTGTCGTTTCTCGCCCTGTTGTCGTTGCTCATTACCATCGTGTTGTGGCCCTACGTCGTGATTACGGTGCCGAGCGGTAATGTCGGCGTGCTGTGGAAGCGCTTCAACGGGCTCGATCTCTACTGCTGGTGCTGGGTCGGCCGTGGCACCGTGCTCGACCCGCGCGAGCTGCGCGAAGAAGGCCTCCATATCATCTGGCCGTGGGACAAGCTCTATCTTTACGATTTGCGGCTACAATCCTCGACGCAGACCTACAACGCGATCTCCAAGGACGGCGTCAACGTCAAGGCGCAGATCAGCGTGCGCTATCAGTTGCTGCACAATTCGGTCGCGGTGCTGCACAAGTTCATCGGCCCCGATTATCTGAACTCGGTCCTCAGTCCCGAAATCGGCAGCCAGGCGCGGCAGGTGATTTCCGAATATACCGCGGAAGAAGTCTACACATCGCGCGACCAGATTCAGAAGCAAATTCGCGACGCATCGCAAAAGAGCTTGACAGCGAATCTGAACAAGCTCGTGCAACCCGAGGCGATGGAGCAGCCGGATCCGAAACACTACAACGACTTTTTGCAGGACTCCATTCAGATCCTGGATACGCTCGTGCTCTCCATCGAATTGCCGCCGGACATCGTTGCCGCGATCAATCGGCAAACCGAACAATATTATATGATTCAAGAATACAAATTCCGCGTCGCGCGCGAAGCCGAGGAATCCAAACGCAAGCAGATCGAAGCCGACGGCATCGCCGCCTTCCAAAAGACAGTCAGCCAGGGTATTTCGGAGTCTTATCTGCGCTGGCGCGGCATCGAGGCGACGCTGCTGCTCGCGCAATCGCCCAACGCCAAAATCGTAGTGATCGGCACCGGCAAGGACGGCCTGCCGGTCATTCTCGGCAATGCCGATATGCCGACGGTGCCGCCTGCGGCGCCGCAATCCGGCGCGCCGGCCAGCGCCCTGCCGCCGCCGGCTCCGGCGACCAATGCGCCGCCCAACGCATCGACGGCGCCCGCCGCGCCGCCGCCAAGCAAGCCGGCGCCGGGAACGTCCGGTGCGGCAGCGCCGGCGGCTTCGGAAGAAACAGCGAATGCGGCTGCAGCGGGCAGCGCTGCGCCGCCGGAAAAGACCGCGCAGCCTGCGACGGTCATGGACATTCCCGGAGTCCGGTCCATTCTGTCCGGAATTTCCGGTGTGCTACGGACGGGCGCAGATCTGACGTCGCCCGGACCGCAGCCGAAGCAATGAACGGGGGATGAGGTGACCGACAGGACGAAACCGGATCGCGCCGTCCCGGCAAGTTCGCGGCGGCGCCTGTTTGCCGCCGAGTATCGGCTGTTCATGATCACGGCCGGCGTCATTACGTTTCTCGGCATCGCGGTCGGCGGACATTTGTACGGCCGCTATCTTGCGGCGCTGGATTTGAGCGGCCGCGAAAACGCCATTGAGCAATTGCGGGCCGAAACCCAGAGGCAAAAAAGAGAGCTCGACTCAAAAAGCGCACAGCTCACGGCGTTGGAGGCCAAACTGCAAGGCGTTCAGGCCGCATTGAATTCGATCATGCCGTCGGCCAACACTTACATCATCAATCCCAATCAAACTTTGATCGTCGGCGAGGGCCATTTAACGGTCGGGTTGGTCGGCGCTCCCGGAAACGAAAGCATCCTGCTCAACGTCAACGGTAAACTGCAATCGATCTCGGCCGGCCAAACAATCGGCATTGCCGCCGATCCGACGACGCAGTGCCAGCTTTCGGTGCAATCGTTCGACGTGTTCAAAGCCACGCTCGTCGCCGCCTGCTCAGGAGCGAAAACGAAATAGCCGGATCGTTGACAGGGCGTGATCCGGGGTGAAAGCCGGTTTCCGATGAGACATGCCCATCGAAAAACCGCATGATCCCGAAAAGCCTGCCGCCGACGCGATCGCTGCTTCGGGACCGTGACTTCAATTTTTGTAATCGGGTTCGGTCCTATCGAGGATACGCTTTAAGGCATTGAAGTGCCGCTCGGCCGGGGTAGGGCCGTCGTAGAAGCGCGCTCCCCCGATATCCCGCTTGGTCTTCTCGATTACCGCCGGCGGCAACCGCTTCAAGGGCTGGCCGGTCCACATAGCATAGATTTGAACCTGCGCCGCGCGCTCCAAATAATAGAGCCGGTCGTAGGCATCGGCCACCGTCACACCGAGCGTGGTGACGCCATGGTTGGCCATGAACAATACGGTCTTATTGCCGATGGCCTTGGCGAGGCGCTCCCCTTCAGCGGGGTCGAGAGCGGGGCCAGTATATTGGTCGTCATAGGCAATCGCGTCGATCAGGCCGACTTCGGTCTGGCCGATCTCCTTGATGCGCGGATCGTCTAACCGCGTTAGCGCGCTGGCAAAGGGCATGTGCGTGTGAAATACCACCCTGGCTTGCGGTAGTGCTTTATGAATCGGCGCGTGTATGCAGTAGCAGGAACGCTCCACGTCCCCGGTGCCGCGCTTAACATTGCCGTCGTCTATCCCGACTTCCATGAACGACGATGCCGTAACTTCGGACCAATGCATGCCAAACGGGATTTGATAGTAGAGATCGCGGCGGCTCGGCACGACACAGGTCAGGTGGTTGAATATCCCTTCGCTAAAGCCGTGCATGAATGCGAGTCGATGTGCGGCGGCAAGATCGATTCGCGCTTGCCATTCCTCGGCGCTGCATTCGAAAGTGGTCGGCGAAACCCTGATCTGCATGGATGCCCTCCTCGGAACAGCCGTTGCGACCCGCTGGCATTGCGAGCGCATGCGCAGAAGGCTATCGCACCGGGGCGCGTTGCGCGAGATGGGATCGTGAAAACGGAGGTGCGCTTGGATCGCACTCGTCGTCTGGCAAGGGCGGGAATGAGCTAAGCAGAGTCCCGGGGGGCGGTAGTCGTTCCGCGAACTGAGCGTAAACTGTAGCCGTTACTGCAACCACGTGGTGGAACAAATAAAATCCCACTATTTTAAAATCATTCCAGTTTTTCAGCTCGTGGGTTCACTTTGGAATAATGAAAATCTGCGAACTGGAAACGCTCTAATGTATTGATGCATTGTCATTTTTTCTTGACAGCCGCGATACATTTTGGCGTTCTGTTTGCGGCGGCCTCCGATCAAGGGGATGGGCGGAGATGTCTCGGAGCAAACAAAAAGCGCTGACGCGAGATTGTATGGAACGCTCGGCCTGTCGGCTATTCGTCACGCTGGCGATGACCGCGGCGGTCTTTTTCTTAAAACCGATCGTCGCGCGCGCGCAGAGCGACGAAGGATTCCACGAACTCGAAACAAAATACATATTCGGAAATTTCACCGTCGGCTCGTCGACCGGAATCGAAGGCGAAAAGGCGTTCGAGCCTGAGACGGAAGCCGATTTCGGCAAGCGCGGGGGCAGCTACGGTGTCGGCCAAACCGCACTTGAATACGAATATACGCCGAACCAATTTATGCAAATCGAACTTGGTCCCACCGTCTCCTATTACAACATCCATAACGTTCCTGGCCTCGACGACTGCAATATGGGGACCATCAACGGCTTTGAGGCTGACATAAGGTCGGTTCTGATCGACCGTAATCCGTCGCCGTTTGCTGTCACGTTGTCCCTTGAGCCTGAATTCCACAGTCGTGACGAGACGAGCGGCGCTAACGTCATTAATTACGGACTTGAGACGAAGCTCGAAGCCGACACGGAACTCATCAAGAACCGTCTCTATCTCGGCTTTAATGTCCTCTACGAGCCAGAGACGACACGGGCGGATGTCGGAGTGTGGGAGAACGAATCGACCCTCGGTGTGTCGTCCGCGCTCGCATTCCAGATCGTTCCCAAGGTCGCGATTGGCGCCGATCTCTGGTATTTGAGCCACTATAGCGGAGTAGCGTTCAATTCATTCACAGGCGACGCAGTGTATCTCGGACCGACCTTCTACTGGGAGATCACCCCCAAGATTCTCATGAGCGCGGCTTGGGAGGCGCAAATCGCCGGCCGTGAAGTCGGGGTCAGTTCCGCGCTCGACCTGACGGATTTTTCCCGCGAGCGCGCGAGATTGCTGCTGGAATTCGAATTTTAGGGCATGATCCAAAAATGAAAACCGGTTCTCCAAAAAGATCATGCCCCATCAAACATCTAGCTCACAGTCGACTTGGTTTGAAAACGATTGCGCTCTAGATGGCGGTGGCTTTGCGGCGGGCGAGAAACGCGCGTCATGGAGGAATCAATGGGGACGTATTTCGTGAAAGTGGGTTCGATCGTGGTAGCGTTGGCGCTGACCGGAACCGCGCTGTTGCTTGGTGGCGAAACCGCGCGCGCTGAGCAGGGTGCGGCTGTTGCGATCTCGGTCAAGGATCACCGCTTTCAACCGGCCGAAATTCATGCGCCTGCCAATCGGTCGCTGGCGATAAGGGTGAAGAATCTTGACCAAGCCGCGATGGAATTCGAAAGTGTCTCGCTGCGCGTGGAAAAAGTAATCGTGCCGGGCGGTGAGGGCGTCGTCAATATTCGGCCGCTCGCTCCGGGAAAGTATGAGTTCTTCGACGATTTTCATCAGCAGACGCGCGGCACGCTCGTCGTCGAGTGATAAAAAGCGGCCGCCTGCGCCACGCGCGCTATTCCCAGATCAACACGTTCGGCAGCGATGCATCTGCCTGTCGCAGCAGGCTATAGCCGACGCCGGCTAAACCACGAAACAGGCCCAGGTTGAATTGGCGCTTGCCGCTGTTCCAGCGATAGTCGCCGGTCGCCGCCGCTTCGTCGAGGATCGCCGCCAAGCGCCGCGAAGCAAGCGCGCGAAGCTTTTCGTTTCCGACCACGGTCGCCGCTTCGCAGAGAAGTTCGATGCCACCGAGTGCGCCGCAGCACATTGTGTCGAGCTGGTTGGGCCAGCTTTGCTCCGTGCCTGCAACGGCATGGTCGATATCCGCGGCAATGCGTTCGCCGCCGAGCCTGGCCGTAAGCGCCGCGTTCGCGCCGATACGGCGCGCAGTCGCGACGCGGGCCAGTCCGATGCCGGGGGCGCCATGGCACCATTGGCACGGCCAGAACGCTTGCTCGGGGTTACGCAAGTCCGGCCAGTTGTGGTGACCGGCGTCGTAGCTTGCATCCTCGAATGCAATGCATTCCGCCGCGGCATCCGCAAAGTCCTCGCGGCCGCTCGCCGCGGCCAATGACGCGAGCGCATAAGCAAATCCGGCCGCGCCGTGCGACATGCCGTTGAGCGCCGATCGATTGATGCCCTGGCCGGCCCAGCTGCGGCGCCCCACCGGCCCGACGCGATCTTGCGCCAGAAGATGTTCGCCGCATTTGATCGCGCGCGCCAACGCGTCGTCCGATTGAAAGTCGCCATGGAGCCGCAGCAGCGCCAGGATCGCGCCGGCGCTGCCGCCCATCACGTCCAACTGCTTGTCGGCTGCTATCAATTCATCGGTAAAAAGGCGGACGGCATTTGTTGCGTCCGCGCACAAGCCGGCGTCGCCGAGGCGCTGGGCCATCACGGCGAGCGCGTAAACGACCGAGCCCAGACCAGTGGCCGCGCCGATGCCGAGCGAGCGCGCCAGCCGCGGCGCATTGCGGCTTTGCAGATTTTTGCGAATGTGGGCGACGCTCGCAAGCGCGAGCCCGCGCGAGGCTGCGCTCGCCGTGACCGCCGCATGCGCGGCGAGGAAAAACGCAATCCCCGTTGCGCCGTTATAGAGATCCGGGCCGAGGCAAACGAGCTGGAAAACGTCCGAATCCCCGAGCCAATCGAGGCCGATCCAGGCCGCGCCGGGCCCGCGGCGGATCGCGTAATGCGCCAGTTCGGCAGCAATCTTGTCCGCTTCGGCGATGGTCCATTGCTTGTCGGGCGCCGGACGCGCATCGCCGAACGATTCATTCCCCCGAAGCCGTCTCGGTGCCTGGGCCTGCGCATTGGTATTTTCCCTGATGACCTCGATTTGCCAGTCGATCGCCGCTTCATCGAGATCGTGCAGCCGCGCTTGCGCGCGTTCGAGGCCGGGAACGGCCGCTGTTCGCACCGTAATGTTGCAGGCGTCATGTATGACCGTGCCGTCGGTCGGGGTAAGAAAATGCGGCACGTTCAGTGAAACCAGCGCGTCGCGCTCCGCGCGGTGTAGAGGCCAAAGCGGATCGGTTCGTTTGTCCCAATCCGCGAGCCTGGCGATGAAGTCGGCCTGCGCCGACCAGACTACGCCGTCGGTCATGCTGCGATGGTTCTTCAGCCGCCGCAGCAGCATGTAGTAGAACCGGGTCGGCCGCACGACCTTGCGGACCTCGAGGCCGGCGAAGCCCTGTAACAAAGCTGCCGGTGTCGTCTTCCGAACTTGGCGCGATAGGAATGCTGCGTAATCCGCAAAACCCGAAACGAAACTATCGACCTGTTCGCCAAATTTGGCGTAACGGCCGTCCACATGCGGCAAGTTCGGCGTCGCGGTGCTTGCCTCCTCCACTCTCGCCGGGCGCATCGCATCGGTGTTGATGTCGTTCCACCTGATAACCGTTCGAGCGCCCCATTCGGCGGTTAGCCCGCCCATCGCAAAGACATTATTATCTACGGATCGCCCATAGGCGGGCAACAGCCCGACCGTCATCACGGAATTGCCGATGATCTCCATGGCTGCATCGAAGGCCTCGCCCTCGGGCTCGCGAGCCTTGTGCTCCTCGGCGGACGGCTGAAGGATCGTTTCAAGATCGATCGGCACCGGATGATCGCCGGCCGCGATCATGTTCTCCTGATGGATGTCAGTCGCCGCAAAACAATGCAGCAGCGCGAGCCACGCGCCGGCCCGGCGGAAAAACCTCGCGCAGCCCGCCATGTCGGCGCAGCCGGTATGTTCGATGAATTCGGTCCAGCCGTAACCGTCTCGCGCCAGCGTGCGCGCGGTCTTCAGCGCAACCGGCGCGCCCGCGCCGTTGAGCCGTTCGACCAAGTCATGCCAAGCGGCGTCGACCCGCAAATCCTTCGGCTTGTAGACGATCCGCGCGTCATCGGCGAAACGCACGATCAGGACCGAACGCCCGCCATTGTGCGGGTCGGCGACGCCGCCTTGGATCTCGGTCACCGCGGCGCTGGCGGATGACTGCAGAATGTCGCGGCGGATCGTCGGCAGATCGGCCGCCAAGCGTGCGACGAATTCACTTGTCGAATCGATCCACTGCCGCGTGAGCGTTACGACCAGCCGCAGTAGCACCGGTTTATCGTCGAACAGGCGCCGGAAACCGCCGCATCTCATGGCGGAGACGAATTGCTCGTAGCGTGAAGTCGCGGCGCTTCGCGCCGGCGGCGCGCCGTCGCCGGGCGTCGCATCGCCATGGCGCATTTTTGCGAAACGCTCGTAAAGGGCGGGCGCGCAAAGTTCGGTTATCCCCGCGCGCAGCAATTGCCGCAGGCTGGCGGCGGCGGATTCGGCAAAAATATCGGAAACGCTGGCATCAGCGTCGGACCAGGCGAACCCGTCGGCCCGTTCGATCAGCGCCGCGAAGAGGTTTTCGAACGGGTAAGCCTCTCCGGCCGGACTGCCGGCGGACGCGGCTTTGGCGGATTCTTCGTTCAACGCCGCTTCGACCCAAACGGCGTCGCGCAGCAATTCGTTGAGCGGTGATGGGCAAGGGCCGGCCGGCCGGAGGCGGGCTGCGGTAAATCGCCGCTCGATCTCCTTGGGCGACAGGTCGTCCCTTTCGAGACGTCGCGTGAACAAAGACGGGTCTCCGGCCGCGCAAGAGTGGCGCCAGGCCGCCAAGCGTCGCGCGGCCAAATCGGCGTCGCCGTCGGAGTTCGGCGAGGCTTCAAACGCATCGGAAAGTAGTTCGTCGATGGTTGCGGCGCGCAGACCCAAGCGCTGAAACGATAAGTCCAACGTTTCCTCGCGTGTCGGGCCCCTTATCCGAGATGCTTCGCCGGGTGTTTCATGACCGGCAACAGATCGATTGCAGGGCCATTTTCCGGGTATGGTTAACGGATCAAAGCAACCCGGCCATAACGCAGTTTTATCTTCATATTTCAGTTATGTATCGGTCGTTGGATAGACTTTACACTGTCCGCCGCCGATGATTTAATGGATTGTTGGCGGGGGTGCACCGATTTCTCGTCCTGCCTGGTGAACAAGAGGAACAAGGCCAATGACTGACAAGTACATCGAGAGGGAAGAAGAGATCCTCAGCTTTGAAGTTTCCGACGAGGCGCTCGAAGCCGCGGCGGGATCGGTAAAAGAGAAGGCTGGAGCCTTCACGCTCGCTTTCTGCTCCGGCCTCGACACTTGCCCCAGCATGCGGGCGTAAGTCTCGTCGCGAGACTGGTCTTGGCTTCGTTCTTTTCGCCCGGACTGTCGGACTGAATTGAATTTTCCGACGAGACGCCGGACCGGCCGGCGTCTCGTCAAATGTTTTGCCGTGCCGCACCCCGGGTTGCTTTGAGTTGAAGGAGTCCAGCGCCGTCGGCTTGCGGGTTTACGAATACTAAAGCGCTAGCCGAGTAGCGCTTGCGCCTCGTCCCATAATCGTCGAACCACGTCGCCGGCCGGTTCCGCCTTCGCCAATCGAGCCGATTGGCCGGCCCAGGCTTGAATGCGACGAATGTCGTTCTCTTTCGCCGCCGCTTCGCGCATTGCCTGCGTCAGTCCGCGCTGCACGGGATGGGGTGCGGGCGGCGGAGCGCCGGGAGCCGCCGCTGCCCGGGCGTAGTCGGTGGCGAGGCCGCGCGCGGGACGTCCTGAATAAGCGCGGGTGATCATTGTATCCTCCGGAGCGGCCTTGCCGATCGCGTCCGCCCAGGCCGAAGGAATCTTCGCTTCCGGGCAACGCAGAAAAGCAGTCCCGATCTGGACTGCGGAAGCGCCGAGCGCCAGCGCCGCCGCCGTGCCGCGTCCGTCTGCGATTCCGCCGGCCGCCACGACCGGGACCTTTACTGCATCGGCGACGGCAGGCAGCAGACTGAACAGGCCGATCATCCGGGCCTCGGCTTGCGTTGCGTCAAAGGCGCCGCGATGGCCGCCGGCTTCCATGCCTTGGGCGATGATGACATCGGCACCGGCGCGTTCGGCGTCTTTTGCTTCGCCCACGGTCGTCGCCGTCGCGAACCACTTGATCCCCTTGTCCTTCATGCGCGCGACATAGCGGTCGGGGAACAGACCCATGATCGAGGAGATGACCTGCGGCCCGGTTTCGAGCAGCGCGTCACATTGCGTTGCGAAATCGGGCGGCGTGACGTCGCCGGCATTGGCTGCGACGGGCGGGCCCCATTGGCCGAGGAATTTCCGCACCGCATCTTCCGCGGCGGCATCGCGCTTGGGCGCCGGATCGGGAATCCACAGATTGATCTGAAACCCACCGTTACTCCCCGCCCGCACGTCCGCCGCCCACTTTTTGATCGTGTCCGGCCGCATGACGAGCGCGCCGCAGCCGCCGAGCCCGCCGGCATTGGCGACTGCGATAGCCAGCGACGGCGGACAGGCGCTTGCCATGGGCGCCATCAAGATCGGTGCGCGCAGATTGAACGTTTCGCAGAATGCGGCGGCGCGCGCCAAAGCTTTGTTCTGGGACATGGCCATTATACTGACCTTATGATGACATGCCGGCCGACTTTACAGAAATGGCTCAGGCCATACGAGACGGCCGCCCGCAATGGCAATTCGCTGTAGGCTTGCAAGTCGGCGGCATCCGATAGCATCATGGAGCGCCACGGTGGAAATCCCAACACCGTGCGGGCGCACCAGCGCCAGGGGAGGGGTCACATGATGAAGCGATTATCCGCCGGCTGCGCATTGTGGTGCACTATCGCCGCGGCCGTTCCGGCAATGGCGCAGACAATGAGCTATGCCGATGCGATCGATCAACTCGCCGTCGCCTGCCGCGCCGATCTGCAAAAATACTGCAAGGGCATCGAGCTCGGCGGCGGACGCCTGAAGGACTGTCTCGATGCGCATCAGAATGTCGTCTCCGCGCGTTGCCAGCAAACGCGCGCCCAGGTCTACGCATCCATCGGACGCCGCATCGCGGCGCAGCGGAACATCGGCGATATCTGCAGCGCCGATATCAACCGCTTGTGCGGCGTTGTGCCGGTCGACAACAATCTCGTCGTCTGTCTGCTCGGCGTGGCGCCGTCGGCAATCAGCCCGGCCTGCAATCAGGCCTTTACCGATACCGGCTGGCGTACGGAAAGGGCTCAGCGATGAAGCCTCATCACGTTTCCGCGGTTTGCGCTTTCGCGTTTTTGTCGCTCGCGGGGGCGGCGCTTGCGCAGACGCAGTTGAACTCGGGCGAAATTGCGAGGAGCTTGGAGGGCGTGAGCGGCGGCAGGATCACGCTCACGGCGGCGGCAATGCGTCAGGCCGCGATCGACAACATCCGCAATTATCCGGGCCCAACCGCCGTGGCGCATCCGCTGTCTTTCCCGCAGCTTGAAAAGCTTGCGCAATTCACCGTCGAGATCAATTTCGACTTCAATTCGGCGGCCATCCGTCCGGAATCCTATCGTACCGTCGGCGCCATTGCCGATGCGCTGCATAATCCGATTTTGTTGAGCTACGGATTCCTGGTCATCGGACATACCGATGCCGTCGGCGGACGCGAATATAATCTGCAATTGAGCCAGAGACGCGCCGAAGCCATCCAGGCGGCGCTGATCGATCCATTTGGAGTGAACCCCGGCGTTCTCGAGGCGGTCGGGCTCGGTGAGGAGCAGTTGCAGGATCCGCGCCACCCCGACGCGGCGGTCAACCGGCGCGTTCAGCTCATCAATGTCGGACGAAAATTCTGTTTCGGTCCCTCCGGCCAGTCAGCTCCCTGTCCGTGAATTTTCTGAGAAGTCGTCAGGTCTAGAAATCGCCAGATCCGAAAATAGTCGTGGCACGCTTGAGAACTAGTGCCGCGCTCGCTCTGGTACTGCCGTCCGCCGCCGCGGCGGCCACGGTCGACGCCCAATACCAGCTTTTGTCCGAAGGCCTCGGCATTCATCACGTGTGGCTTATCATCAGCAATTCGATGGGCGGAATGAACGGCGCCTCGGTGACGGCGATTCTAGATCGAGCGGTTGATGCCACCATCCACGACGATCGTCTGGCCGGTGAGATAGCCGGCTTGCGGCGAACAGAGATAGGCGCAGAGACTGCCGATTTCGCTGGGTTGTCCTATTCGGCGCACCGGGATGGTTTCGCAGAAGCGCTTGAATTGCTCGTTGGGCGTTATGCCCAAACTCTTCGCCCGCGCGAGAAGTATTTCCGCGAGGCGATCGGTCATGATAGGACCGGGCGCGATGTTGTTGACGGTGATGCCGTACGGCGCGAGATCCGACGCGATGGTTTTGGCCATGACCGTGACGCCGGCGCGAACCGAATCTGACACGACAAGATCGGTCATCGGCTCTTTCACGCCGTAACCGGTGAGGTTGACGATACGGCCGCGCCCCGAAGCCTTCAGAGCCGGCAATGCCGCACGTATGAGTCGAACGGCGCTCATCAAATTGAGCTGGTAGGCAATTTCCCAGTCGCCATCGTCGGCTTTTTCGAAAGGAGCGGTCGGCGGACCGCCGGCATTAGTGACGAGGCAATCGAGACCACCCAAGGCGGCAATGGCTTCCGCCACAACGCGCTTTACCTCGCCAGGCCGCGAGACATCGGCTGCGGAATAGCCGGCGGCGCTTAATTCCGTTGCTGCTCGCTTGAGCTCCTCCATGTTGCGGGAGCAAATGAAAACGCGAGCCCCTTCGTCGGCCAGTGCTTTGGCACAGGATTTGCCAAGTCCCTTGCTGGCGCCAGCAATAAAGGCTTTACAGTCTTTCAAACCAAGGTCCATTGCGAAGTCTTTCGACAGGAAAGCTTTTCGACGGTTGGCTGCGTCAAACGAGTTGCAAAAATCAGCCCGACCGAGAGTTTCACCTCACGGTTGCCAAATAGGCGTGTTCCAGCCGCTGTGGCAGATCGGCCTCGCTGGTCTCGGCTTCGAGCACGATTGATCCGCGCGAAAGCGCGTAGACACGATTGGCGAGTGCCAAGGCCTTCGCAATCAACTGCTCCACTAGCAGCACCGCAGTTCCGGTTTCGCGCATCCGTTGCACGACCAGGAGGACGCGATCTACCAAGACCGGTGACAGGCCAGCGGAGGGCTCGTCCAGCATTAGCAGTTGCGGTCGTCGAATCAAACCTTGCGCCACCGCCAGGATCTGCTGCTGACCGCCCGAAAGCGAAGCTGCGCGCTCGTGGCGCTTTGCAGCGACTTCGGGGAAGAGCTCGAGCACCTCCTCAACGCGCGCGGCGCGTTCGCCGCGTGGCATTTCGTAGCCCGCCAGCAACAGGTTATCGAGCACCGTAAGCTGCGTGAAGACCCGGTGTCCCTCGATGACATGCACCAACCCTGCTCTAACGGTATCCCGCGGGCCGACCCCTGTGAGATCGCGACCAGCGAAGCGCACTTTTCCCGACCAGTGCAGCAGTCCTGATACCGCGCGCAATAGCGTGGTTTTGCCGGCACCATTAGGACCAAGCAGCGCCACAACCTCGCCAGCGCCTACCGTTAGATCGATGTCACGCAGCACGCGAATCTTACCGTAGCCGGCGGAAAGGCCGGCTACTTCCAATAGCGGTTCAGCCGCCAAGGTAGGCATTGACCACCTCTCGATGCGAGCGAATTTCAGCCGGTGACCCGGCCGCCAACATCCTGCCGAGATTGAGCACGGTAACATGGTGGCAAATGTCGAAAATAAGATCGGGATGATGCTCAATCACGAGCACACCGGTGCCGGCCCGGGCGATTGCCAGCAGCAAGGCGCCAAGCCGCTCGATCTCCTCCGCCGAAAGGCCGGCTGCCGGTTCGTCAAGCAGCAGGAAGGCCGGGCGCAACATCAAGGCGCGAGCGATTTCAGTGAGGCGCAATTCGCTGTGTTGCAAACGATCGGCACGCACCTGTGCGAGCCGCTCTAAACCGACCACCGCCAAGGCCAGCGTGGCGGCCTTGCGCAGCATGGCTTCGTCCCGTCGATGGCGCGGCAGCGATAGCAATGATTCAACAAAGGTGCCTTCGCCGTCGATCGTGCCGCCGATCATGACGTTCTCAAGCAACGACGCGGAGCCGACAATACGAGGCGTTTGAAACGTCCGCGCAATGCGCAAATGTGCGCGCCGGTGGCGCGCCAACTCCGGCAGCGCGACGCCGTTCAGCCTGACTGCGCCGCGCTGCTGCACGTAATATCCGGAGATGACGTTGAGCGTCGTCGTCTTGCCGCTGCCGTTGGGACCGATCAGTCCATGCACCTGACCGGGCCGGATCTCCAGATCGAGACCGTCGATCGCTTTCACCCCGCCGAAGCTGAGCGTCACCTGTTGCAGCGTTAAGGCACCGGCGTCGCGCGGAGCACTGAGCAACTGCTGGAGCAATTCCGGCCGGGGAATGATCGCACGGCCGGTCTCAAGCGGCCGGCGGTTCTTGAAATCTAGGAGCTCGGCAATTCCGCCCGGCACCGCAAGCACGATGAGGAGGAGCAGAACCGCATAGAGGAACGTGGACCATGCGACCAAAGGGGCTGCCAATTCCGGCAGCACCGTCAAAAGAATCGTGCCGAGCAGCGGCCCGAGTATGGAGCCGCGCCCGCCGATCAGAATGGCGATGAAGAACAGGACCGACAGGTCGAGGGTGAACGCATCTGGCGTGATGTAGGATTGCAATGCGGCGAAAAGTCCGCCGCCCACTGCAGCGACGGCGCCGCTGAATAAAAATACCGGCACCAGCAAAGCGGCTTTTGAAATGCCGCTTGCTTCCGCCGCGACCTCCGCGTCGCGGATCGCGGTAAGCGCACGGCCGAAACGGCTGGCGGCTATATTCGCCGTCATCCACGTACAAATCGCGGCCAGGCCGAAGCAAAAATAATAAAAGCCCCACTGCGAGGAGAACGGTGGCGGGAAAATCGGTCCCGAAACACCGACGCCGCCGCCGGTGACACTCTGCCAGGCTAGCGCCACCTGGGTGACGATCGTGGCGAAGCCAAGTGTCGTGATGGCAAAATAGAATGTGCGCAGCCGTAGCGCCGGCAAGCCGATGATCAAGCCGAAGACGGCGCCAACTACGGCCGCAATCGCCAACGCGGGATAGGGCGGTACCTCCGGTGTGGCATTACCTGCCACAAGCACGCTGGTGGTGTAGGCCCCGAGCGTCAACAAGGCCACCCAGCCTATCGCAATTTGACCGGCGAATCCGACGACCAAATTGAGACCGGATACCAGTACCCAATAAACGCAGGCGCGGGTCGCGATCACGCCCCAATAGCCGCCGCCGAACAACGGAAATGCGATGCCGACGAGCAGCAGCCCCAGGAAAGGTAACGCCGCGTTCAATGTACTCGCGGAGCCGAGCACGTTCGCACGGCTCGGACGAAATTTTGCCGCCGTATCCATCAAACGCGGCGCTGTGGAGACGCGCCCGCGAGCCCTTCGGGACGCGCCAGCAGGACGATAATGAACACCGTGAACACTGCCACCGAAGCGAAGATTCCGCCTACCAGAAAGTTAGCGGTCTGCTGAAACAGGCCGAGCAAGAGACCGGCAACAACGGCGCCACGGTTGTTGCCCATGCCACCGAGCGCGACGGGGACAAAGCCATAGAAGGTCAGCAGCGGCGCATTGCCGAAGAAGGCGAGCAGCATCTCTCCGCCGGCAAAGCCTGCCAATGCGCCGATCACACCTGCAAGCGCAAAGCTGGCGATGCGCAAACTCCGTTCCGGCAACCCGATCGCGCGCGCTGCATAATTGTCTTCGGAAATCGCCAGGAAGGCCCGACCGACCAGCGTGTGACGATAAAGCAGCTCCAAGCAGACGATCACCGCCGCGCAGGCAAGCATTGGCAACCAAAACTGCTGATCGAAACCGCCACGGGCAATATCGAAGAGGCGCGGAAACGGTCGCGCCTCCGTACCCCACTCGATCGCTGTGAATTGCTGGACCATCAGCGCCAATGCCAGCGTGGAGAGCACGTAAAGATGTTGGTCCAGGCTCTTGAGCACCGGCCGCACGGCGACGATTTCGGTAACGATCCCGAAAAGCGCGCCGGCGGCAAGCACCAGGAGAAACCCGACTAAAAGCGGCATGCCCATCTGTGCGATGAACAGCGAGCCCAGCACGCCGCCCAACATGCCAAGCGTGCCCGCCGTGAAGCTGAACACACGCGAAGCGGAGAACATCACGTTATAAGTGATACCGATCAGTGCGTAGATGCAGCCGATCGCTAACCCGGTTAGGACAATTGATTCGACCATCGGCTCAGGCGGTGTAGCCGGGAGCCAGATTGAATGCGCCATCCTTGAGCGAATTGGCTTCGACCATCACCACTTCCTCGTCCGGATACCCGTTGTGTTGATCGGCGCTAAAAGTGATATCGCCGTAGACACCTGGGAAGCCTTTGAGCTTGTTGAGATAGTCGACGATCTGCTCCGGCTCGGTGCCGACAGCCTGCATGGCTTCGGCGATCATCCGCGGACTGTCGTAGCCGAGCGCGATCCACCACAAGAGCGTGTCGCCCATGTCGATCTTGGCGCTCTTCAGACGATCAAGGAAAGCGGTGGTTCGGTCCGGAAGCTTGCCGCCCGGGGCATAGCAAACGTTGCGGAAATTATTTGGATAGACTTTTGCCCAATAGTCTTGCGTTTCCAACAACGCCTTGGTCTGGCCGGAACCGAGGGTGGTCTGGCCGACAATCGGCACGTCCCATCCCATGTCGCCACGCGTGTTGATGATCCGGGAGAGGAAGCCTGCATTCACGCTCCAGGGCATAATCGCTTCCGCCCCCGCCGTTTGCATGCGCAAAAGCTCGGGCTTGAGGTCCGGATTGGCAGCGTCCACGTTGCCCTGATAGACGACTTCGGCGTCTTTCGCCTTGAGCATCGGCACGTAGGCGTTGACAGACGCGGTGCCATAGCCGGTGGTATCGCTGATCACTGCGATCTTTTTACGCTTGAGCACATCCACCACATAGCGGTTTGCGGCGCCGCCGATCTGCTGATTGGTGGGCGCGTTACGGAAGCACATCGGATATTTTTGCGGGTCAGTCAGGCTGTCGACCCAACAAGGATGGACTTGCGGCGTGTTCGCGCGTGCGAGCAGCGGCACAACCGCGAGTGACTCGCCGGAGTTGACCGGACCAAAGACCACGCTCACCTTCTCGCCGCGCGTGAGCTCCGCTGCTCCGTTAACCGCCTTGGTAGGGTCGCTTTGCGTATCGCGGGTGATGAGCTCGATCTGCCGCCCATTGATGCCGCCGGCGGCGTTGATTTCCTGCACCGCTAATTGGATGCCACGATTGATTCCAATACCGGTAGAGGACGATGGACCAGTAAGCGCCGGCAGATAGCCTATGCGGATCGGCTCATTCGCGGCGATCGCGGGCTTGGAAAGGCTACTTGCAATCGCAGCCGCACCAGCGGAAGCCAGCGCTTGACGACGAGTCAGTCGCATTTTGATTTCCTCCCTTTGCTTCGTGCGCTCTTATCGTGTCGTCTTCTGTCAAACTCTTGCAGGCTACTATACCCTCGGCTTAGCGGCCCGCAAAGCACCCTGTCCCAAGGGAAAATTCAAACAAAAATGTCGGTCGCGTGCGATTTTGAGGACTCATGCGAGAAATTTTTTGAAAGGTGACGGCGCGATGGAACTGGGACTTGCGGGCAAGACGGCGCTGGTCACCGGCGGGAGCAAAGGAATAGGCCTTGAGACGGCACGCGCGCTCGCGCGCGAGGGCGTGAAAGTTCTTATTTGCGCGCGCCGGGAGGCAGCGCTCGCCGATGCGGCTCACGACATTATGCGGACCACCCAGACGAAGATCGAGACTCACTCGCTGGACGTGACCAAGGTCGAACAGATCGAAATGATCCCAAGCATCGTAAAAGACAAGCTCGGCCGCATCGATATTCTCGTCAACAACGCCGGCACCGGCACCTACAAGCCCTTTCTCGAGGTGACCGACGACGAGCTTGTCGAAGGCATGGCGATCAATTTCTTCGCGCAATTCCGCATCTGTGATGATGGCTCAGGGCGGCGGTCGGATCGTCAATGTGAGCGGACAGACCGGGATCATGACGTTGAATCCGCCGTTCCTCTCTCCTGCGCCGGACCTGCGAAATCGGCCGAGATCCGCTTCTCCAAGGTGCTCGCCAACGAGCTTGCGCCACATAATATCCGCGTCAACTGCGTGATACCGGGGTTCATCAACACCCCGGAACGCTTTGCCAAATGGGAACGGGAACTTGCGAAACGCCGGCTTGGTCCCGAGGAGGCGGCGCGCGAACGCTCGCTGTGGTCGAGCAATCAGGGTATGCGCGATACGCGCTGGGGCACGGCCGAGGAGATCGCCAATCTCATCGTTTTTACGGTCTCGGATGCGGCCAGTTACATCAACGGCGCGGAACTCGTTGCCGATAATGCCATGGACAAGTCCTGAAAGAGAGGAGCGCGGCGGTCAACCTCAGGCCGCCACATCCTGAAGTATCATATCCGCGCCCTTCTCGCCGATCATGATCGTGGCTGCATTGGTATTGCCGGAAACCACCGCCGGCATGATCGAGGCATCGATCACGCGCAGGCCGTCGAAGCCGCGAACGCGCAGCCGTTCGTCGACGACGGCCTTTTGGTCCTGGCCCATGTGGCAGGTGCCCACGGGATGATAGGTGGTTGAGGCACGGCGCCTAATGAAATCGAGCAACTCATCGTCGCTGTCGCATTTTGCTCCCGGCTCGATTTCCTCGGTGATAAGGCGGGCCATGGCGGGCGCCTGAAAAATGCGACGCATCGCTGCGACGCCGGCCACAATGGTGGCTCGATCCTTTTGTGTCGCCAGGTAGTTCGGATTGATCGCCGGAGCCTCGCGTGGATCGGCAGATTTTATTCTTACGTAGCCGCGGCTCTCCGGTTGCAACAGCACGCAATTGCCAGTCACGCCCGGGAACGGATGCAGTTCGCCGCCGATGGTTTCGGCGGAGAACAGGGAGATCGAGCCTGAGAATCGGGCGTTCCCGATGATGGAAGCGCGCGCAGGAAACACGCGGCAGAGACCGCGGGGATGGCGAGGTAACCGCGGCGCGTGAGGATATAGTGCAGGCCGTGCTTAAGCTTTCCACTCCAGCCGCGTACAGCGTCGTTGAGCGTGATCGCCTCCTTGCACTGTAACAGGATGCGGTCCGAAATATGGTCGTTGAGATAGTCGCCGACGCCAGGAGCATCGACAAGTACTGGGATTCCCAGTGAGTTAAGGAGCGCTGCCGGACCGACCCCCGAAAGTTGCAGCAGTTGTGGCGAATTGAAAGCGCCCGAAGCGATGATCACCTCGACATTAGCACGCGCGCAACGCTTATCGTTGCCGACCAAATACTCGAGCCCCGTCGCGCGCCGGCCATTGAAAACAATGCGCGTGGCGAGCGCCTGCGAAACTATTTTGAGATTGGCGCGCTGCCGCGCCGGCTTCAGATAGCCGGCCGCAGTCGAGGCGCGCACGCCGCCGCGCATGGTGGTCTGGTAATAGCCCGCGCCTTCCTGCACCGCGCCGTTGAAATCGTCGTTACGCGGATAGCCGCATTGCAGCGCCGCCTCGACATAGGCTTTGGCAAGCGGATGCCGATCGCGCAGATCCGAAACCGCAAGCGGCCCGCCGGTTCCGTGGAATTGATCCGCGCCGCGTTCATTGTCTTCGGCCTTGCGGAAATAGGGCAGGACGTCTTCGAAGCTCCAACCGATATTTCCGAGTTGTCGCCAATAGTTGAAGTCCTCTGCTTGTCCGCGGATATAGATTAGTCCGTTGATCGAGCTGGATCCGCCGAGAACCTTACCGCGCGGCGCGATGACATTGCGGTTGTAGCATTCGGATTGCGGCTCAGTGGCGTAGCACCAGTTGTACCGGCGATCAGTGAAAAGCTTTCCAAAGCCGAGCGGAATATGCAGCCAAGGGTGCCAATTGCTGGGGCCCGCTTCTAACAGCAGCACGTGGTAACGGCCTGATGCGGTAAGCCGATTGGCCAGGACGCACCCGGCGCTGCCGGCTCCGGCAATGATGAAATCAAACACTTCTGGACTCAGCATGCGCTCTCCTCAATTCATACCGCTGCAGGGGCCAAATGGTGGCTCAATTGATGCGGGCGAGGGCACCGCCATCGACCGGGAGCGCTACGCCGGTAATGAAATTGGCCTCGTCGGAAGCTAGAAACAGGGCGGCGTTTGCTACGTCCCAGGCGGTACCCATTTTGTGGCGCAGCGGCACGCGCACATCACGGGCGGTCGCGACCTCAGCCCTGCTTTTGCCGCTGATCCGGGCGCGTGTATCGACTGCCATCGGCGTGTCCATCAGCCCGGGCAAGATGACGTTGGCGCGCACCCCGTATTCCGCATTCTGGACGGCGATCTGCTGAGTGAAGGCGATCATTCCGGCCTTGGTGGCCTTGTAGGCCACATTGGGGTACTGCTCCCAGGCGGCTATCGACGAAATCGTGATGATGACACCCGCCTGCTGCGCGCGCATCAGCGGCACCACATGTTTGCAAGCCATGATAGCGCCGCGCAGGTTGATAGTGGCGATGCGGTCAAATGCGGCTTCGGTGATTTCGTCGAGCGGGGCGTCCCCGCCAGCAATACTTACACCGACGTTGTAGTGGAAGATGTCGACGCGCTTCCAGCGACGCCGTGCCGCGTCGATCATCGCAACGAGCGTCCTCTCGTTGGTAACGTCAGCTTCGAACGCGAGACACTCTCCACCCGACTGCCGCGCCATAGCAACCGTTTCCTCGGCGGAAGAAAGATTGTTGTCGACGGCCAGCACCTTGGCTCCTTCCTGAACGAAACGCAAAACTGTGGCGCGGCCATTGCCCAGTCCCTCGCCGGGTGACTGCCCGGCACCAACAACGATGGCGATTTTGTCCTTGAGACGCATGCGGATCCTCGGGTGAATGCCCGACAGAGTTTACGAACGGACTCTTCCGTGGAAAAGTCCTGTTATCGCGTGAAACAGCTGCCTGAGCCGTTTCGGCGAACGTCTTTTTCCGCTGTAAAGCGGACATCGATCCAACGTGCCGCCGCGGAGTACTGGCTGAAAGCGGGCTGAGGAGACACGTGCCACGGCGGAAAAAATAAGTGATGCCCACTAAAAATTACTGTTGCTGGGTATCGCTGAAATCCACGAAGAGATCGCCAAATCCGATGAGAACCTCGCCGAGTGGGAGGAGCGTCCGCGCGAGCCCCGAGTGCCGTCACTGCTGCAGGCACGGTAGCTGCTCTAGTTGCATTGCAGGCATGTCCGGTGTCAGCGGCACCCATGCGGCCTATGCGGGCCACTCCGACCCGGGCCGAAGCGACATAACGGCCGGCGCGTAAGTACCGACGTGGCCACAGTGCGGGCAGGTGAGGTTAGCGATCGTCCCACATCGGATCGGATCGGACTTTTCAACAGGCGGAGTTGCCTCGGCAAAAGGGATAGGTTCGCCGCAGCCGGCACAATCAACCACGAGGTACCATTTTCCGGAC
>Ga0187766_10000467_pt1 | contig 22549 bp, 26 predicted proteins | sample 0216_QUI02_MP05__4_FD_132971 | JGI IMG/M metagenome (GOLD analysis project Ga0187766, IMG submission 132971) | Tropical peat soil microbial communities from peatlands in Department of Meta, Colombia - 0216_QUI02_MP05_20_MG | ecosystem: Environmental > Terrestrial > Soil > Wetlands > Peat ... | reverse complement strand
GCGGGTTTACCCTCGACGAGTTCACTATCGACGAGCAGGCCGGGACCGTCACCTGCCCCGGCGGGCACACCCGCACCATAACCGCCAAACGGACGGTGACCTTCGGCGCGGTGTGCGCCGAGTGCCCGCTGCAAGCCCGCTGCACCACGGCCAAAAATGGCCGCTCGATGAGCATCCACCCACACGAGCAGCTGCTGCGCGCCGCGCGAGCGCAAGCCCGCACCCCCGAATTCCAGGCGGCCTACCCCACCCGTTCGGCGGTCGAGCGGATCGTCTCCTGGACCGCCACCAACCGCGGACGGCGGATCAAACTGCGCTACCTCGGCATCGACAAGAACCACGCCTGGCTGCGACTCCGTTGTGCCGCAATCAATCTCCGCACACTCATCAACAGCGGCCTGACCCGCACGGAAGGGGCCTGGGCCCTGGCCTGACGGCCAGGGCACCCTTGCCCATCTCGATGCCTACCGAGCACACTGGAATAGCGGGAAGAACGACCACGTTGTCGACTAATCAGGTCTGACTCACTGCCGAAGAAACGGCCTTGTCGGCGTTCTTCCCGCCCTACCACGCTTCCTTGTTCAGAGGCCTCCTAGACGGCGCCGCACCCGTGCGCAAAACCGGGCCCACCGCATCGCCACCGAACGCCGACAGAATCACGACGCTCGCTTGGCCCAGTGGGCCGAGTGCATGAGCTACTTCGGGCCGGCCCCACCCGAGACCGACGCCGATCCGCCGCCGTTCTAGGTCAGTGCGGTCAGTTACGCGGACCGCATTTTGGGGCTGTAGACCGTCGGCACGGGATACTGGGCTGGGCGGCCAGGTAGACGCGAGCAGCGCGATAGCGAGTCGGTCGAGGATATTCACATGTTCGCATCGCATCCCGAAAACCACGTGAGCTGCGAGCAACTACCGCCGCTGGCTGCCGAAGACCACACCTGCGATGTCTGCACGCTGGCCTATCCAGAGATCAGTATCGACGACGCCGTCGGCGTCATCGTCGGCCTACCGGGCGCGGTCCGGGAGGCGGTCTGCGCCATCCCGCTTGAGGCGCGCCGGGTGCGGCCGGGCCCGCAAGTGTGGTCGGTCGCCGAGTACGTCTGCCACTTGCGCGATGTCTACATCGCCTACACCATCCGGCTGCACCACACGCGCACCAAGGATCGGCCGACGCTGGAGCCGATGTTCAACGAACTGCGGGCGCGTCGGTTCCGCTACAACGATTGCCACCTCGCCGCCACGCTTGACGAGCTGGCGGCGGCTGCGGCGGGTTTCTGCGACGAAGTCGCTGGCATGCGAGAACAGGACTGGGACCGTGTTTGGACCCGTTTGCCGGGCGAGCAGCGCACCGCGCGGTGGCTTGTCCGCCAGGCGATGCACGAAGGCGTTCACCACCTCAGCAACATCCGCACAGTCGGCGAAACACTCAGCGGAAAGGCGAGCGACCGCGAAGCGCGTGTGAGGGTGACTTTCGCCGGATCCGGCGATGCGTTCGGCAGCCGTGGACGCTGTCAGGCCCGCATAGTGGTCCAGGCGGGTCGATTTCCACCGATCCTGCTTGATTGTGGCGCGACCAGCCTGATCGCCCTCAAACGCCAAGCTATCGACCCTAATACTGTTGGCGCCGTGCTGGTTTCGCATCTGCATATCGACCATTTCGGCGGGCTTCCCCAGCTTATCCTGGACGGGCAATTCCGCCACCGCGTCGCCCCGCTGACCGTCACTGGCCCTGCTGGCACCGCCGAACGGCTCGCCACTGCACTCGAGCTGATGTTCCCCGGGGCCTCTACGGTGCGGCGCCGGTTCGACGTGAACATGATCGAACTGCGACCAGACACCACCTCGACGAGGATCGAAAACGCGGTCGTGCGTGCCGTCGAGGTAGACCATGGCATGCCGACCAGCGCGTCGCTCGGCCTCCGCGTCGAGGTCGCTGGCAGGGCGATCGCCTACAGCGGCGACACCGCATGGACCGACGCCCTGATCGACGTGGTGACCGGCAGCGACCTGTTCATCGCCGAGTCTTACTTCTGGAACAAACCCGTGCCCTACCACGTATACCACTTACGCCATGCCGACCTGGTCGCACATCGCGACCAACTGGCCAGCCAGCGGATCGTTCTCACCCACATGTCTGAAGACATGCTCGCCCATGCAGATGAAGCCGCATTCGACCTCGCTTACGACGGTCACGTCGTCACCCTCTGATCACAGGGCAACACCAACCCCGGATTGAGCGACACCATCGGCGCAGGGCCCTCAGCAGCTAATGCGCGTGGGATACGGTGGCGTCACCCCAGGAAAATTGCCTCGACCAACCCACGCACTCGGCAAGTGAAAGCGCCGCAAATTTGGCTCTGAGCAGGTCGTCACCTAGACTCTAGGGGTTGCCGTGGGCAGACCTCGGCCGGCATTTTCCGGCGGCCCCGCGTGCCCTTCGGCGATGAAAGACCACGCACGTCAGGTCTGTGGTAGGTAGTGCCCGCCGGGCCGGCACCGCCTGCCGCGCACATGTTCAACCCGGTCGCCCGCCGGGGACAGCCCCCGCCACCGGGGGAGGATTGAGGAGATCTAGTGATTCAGCAGGAATCGCGGCTGAAGGTCGCCGACAACACCGGCGCCAAAGAGATCTTGTGCATCCGCGTGCTCGGCGGGTCGTCGCGGCGGTACGCCGGTATCGGCGACGTCATCGTGGCGACGGTCAAAGACGCGATCCCCGGCGGCAGCGTCAAGCGCGGTGAAATCGTAAAGGCCGTGGTCGTGCGCACCGTCAAGGAGCGCCGCCGCCCCGACGGCAGCTACATCAAGTTCGACGAGAACGCGGCGGTGATCATCAAACCGGACAACGACCCGCGTGGAACCCGAATCTTCGGGCCGGTCGGCCGCGAACTGCGGGAGAAGCGCTTCATGAAGATCATCTCGCTGGCCCCGGAGGTGTTGTAGATGAAAGTCCACAAGGGCGACACCGTGCTGGTCATTTCGGGCAAAGACAAGGGCGCCAAGGGCAAAGTGCTAAAGGCCTATCCGGCCCGCAACCGGGTGCTGGTCGAGGGTGTCAACCGGATCAAGAAGCACACGCCGGTCTCGACCACCCAGCGCGGCGCGCGGTCCGGCGGGATCGTCACTCAAGAAGCCCCGATCCACGTCTCCAACGTCATGGTGGTCGACTCGGACGGCAAGCCCACCCGAGTCGGTTACCGCATCGACGAGGAGACCGGCAAAAAGGTCCGCATCTCCAAGCGCAACGGCAAGGACATCCAGGGATGACGACCGTAGAAAACGCCGCAAGCCCCGCCAAGGTTCAGCCGCGGCTGAAGGTGCGCTACCGCGAGGAGATCCGGGATTCGCTCCAGAAGCAATTTGGCTACCGCAACGTCATGCAAATCCCGACCGTGGTGAAGGTCGTCGTCAACATGGGCGTCGGCGAAGCCGCCCGCGACGCCAAGCTGATCAACAGCGCGGTCAACGACCTGGCCCTGATCACCGGGCAGCGGCCGGAGATCCGCCGGGCGCGCAAATCGATCGCGCAGTTCAAGCTGCGCGAGGGCATGCCGATCGGCGTGCGGGCAACCCTGCGCGGCGATCGGATGTGGGAGTTCCTCGACCGGCTCACCTCGATCGCCCTGCCACGTATCCGCGACTTCCGCGGGCTGTCGCTCAAGCAGTTCGACGGTGCCGGCAACTATACGTTCGGGCTGGCCGAACAGTCGGTCTTCCACGAGATCGACGTGGACAAGATCGACCGAGTCCGCGGCATGAACATTTCCGTCGTCACCTCGGCGACAACCGACGACGAAGGACGAGCGCTGTTGCGCGCCCTCGGCTTTCCGTTCAAGGAGAACTGAACAGATGGCGAAAAAGGCATTGGTCAACAAGGCTCAGCGCAAACCGAGATTCGCGGTACGCGCCTACACCCGCTGCAGCAAGTGTGGCCGACCGCGTGCGGTGTATCGCAAGTTTGGGCTGTGCCGGATCTGCCTGCGGGAGATGGCACACGCGGGTGAGCTGCCCGGCGTGCAGAAGAGCAGCTGGTAACACCAACTGACACACCGAAAGACCTACCAATTACTGAGACCAACCCCTTAGAACAGGCGCGCGGTAGGCCCGGAACCGGGAACCACTGCGAGGAAGGTGAACAGGCGCTGTCATGACCATGACGGATCCGATCGCAGATTTCTTGACACGTCTGCGTAACGCCAATGCGGCATACCACGACGAGGTGAGGTTGCCGCACTCGAAGCTCAAGGCCAATATCGCCGAGATCCTCAAGAACGAGGGGTACATCAGCGATTACCGCATCGAGGAAGCTCGGGTGGGCAAGTCGCTGGTCATTCATCTCAAGTACGGCCCGAACCGCGAACGCAGCTTGGCCGGTCTGCGCCGCGTGTCGAAGCCGGGCCTGCGGGTATACGCGAAATCCACCAACCTGCCGCGGGTGCTTGGCGGTCTGGGGGTGGCGATCATCTCGACGTCGTCGGGCCTGCTCACCGACCGCCAGGCGGCCAGACAGGGCGTGGGCGGCGAAGTCCTCGCGTACGTGTGGTGAGGGGGGCTGGGCATGTCACGCATTGGTAAGCAGCCGATTCCGGTTCCCGCTGGAGTCGACGTGACGATCGACGGTCAGCAGGTGTCGGTGAAGGGACCCAAGGGCACCCTGGAGCTGAAGGTCGCCGTGCCGATCACAGTGTCGCGCAACAACGACGGCGCGATCGTGGTCAGCCGTCCCGACGACGAGCGGCGCAGCCGCTCACTGCACGGACTGTCCCGCACCCTGGTGTCCAACCTGGTCACCGGTGTGACGCAGGGCTACACCACCAAGATGGAGATCTTCGGTGTCGGTTACCGCGTGCAGCTCAAGGGCTCCAATCTGGAGTTCGCGCTGGGATATAGCCATCCCGTGGTCGTCGAAGCTCCCGAAGGCATCACGTTTGCGATCGAGTCGCCGACGAAGTTCTCGATCTCCGGAATCGACAAGCAGAAGGTCGGCCAGATCTCGGCGAATATCCGGCGTTTGCGCCGTCCCGACCCCTACAAGGGCAAGGGTGTGCGCTATGAGGGCGAGCAGGTCCGCCGCAAGGTCGGAAAGACAGGTAAGTAGTCATGGCTGCAACACAATCGGGTGCAACGTCGCGAAAGCCGGTGGGGCAGAGCGTATCCGCGGCGCGGCGGGCCGCCCGGCTGCGCAGGCACGCACGGCTGCGCAAGAAGATCTCGGGCACCCCGGAACGCCCGCGGCTGGTGGTGCACCGCTCCGCGCGGCATATCCACGTGCAACTGGTGAACGACGTCAACGGCACCACCCTGGCCGCTGCCTCCTCGATCGAGGCCGATGTGCGCGGCGTGCAGGGCGACAAGAAGGCCCGCAGCGTGCGGGTCGGCCAGTTGATCGCCGAGCGGGCCAAAGCCGCCGGGATCGACACCGTGGTGTTCGACCGCGGCGGGTACACCTACGGCGGACGGATCGCGGCGCTGGCCGATGCCGCGCGCGGGAGAGGATTGAAGTTCTGATGACGAGCTTGCTGATCGACAACGGGAGGACCGCATAATGGCGGAACAGGAGGCTGGGGCAGTCGGGCAGACGACCGGGACAACTGCGCAGGCTGCAGGCACGGCCGACACCCGCACCGAGGGCCGGGACGCGCGTGAGAGCCGCCGCCGCGACGGCGGACGTGGCCGCGACCGCGACGGCGAGAAGAGCAACTACCTGGAACGCGTCGTCACGATCAACCGCGTCTCCAAGGTGGTCAAGGGTGGCCGGCGATTTAGCTTCACCGCTCTGGTCATCGTGGGTGACGGCAACGGCATGGTGGGTGTCGGCTACGGCAAGGCCAAGGAAGTTCCGGCCGCGATCGCCAAGGGCGTCGAGGAGGCACGCAAGAACTTCTTCCGGGTGCCGCTGATCGGTGGCACCATCACCCACCCCGTGCAGGGTGAGGCCGCCGCCGGGGTGGTGCTGTTGCGCCCGGCCAGCCCCGGTACCGGTGTGATCGCCGGCGGTGCCGCACGCGCTGTGCTGGAATGCGCTGGTGTACGTGACATCCTGGCAAAATCGCTGGGCAGCGACAACGCGATCAACGTCGTGCACGCCACCGTGGCCGCACTCAGGCTGCTGCAGCGTCCCGAGGAGGTCGCGGCACGGCGCGGACTGCCGATCGAAGACGTCGCCCCGGCCGGGATGCTGAAGGCGCGACGCGAGAGCGAAGTGCTGGCGGCGACCGCCGCGCGTGAGGGAACGGCATAACCATGGCTGAGCTGAAGATCACCCAGGTGCGCAGCGCGATCGGGGCGCGTTGGAAGCAGCGCGAGAGCCTGCGCACTCTGGGTTTGCGGCGGATTCGCCATTCGGTGATCCGCGAGGACAACACACAGACCCGCGGACTGATCGCGGTCGTGCGTCACCTCGTCCAGGTGGAACCCGCCGAGACGGCAAGCGGAGGTAAAAAGTGACGATCAAGCTTCACGACCTGCGGCCCGCACCCGGGTCGAAAACCAAACGTACCCGAGTCGGTCGCGGTGAGGGCTCCAAGGGCAAGACCGCCGGCCGCGGCACCAAGGGCACCAAGGCCCGGAAGAAGGTGCCGGTAACCTTCGAGGGCGGGCAGATGCCGATCCACATGCGGCTGCCCAAATTGAAGGGTTTCCGCAACCGGTTCCGCACCGAATACGAGATCATCAACGTCGGTGACATCAACCGGCTTTTCCCCGACGGCGGTTCCATCGGCGTGGACGAGCTGGTGGCCAAAGGTGCGGTGCGCAAGAATTCGTTGGTCAAAGTGCTGGGCGACGGCAAACTGACTGTCAAAGTCGACGTGTCCGCGCACAAGTTCAGCGGCAGCGCGCGGGAGAAAATCACTGCCGCGGGCGGCTCGGCCACCGAACTGTAGGTTAGGTCAGCCGCGGAATCACTTCTGCGGCAAGGCGTTCCATCTGTTCGCGGTCCTTCGCGACATCGTCGCCGACAGGATTGAGCAGCAGCATCTCGGCGCCGGCGTCGATCACTTCGCCGAGCCCGCGTGCGACGTCGGCAGGGGTGCCCGCCACCTGCACTCGGTCGATACCCGGCATCGTGCCGTAGATGCGTCGCAGCCCGGCGAGCACGCGTTCGCGGGCCCGGGCGGCGTCGTCGTCGACCATCAGGTAGACCCGCTTGCCGATGGTGAACCGCGCCGGGTCTTTGCCCTGTTCGGCGAGCTCACGGCGCACCGTTTGCACCGCCTCGGCGAATTTGGCGGTCGTCGACGACCCCGCGCCGAGGAACGCGTCGCCGTGGCGCACCGCCCGGGCCAGCGCTTTGGGCGCTTGTCCGCCGAACCAGATCGGCGGGTGCGGTCGCTGCACGGGCTTTGGCTGGATGGGTAAGTTGTCGACCTGACGAAACTGGCCGTGGAATGTCACCCTCGGTTCGTCGGACCAGGCTGCCTTCATCAATTCCAGGCCTTCGGTGAAACTCCGGATGAAGGTCGCTTTTTCCACGCCGAAGGCAGCGAACTGACGAAAGCCGCCGCCGGGTGCGACGCCGACGTCCAGTCGTCCGTGGCTGAGCCGGTCGACGGTGGTCACGGCCGACGCCAGCTGCAGCGGATCATGCAGGGACGCAACCAGTACGGCGACGCCGAGGCGCAGCCGGTCGGTGCAGGCCGCCGAATACGCCAGCAACTCCAGCGGTGCCAGCAGCGGCGCCTCGCCCACGGTCTGCTCGAGCACCCAGCCCGCCTCGAATCCGAGCTCCTCAGCCCGCGTGAGATAGGCGCGCAGTCCGGCGTCGTCGAAGCCATTCGTATCGAGCTGGGGGATGGAGATCGCGAACCTCATTCGGTAACGGTAAGCCGCGGGCGTTGATGCGGGCGTCGGTAGGCTCAACACATGTTTGCCTTCTTACCCAGCATTCCCGGAGCTGACGACGTGCGTGCCTTGGTTAGCCGGGTCGATACCGCCCGCCACCACGGCGTGCCCAACGGCTGTGTGCTCGAACTAGACCTGCGGTCCGTGCCGCTGGAGACTGCCGGCTTCGACCCTCTCGCGATCGTCACTGGGAGTGGTCGGCCCATGGTGCTGCGCGGCGCCGTGGACGCGATCCACCGTGCCATCGACGACCCGCGTGTCGCCGGGCTGATCGCCCGCATCCAGTTTCCGGCCGCGGCCGCAGGGCCGGTCCAAGAGCTGCGCGACGCCGTGGCGGCGTTCACCGCCATGAAACCATCACTGGCCTGGGCCGAGACCTATCCGGGAACACTGTCCTACTACCTGGCTTCGGCGTTCGGCGAGGTCTGGATGCAACCCTCGGGAACCGTCGGGTTGGTCGGCTTCGCCACCAACGCCCTGTTTCTGCGCGACGCGCTCAACAAGGCCGGCATCGAAGCCCAGTGCGTCACGCGCGGCGAATACAAGTCAGCGGCAAACCGTTACACCCAGGACCGCTACACCGATGCCCACCGTGAAGCCGACACCAAGTTGCTGGAGAGCCTGCACGCCCAGGTGTGGCAGGCGGTCGCCGAGTCACGCAAGATCGAGCCCGACGTGGTCGACGCGTTGGCCGACCGGGCGCCGCTGCTGCGTGACGACGCCGTGGCTTCGGGCTTGGTCGACCGGATCGGGTTCCGCGACCAAGCCTATGCCCGGATAGCAGAACTCGTTGGTGCGGAGGGTATTTCACCGGAGACCGGAGACGCCGACGCCGACGACAATGCACCACCGCGGCTGTATCTGGCGCGCTACGCCCGAGCGAGCGGGCCGCGACCCGCACCGCCTTTGCCGCCGATTCCTGGCCGCAAACCCAAGCCGACCGTCGCCGTCGTCACCGTGGCCGGCCTGATCGTCAACGGACGCGGTGGCCCCAGGGTATTGCCCTTCGACCCCGCCAGCGTCGGCGCCGACACCATCGCCGCGGCGCTGCGGGAGGCGGCCGCCGACGACTCAGTGTCGGCGATCGTGCTGCGGGTCGACAGCCGGGGTGGCACGCTGACCGCGTCGGAAACCATCTGGCGTGCAGTAAGAAAGGCCCGCGAACGCGGCAAGCCGGTAGTGGCGTCGATGGGTGCTGTCGCCGCCTCGGGCGGCTACTACGTTTCGATGGGCGCCGACGCGATCGTGGCCAACCCGGGCACCATCACCGGCTCGATCGGTGTGATGACCGGGAAGCTGGTGGCCCGGGATCTGAAGGACCGGCTGGGCGTCGGCTCCGATGCCGTGCGCACCAACGCCAACGCCGATGCCTGGTCGATCAATGCGCCCTTCACCCCGGAACAGCACGCCCAGGTCGAGGCCGAAGCGGACCTGTGCTACACCGACTTCGTCCAGCGCGTCGCCGAGGGCCGCAAACTGAGCAGCGAGGCCGTGGATGCCGCTGCGCGGGGTCGGATCTGGACCGGCGCGGACGCCCTCGAGCGTGGCCTGGTCGACGAACTCGGCGGGTTGCGCACAGCGGTGCGCCGCGCCAAAATCCTGGCCGGCCTGGACGAAGACACCGAGGTCCGCATCGTCAGCTACCCAAGCTCGTCGCTGTGGGAGTTCGTGCGGCCGCGCCCGTCTTCACAGCCGGCCGCAGCGTCGCTGCCCGATGCGGTCGGTGCACTGTTGGGCCGTGCGCTTGTCGGGATCGTCGAGCAGGTCGAGCAGACGGTGACCGGGGCCAGCGTGCTATGGCTAGGGGAGTCGCGGTTTGGGTAGTGTCGCGGTGACGTAGCTCATTTCGCCGAAGGCGGCTATCACCTCGTCTTCGGGAAACTCAAAGCCGTTGCGCGCGTACAATTCCCTGGCGGTGTGGGCGGTCACCTCCCAGCCGTGGCTGGTCAGGTAGTCGATGACGATGCTGCGTTCACCGTGGTAGACGAGACCCGCCATGTCCAGGTCCAAGCCGAGGCGGCGCCATCGCGCGGTGAGTCGCGGTGCTCGCTGCTCGAAGAAGACGTTGGGGTCCGGCATATGTTCGGTGGCTACCCGGCTGCCCAGCGCGCTGAGCGCGGTGATGAAATCGAACAATCGATCCTGCGCTTCGGGCGGCAAATACGGTAGCAGGCCCTCGGCGCTCCACGCCGTCGGCTGGTCCACGTCGAAACCGTGCTGGCGCAACGCCGTTGGCCATTCGTCTCGCAGATCAATGCCGATCGCGCGCCGATCGGCGGTGGGAGCGGCGCCGAGGTCGGCCAGCGTACGCGTCTTGAAGTCGATGACCTTCGGCTGGTCGATCTCGTAGACCACCGTGCCCACCGGCCACCGCAACCGGTAGGCCCTAGTATCCAGGCCCGAGGCCAGAATCACGGCCTGGCGCGCACCCGCGTCGGTGGCCGCGGTGAAGAAGTCATCGAAATATCTGGTGCGGACCGTGATCCGCTCCTTCATCGTCTGTGGACGCAGGAACGGGTCGTCCTCGATCGCGATCTCGCCGTCGATCATGCGCATGAAGGGCTCCAAACCCACCGCTCGGACCAGTGGGTCGGCGAACGGATCGTCGAGCAGCGCATTGGGTCCCTGCGACGCCAGCGCCCGCGAAACCGCGACCATGGTGGCGGTCGTGCCCACGCTGGATGCCAGGTCCCAGGTGTCGTTATCTGTGCGCGCCATCGCCGATAACTCCTTCACCAGTGGCGGACAACACTTACTTAGCAAGTTTAACAAGGCTGGGTTCTGGCTTCCTAGTTGGAAGGGGCGTCGTTGGAAGGGGCGTCGCCGCATTTGCGCCAAACCCGTGTCTCAAGGGGACGCTCGCGGCAACCTTTTACCTATGGCGTACTCGGCGGCAGGCCAGCGGGTGCTGATCACCGGCGCCTCGTCCGGGGTGGGAGCCGCCCTGTCCCGGCAGCTGGCCACCCAGGGCGCGGTGGTAGGGCTGATCGCGCGCCGGCAGGACCGTCTGGCCCGGGTGCTGGGCGACTGTCGGAGAACCACGCCGGCCTCGGCGATGTGGGTGGCCGACCTGGCCGACACCGCGGCCATCAGTCACCTCGTGCTACAGGCCTGGGATGCGCTCGGTGGTATCGACGTGCTCGTCAACAATGCAGCAATCCCGAAGCGGCGGGTTGCCACCGCGCTGGATCCGGCTGAGGTGGAGGCCGTGATGCGGGTCAACTTCTTCGCCCCGATGCACCTCACCTTAACCGTCCTGCCACGAATGCTGGCCCGTGGCGCGGGCGTGATCGTCAACGTATCCAGCGTCGGCGGCCGGCTCGGGATCATCCACGAAGCCGCTTACTGTGCAAGCAAATTCGCGCTGTGCGGCTGGAGCGAGTCGTTGGCCGTCGACTTGCACGGCACCGGGATCTCGGTGAAGCTGATCGAGCCGGGCCCCGTCGACACCGAGATCTGGGACCAGCCCGACAACGAGGAACCTCTCTACACCGGCCCCAAGGTCGCGGCCGAGGAGGTGGCGGCGGGCATCATCACCGCTTTGGGCAGCGACCGCTTCGAGCACTACGTGCCCGACATGAAGGCGGTCGTCGACGCCAAGAACGCCGACGTCGACGCGTTCATCACCGGCGCGGCGACCATGGTGCAGCGATGAGGGCGCTGGTTTTCGGGGTGCCGCCGGAGCTGTTCGAGGTGCCCGCGGACGCCAACCGGCTGACCAAAAACCTGGCCCGGTCACCGACCGCGCTGCAGGAAGTGCCCGATCCACAACTGCTGCACGACGATTGGGTGATCACCCGGCCCCGGCTGACCGGCATCTGTGGGTCGGATTCCAAGCAGATCCTGCTCGACTTCGGCGAGGGTGATACCGACAACGCGATGGCCGCCTTCTGCTCGTTTCCACAAGTCATGGGTCATGAGGTGGTCGCGGACGTCGTCGCGTTGGGCCCTCATGCCCGTGGCCTCGACCCCGGACAGCGGGTGGTGCTCAACCCGTGGCTGTCGTGCGGGCCGCGTGGCATCGAGCCGCCGTGCCCCGCCTGCCAACGCGGCGACTACAGCCTCTGCTGGAGCTTCGCCGACGGCGACATCAAGCCCGGCATCCATACCGGGGTGTCGGCGGACGTGACCGGCGGCTACGCCGAGCTGATGCCCGCCCACGACAGCATGCTGTTTCCGGTTCCCGACGCGGTGCCCGACGAGCTGGCCGTGTTCGCCGACCCGTTTTCAGTATCGCTGCACGCCATCACCCGACACCCGCCCCCGCGGTCGGGCCGGGTGCTGGTGTACGGGGCGGGCTCGCTCGGGTTGTGCGCGGTCGCGGTGTTAAAGGCCTTCTACCCGGACGTGTCGGTGGCCGTCCTGGCCCGTTTCGACGCCCAGGCCGAGCTGGCCCACCGGTTCGGGGCCGCCAAAGTCCTTGCGCACGAGCCGCGTTTGACTGTCATCGAGGAGCTGGTCGCCTGGGGCGGCGGGCGGCTGCGGCGGCCGCTGCAGGGCCTGCCGATGGCTCACCCCGGACCGGTCGACGTTGTCTACGACACCGTCGGCAAACCGGAAACGTTCGAAGTCGGTGTCCGGGTCCTCGCCTCGCGGGGGACGCTGGTGAAGGCCGGTGTGCACGCACCGGGCCGCTGGGAGTGGAGCCCGTTGTACTTCAAGGAGATCAGCTGGGTGGGGTCCAACGCCTTCGGAATCGAGGAGGTCGACGGAGTGCGCAAGCATGCCATCGGGCATTACCTCGACTTGGTAGTCGCCGGCCGGGTGGATCTGCATCCCATGCTGACGCACACCTTCCGGCTGGAGCAGTGGCGCGACGCCTTCCTCGCGATCGCGAATCAGGGTGACAGCGGCGCGGTCAAGGTGGCCTTTGACCAGCGGTGAGGGCGGGTCCGCATGCGCTAACGTGCATGCATGCGCACAACCGTGGAAATTACCGACGAGCAGCATCGCGGGCGCTCGGCGCGCTTGCTAAGCGCCACGGCGTACGTGACGTCTCTGCGCTCGCGCGGGAAGCGCTGGATTGGTATCTCGCGAACTTAAACGCCGACGAGGTAGACCTGCTGCTAGGACTCGAAGGCATACTCACCGAGTCCGACGCCCAAGAGATACGTTCTCGCATCAACTACGCGAGAACTCCATGGCGGAAGGCGTAATCGTCGACACCGATCTCGTGATCGACTTTCGCTGCGGCAGGGGCCCTCTAGCGCGGATCCAACACCTACATCGGGTTCGCACGCAAATACGAGTAGATGCCGGCGAAGCCAGCGTTGACGTCCTCGGGAATGGGAACCGGCCCGCCGAGAGCCCGTGCGCCCCATACGATCTGCGCAATGCGCTCAACCAGGGCGGTCACGTGCAGCACACGGTCAGGTCGGGGTCCGACCGCCACCAGACCGTGGTTGGCGATCAGCGCGGCCGCCCGGCCTTCCAAAGCCTTTACCGTGTTCTGACCCACCTCGGGTGTGCCGGATGCAGCGTACTCGGTGCAGCGGATGTCTCCGCCGCAATAGATGGCGAACTCGTCGATGCAGGCGGGGATCGGCTGATGCGCGATGGCGAACATGGTGGCCCACACCGGGTGGCTGTGGATGACACTGCCAATGTCGTCAAACGCCTTGTAGCACGCCAGATGCAGCTTCATCTCGGTGGAGGGCGACCGGCCCTCTCGAGCCTGCAGCACGGCGCCGTCGGGGTTGACCAGCACGAGATCGTCCGACGTCATGTCCTGGTAGTCGACCGACGACGGCGTGATGACGAGGTTGCCGTCCTCCCGCCGAGCCGAAATGTTGCCCGCGGTTCCCTCGACCAGGCCGCGCCGCAGCATGTCCTTGGCCGCCGCCAGCACCGCGGCCTCCGGGTTGTCAACGAATCTCATGGGGCCAGTACCTCCGGGTTGACGATATTCCGCGGCCTACTTCCGGTGAACAGCGCTTCCAGGTCGTCGGCGACCATCTGTGCCTGCCGGGCCTCAGTGTTCCACGTAGCCCCGCCAATGTGCGGCGTGAGTACCACGTTGGGCATTCCCACCAGCGGGTGATCGGTCGGCAGCCATTCCCCGACGAAATGATCCAGGCCTGCGGCGGCCACCTTGCCGCTCCGCAGGGCGTCGACGAGCGCGTCGGTGTCGTGCAGCTGGGCCCGCGCGGTGTTGAGGAAAACGACACCGTCGCGCATGGCTGCGAAGTGCTTGGCGCCGATCATCCCGACGGTCTCGTCGGTGACCGGCGCGTGCAGGGAGACAATGTCGGCCTCGGCAAGCAGCTCGTCGAGGCTGTGGTCAGCCTCATCGTTGTACGGGTCATAGGCGATGACCCGAAGGCCCAGCCCGCGCAGTCGCCACTTCAAGGCCCGGCCGACGGCGCCGAGGCCGACCAGCCCAGCCGTTTGCCCGGCCAGCTCCCACGCCCGGAAACGCTGGTAGGGGATGGTGTTGTCACGAAACACATTGCCGGACCGGACATCCGCGTCGGCAGTCAGCAGATGACGGGTGGCGGCAAACAGCAGCGTCACCGTCATCTCGGCGACCGCGTCGGCATTGCGGCCCGGAGTGTGCAGCACTGGGATGGTGGCTGCGGTGGCGCCGGGGATGTCGACGTTGGTGGGATCCCCGCGAGTAGAGGCGATGGCCCGCAATCCGAGTTCGAGCACCGGTCCCGCGACAGAGTCACTTTCCACGACAACGAAATCGGCGGCTTCCGAGGAGATCCGATCGGCCAGCTGCTCGGCGGTGTAGATCCGCAGCGGCTTCTGGTCGATCCACGGGTCGTAGACCACATCGGCCAGCTGCCGCAGTTTGTCGAACCCTGCGCCACGCAAGGGGGCCGTGATTAGGGCACGCGGTCTGGGCATCACGAGTGCCAATGCTGGCGTACGGTGACGCCCGTGTCACGCAAAGAGGTCACAATCGGCATCGATATCGGCAGCACCGCCGTGAAAGCGGTAGCCGTCGGCGAGGACGGCCAATTGGTGGCCAGGGTACGCATTCCTCACCAGCTGCGGGTGCCGACCCCGGACCGGCTCGAGCACGACGCCGACGAGGCGTGGCGGCGAGGTCCGCTCACGGCGCTGGACCAGTTGGCCCGGCCCGACGCTCTTGCGGTGGCCGTTTCAGCGATGGTGCCGTCGTTGACCGCCGTCGATTCCGCGGGCCGGCCGCTCACGCCGGGACTGTTGTACGGCGACGCTCGGGGCAGGGTCCCCGCAGCGCTCGACCAACCGCTCCCACCGGTGGGCGAGGCCGCCGAGTTCCTGCGATGGACGGCTGCCGAAGCACCCGGCGCGGCCGGGTATTGGCCGGCACCGGCGGTTGCCAACTACGCCCTGGCGGGCGAGCCGGTGATCGACTTCGCCACCGCCTACACCACGCTTCCCCTGTTCGACGGTAGCCGCTGGAGCGAAAAGGCATGTGGCGACTGCGGAGTCATGGTCGACCGGATGCCCCGGGTGGAGATGGTGGGAACGGCCATCGACCAAGTGCGGGGGAGCGACGCCGTGCTGGCCGTCGGCGCCATCGACGCTTTGTGTGAGCAGTTGGTGGCCGGAGCCGACCACGACGGCGACGTCCTCGTGCTGTGTGGCACAACCCTCATCGTGTGGGCGACCATCCCAGAAGCCCGCCAGGTACCCGGGCTGTGGACGATCCCGCACACGGCGGCAGGGAAGAGCCAGATCGGCGGGGCGAGCAACGCCGGCGGTCTGTTTCTCGGCTGGGTGGACCGCCTGCTGGGACCGGGCGACCCGGCGGCGGCCGACCCGCGGCGGGTACCAGTGTGGTCGCCATATGTGCGCGGCGAGCGCACCCCGTTCCACGATCCGGACCGCCGCGGCCTGCTCGACGGTCTGGATCTCACCCACGATGCGGCGTCCTTGCGGCGGGCTGCCTACGAGGCGTCGGGCTTCGTCGTCCGCCAGCTGATCGAGCTGAGCGGGGTGCCCGTGTCGCGCATCGTGGCGGCGGGTGGCGGCACCCGGGTGAAGCCCTGGATGCAGGCTATCGCCGACGCCACCGGCAGCCCGGTCGAGGTGTCCGGTATGCCCGAGGGGGCGGCGCTGGGAGCGGCTTTCCTCGGCCGGATGGCGGTCGGCCTGGAATCGTCGATAACCGACGCCGCCCGGTGGGTCTCCCTCGAACACATCGTCCAACCCGATCCCGCGTGGGCCAGCGCGATCGAGGACCGCTACCGCCGGTTTCTCGAACTGGGCAGCCGGCCATCCAGGGCGGTCACGGCACCGGAGCCGGGCTGGGTCTGATTGCCCGGCTTCTCCTCAGGCCGTTGCACGGCCTGCATCGTCGCCGGGCTATGCCAACTCCGCGGACACGTATCTGATGTCGCCGAATGCGACCATCGTTGGGCCATCGGGGAACTCGAAACCATTGTCGGCGTAGAGCTCTGGTGTACTGCGCACAGTCGTCCGCCAGCCGCGATCCGCCAGGTACTCCACGACGTCGTTACGCTTGCCGTCATAGACCAAATCGGCCCAGTTGAGATTCAATCCGAGGCGGCGCCAGCGCTCGCTGACCTCTCGGCCCCGTTTAGCGATGCGGTCGCGTATGTCCGGGACGTAGCCGGTGCCCAGCCTGCTGCCGCTGGCGCTGAGTGCGGTGATGTTGTCAAACAAGCGGTCCTGGGCTTCCGGCGGCAAATACGCTAGTAATCCCTCGGCGCTCCAGGCCGTCGGCTGCATTGGGTCAAATCCGTTGTCCCGCAGCGCAGCCGGCCAGTCATCACGCAAGTCGACGCCCACCGCTCTGTAGTCGGCGGCCGGAGTCGCACCCAGGCCGGCCAGCGTGCGGGTCTTGAATTCGATCACCCGGGGTTGGTCGACCTCGTAGACCGCGGTGCCGGGCGGCCACGGTAGCCGGTACGCCCGCGTGTCGAGCCCGGCGGCGAGGATAACGGCTTGACGCAGGCCGGCCTCGCCCGCCTCGCCGGCATCGACGAAGAAGGAGTCGAAGAACCGGGTGCGGACCGCCATTCCTTCGGCGAGCCGCTGCGGAGTGAATGCGGGATCGTCGTCCACTAGCTCGATTTCGCCGTTCATCATCCGGATGAAGGCGTCCACGCCGACCGCGTTCACCAGTGGCTCGGCGAAGGGATCGTCGATCAGCGGGTTCGGACCCTTGGACGCCAGCGCGCGCCGGGCAGCCACAGCGGTCGCGGTGGCACCCACACTGGATGCCAGATCCCAGCTGTCTCCCTCATATCGCTTGGTGTCGGTGCCTGTCATCGGATACTCCTTGTCTGCGTGTTATCTGCGCGTTGCGATAACGGAGACGATGTTGCGGAATGGGGCCAGCGCATCGTCGTCGGAGAAATCGCGGCCGCAATCGGCCAACAGCTCTCGCCGACTCCGGGTGGTTACCTGCCAGTCTCGATCGGTAAGGTAGTCAACGACATTGCTGCGCTCGCCTTCGTAGAACAGCCCCGACAAATCGACATCGCAGCCGAGATTGGCCCACCGATCGTTAAGCGCTTGGGCGCGTTCTGCCATCGTGGGACCAGTGGCCGGGTGGTATTCGGTCGCCAGTCGACTGCACGGTGCGCTGAGCGCGGCGATGTTGTCGAAAAGCCTGTCCTGCGCATCCGGAGGCAGATACATCAGCAGGCCCTCGGCACTCCAGGCCGACGGCCTGGTGTCGTCGAAGCCGCTGCGGCGCAACGCGGATGGCCAGTCTTCACGCAGGTCGATGCTGACCGTCCGGCGCTGCGTGCTCGGTTTGGCGCCCAGCCGCGACATGGTGGCGTTCTTGAACTCGATGACCTTGGGCTGATCGACTTCGTAGACGACACTGCCGGGTGGCCACGCCAACCGGTACGGCCGCGAATCCAGACCGGCGGCCAGAATCACGGCTTGGCCGATACCCGCTGCGGTGGCGTTTGTGAAGAACTCATCGAAAAACCGGGTGCGCACCGCCAGCGAGTCGGTTTCTCGTTGGAGTTCCGGTCTGACGCTGTCGCCGACATCGGCTGGGCTAATCTCGCCGTCGACGACGCGGGTGAAAAAGTCGATGCCCACCGCCCGCACCAGCGGCGCGGCGAAAGGGTCGTTGATGATGGGGTCGGTTTCCTGTGTCGCCAGCGCCCGGGCAGCGGCGACCATCGTCGCCGTCGCACCCACGCTGGACGCCAGATCCCAACTATCGCTATCGGTGCGTGCCATGCTGCTTCCTTGTCCGCCTCATTTCAGCTCGGCGCTGAGATAGACGACATCGCCGAACGGGGCGTCGTCGGCGTCGATCGGCGGCAGCCCGTGTTCGGCCAGCAGATCCGTGGTGCTCGCGGCAACGGTCTCCCAGCCGCGGCTGGCGAGATAGGTCGCCGCGTCGGTGCGGTCGTCGAAATACACCAGGCCGGCCATATCGAGGTCGAAACCGTGGTCGCGCCACCGCTCGGATTGCCGCTGCATGCGCCACCGGAGTTCTTCTTCGTTGAGGTTGTTGACGTCCAGCAGGCCCTCCGTGGCGAAACGGCTGCCGCGCACGCTCAGTGCGGTGACCTGGTCGAGCAGCCGGTCCTGGGCATCCGCGGTGAGATAGCCCAGCAGCCCCTCGGCGATCCATGCGGTCGGCTGCCCCGGGTCGAAACCTGCCGCTTTCAGCGCTGTCGGCCAGTCGTTGCGCAAGTCGATGGCCACTGGCCGCCGATCGGCCGTCGGTTGTGCGCCCAGCGCGGCCAGTGTCGCGGTCTTGAACTCGATCACCTGCGGCTGATCGACTTCGAACACGGTGGTGCCGGCCGGCCACGCCAGCCGGTGGGCGCGGGAATCCAGGCCAGACGCCAGGATGACGGCCTGCCGGATACCGGCCCCGGTGGCGTCGAGGAAAAAGTTGTCGAAGTATTCGGTGCGGATGGCCATCGCGTCGGCGAACCGCCGCAGACCCTTGGCCGCGTCGTCGTCGAGATCACGCGGATCCAACTCACCACTGGCCATCCTGGTGAAGAAGTCAACCCCCACCGCGCGCACCAGGGGCTCGGCGAACTGGTCGTTGATCAGCGGGTCGGGGTTTCTGGTCGCCACCGCTCGTGCGGCCGCCACCATGGTGGCCGTCACCCCGACGCTGGACGCCAGGTCCCACGTGTCGCCCTCGAACCGTGCGCTGCCCATACGCGTCATCCCTTGCCCCTTCGACTCAGCCAACGCATGATACTTAGCCAATATAATGACCTACCGAAACTGTACGCCTGATTGCTGGCTGCCGCCGCCAGCGCTGTTACTCTCTAGACTGTTTGACACGCGCCTGGACATGTCCTGGCCTGCGGCTGCTTGGCGCGTGACGCAGGATTACCCCATGGTGGCCAGCCAGCCCGGTTGGCGTACCGCGACCAGAGCTCGGCTGCGCAGGAGGAAAGAGTGCTTTCGGCTTTCATCTCATCGCTGCGGACAGTCGACCTGAGACGAAAGATCCTGTTCACGCTGGGCATCGTCATCGTCTACCGGATCGGTGCCTCGCTGCCCTCTCCCGGCGTCGACTACCCGAACGTGCAGAAGTGCATCGCGCAGGTCAGCGGCGGCGAAGCGGGACAGATCTACTCGCTGATCAACCTGTTCTCCGGCGGCGCCCTGCTAAAGCTGACGGTGTTCGCCGTCGGCGTGATGCCCTACATCACCGCCAGCATCATCGTGCAGCTGCTCACCGTGGTCATCCCGCGTTTCGAGGAACTGCGCAAGGAAGGTCAGTCCGGCCAGACCAAGATGACGCAATACACCCGCTACCTGGCGATCGCGCTAGCCATCCTGCAGGCCACCAGCATCGTGGCGTTGGCGGCCAACGGCGGATTGTTGCAGGGCTGCACGCTGGACATCATCGCCGACCAGAGCATCTTCACCCTGGTCGTCATCGTGCTGGTGATGACGGGTGGCGCGGCGCTGGTGATGTGGATGGGCGAAATGATCACCGAGCGCGGTATCGGCAACGGCATGTCACTGCTGATCTTCGCCGGCATCGCGGCCCGTATTCCGGTCGAGGGCAAATCCATCCTGGATAGCCGCGGCGGGGTTATCTTCACCGCTGTCTGCGTGGCGGCGCTGATCATCATCGTCGGCGTGGTGTTCGTCGAGCAGGGCCAGCGCCGGATCCCGGTGCAATACGCCAAGCGCATGGTGGGCCGACGCATGTATGGGGGCACCTCGACTTACCTGCCGCTCAAGGTCAACCAGGCCGGGGTTATTCCGGTCATCTTCGCGTCGTCGCTGATCTACATTCCGCACCTGATCACCCAGCTGATTCGCAGCGGCAGCGGTGGCTCGGGCAACAGCTGGTGGGACAAATTCGTCGGCAGTTATCTATCCGACCCCAGCAACCCCGTCTACATCGGCATCTACTTCGGGCTCATCATCTTCTTCACGTACTTCTACGTGTCGGTCACGTTCAACCCCGACGAGCGTGCCGACGAGATGAAGAAGTTCGGTGGCTTCATTCCCGGCATTCGGCCGGGCCGGCCGACCGCTGACTATCTGCGCTTCGTGCTGAGCCGGATTACGTTGCCGGGCTCGATCTACCTCGGCGTGATCGCTGTGCTGCCCAATCTGTTCCTGCAGATCGGCAATACCGGAGCGGTGCAGAATCTGCCGTTCGGCGGGACCGCGGTCCTGATCATGATCGGCGTCGGTTTGGATACGGTCAAACAGATCGAGAGCCAGCTCATGCAGCGCAACTATGAAGGGTTCCTGAAGTGAGGGTGATTTTGCTGGGACCGCCCGGAGCGGGTAAGGGCACGCAGGCGGAAAAGCTCGCCGAGAAACTCGAGATCCCGCAGATCTCCACCGGGGAGCTGTTCCGGCAAAACATCCATGCGGGCACCAAGCTCGGCCTGGAGGCCAAGCGCTACCTGGACGCCGGTGACCTGGTGCCCTCCGACCTGACCAACGCGCTGGTCGACGACCGTCTGAACAACCCCGACGCGGCGGGCGGCTTCATCCTGGACGGCTACCCGCGCTCCCTGGAGCAAGCCAAGGCATTGCACGACATGCTCGAACGCCGGGGAACCAAGATCGACGCGGTCCTGGAGTTCCGGGTATCGCAGCAGGTGCTGCTCGAGCGGCTCAAAGGGCGGGGGCGCGCTGACGACACCGACGAGGTCATCCTCAACCGGATGAAGGTCTACCGCGACGAGACAGCGCCACTACTGGAGTACTACCGCGGCGAGTTGAAGACCGTCGACGCCGTCGGCACCGTGGACGAAGTGTTCGCCCGTGCGCTGCAAGCCTTGGGGAAATAGCGGTGATCGCACTGGCGGGGCTACGCAATCGCAAGGTGGTGCCACAGCGCAGTGCGGGTGAACTCGATGCCATGGCCGCAGCCGGTGCGGTAGTCGCCGCCGCGCTGCGGGCGGTCCGAGATGCCGCAGTCCCCGGGGCGTCGACCCTGAGCCTCGACGGTATCGCCGAATCGGCGATCCGCGAGGCCGGCGCCACGCCGTCATTTCTGGGCTATCACGGTTACCCGGCGTCGATCTGCACCTCGGTCAACGACCGGGTGGTCCATGGCATCCCGTCCGCCGCCGAGATCCTCGCGCCCGGTGACCTGGTGTCCATCGACTGCGGTGCGATCCTCGACGGCTGGCACGGTGACGCCGCCATCACCTTCGGTATCGGGACACTCAGTCCGGACGATGAAGCGCTGTCGCAAGCGACCAAGGAATCGCTGGAAGCCGGGATTGCCGCGATGATTGCCGGGAACCGGTTGACCGATGTATCGCATGCCATCGAAGCCGGTACGCACGCGGCCGAGGCCGGCTATGGCCGCGCGTTCGGCATCGTTGAGGGCTACGGTGGCCACGGCATCGGCCGGCGCATGCACATGGAGCCCTTCCTGCCCAACGAGGGATCTCCGGGACGTGGTCCGCTGCTGGCCCCGGGTTCGGTGCTGGCGATCGAACCGATGCTGACGCTCGGAACCGGCAAGACCGTCGTGCTCGACGATGAATGGACGGTCACTACCGTCGACGGTTCGCGTGCAGCACACTGGGAGCACACTGTGGCGGTAACCGAGGGCGGGCCCCGCATCTTGACCCTCGGCTAGCGCGGCCGGTGCGCCGGTTTCCGAACCAAACCGGCGCAGCACACGTGTCACCACTGGAGGCTGGTGATGGACATTCCGGAAACCGGCGCGATGCGGATGCTCTACAAACAGCACGCCGCAGCTTTGTGGCGCTATGCGTGCCGGTTGACCGGCGACGCGACCCGTGCCCAGGACGTTGTGCAGGAGACGCTGCGGCGGGCGTGGCAGTATCCGGCGGTAGTCAACGGCAACGAGCGGTCAACACGTGCCTGGCTGTTCACCGTCGCCCACGACATGATCGTTGACGACCCACGCGGTGGCCGCTTCGGTAACGACGGCTCGGGCCCGACCGAGCTGACCGGTCAGGATGAAGTCAACTCGGCGTTGGACCGTTCACTGGTCGCCGACGCGATGGCGCAGCTGTCCGCCGAAGATCGTGCGGTTGTTCGACGCGCGTACTATTACGGCTGGACCACCGCGCAAATCGGCGCCGATCTGGGAATCGGCGAAGGCACCGTGAAGTCGCGGCTGCATTACGCGCTGCGAACCCTGCAGCAGACGCTGCACGAGATGGGGGTAGCACGATGACGGCGTTTCCGCATGGGACACCCGTCCCTGAGCCGCGGGGACAAGACGGCCACGAGTATGCACTGTGGGACGCCGCCTACGTGCTGGGATCACTGTCGGACGCCGATCGGCGCG
>Ga0187766_10000466_pt1 | contig 22560 bp, 16 predicted proteins | sample 0216_QUI02_MP05__4_FD_132971 | JGI IMG/M metagenome (GOLD analysis project Ga0187766, IMG submission 132971) | Tropical peat soil microbial communities from peatlands in Department of Meta, Colombia - 0216_QUI02_MP05_20_MG | ecosystem: Environmental > Terrestrial > Soil > Wetlands > Peat ... | reverse complement strand
TGCCACGACTCGCGCCATCTTGCCATGGAAGCGGCCGATGCAGGTGCGGACTATGTCGCCTTCGGCGCCTTTTTCCCGACCTCGACCAAGGAGGCCAAGTCCACGGCCGATCCCGAAATACTCCGCTGGTGGAGCGATATCATGACCGTTCCATGCGTCGCAATCGGCGGCATCACGGTTGAAAATTGCGCCCCGCTCGTCGAAGCGGGCGCCGATTTCCTTGCCGTCGTTAATGGTGTTTGGCGCTATCCCCATGGACCCGCCCGGGCGGTCAAGGATTTCAACGCCGCGATCGAGCGAGCTCGGATGTGAACCCGCCCTACGCGGCATCAGTCGGCATGGACCGCATCCAACCTAGACCGGCGCCCACAGCACCTCCTCGATCCGTTCGGCGCCGGCAAGGAGCATGACGAGCCGGTCGACGCCGAGCGCGATGCCGGCACTTTCGGGCATTCCGGTTTCGAGCGCCGCGAGGAAATCCTCGTCGATAGGATAGCGGATGCCATAGATCGTTTCTTTGAGCGCCATGTCCGCTTCGAAGCGGCGGCGCTGCTCGCGCGCCTCGACGAGTTCGCCGAATGCGTTTGCCAGCTCGAGTCCGCAAGCATAGAGCTCGAAGCGTTCGGCCACATGGCCATCGCGCGGACTGGGCCGCGAGAGTGCTGCCATCGAGATCGGGTATTCGCAAAGGATCGTCGGCACGCCATCGCCCAGACGAGGTTCAATTCGGTCGAGCATGACGCGGAAGAAGATATCTTCCCAACTGTCACGCTCGCTGACGAAAAGCCCGATGCGCCGCGCCTCGGCCGCCAGCAGTCCTGGGTCTGGGACGGCGGGATTGGGTGCAGTCGCTAGTATATCGATCGCACAATATTCCCCGAATGCCTCTGCGACCGTCAGGCGGCGGAAGGGGGCGAACGGATCGCAGCGCCGCTCGCCGTGCACAAGGGTCGTAACATTGGCTGCGGTCGCCGCCGCGCGCAGAAGGTTTTCGCAGTCGGCCATCAGCACGTCATAGCCTGCGCGGGCGCGATACCATTCGAGCATGGTGAACTCTGGATGGTGGATAGGCGAGCGTTCCCCATCGCGCCATACGCGCGCCAGCTGGAAGAGCCGCTCCACACCGCCGACGAGCAGCTTCTTCATCGCGAATTCCGGGGACGTGTGCAGATAGAGCCGACGCACGCCACCGTGCAGTGGCTCGGTCAATTCGGTCGCTAGCGCCATGATGTGGGGTTCCATCCCCGGACTAACCTGGAGGTATGGCGTTTCAACCTCGATGAAACCCTCGCACGCGAAATGAGCGCGGATCGCGGCGAGGACTTGCGCGCGCATTGTCAGCGCGGGCAGGCGGGCGGCAAGCGCATCTCGATTCCACCACGTTTTGTCGGACATTATGCGTCCTGCTCGAATTTGGCTTGCGATTTACCCCTCCTAGAACCCATATAGCGGAACTTTTGCGCCGACCACAGCGCCGTCTAAGATCGATCTCAATGACACATAGAGTGGCCTCGTACCATATGTCCACGCCCATGACCCATCAGGCGAGCGGCTGTATCCCCCCCCAACGCTCATTTCCAAACAAAGCGCTCGGGGATTGCCGAGGCTGGCCGCGTGCCTTTTGAACAAGCGGGGCGCCGCTGACCCGTTGCCTCGCACCGACCGAGCTGTTAGGGTCCGCGCCACTTCCGATACGGACGACAACGCCCAGCTCTGAAACCGTCAGCGAGCATCGTCAAGTCATGAAAATCCAGGCCAATACCATACGCCCCGGCAACATCATCGAGCATAACGGCAAGCAGTGGGCGGTCTTGAAGATCCAAATCATTTCGCCTGGAAAGGGTGGCGCGTTTATTCAGGTGGAAATGCGCGATCTGCGCAGCGGACTCAAGAGCAATGAGCGCTGGCGCACCGCCGACACGGTCGAAAAGCTCCAGGTCGAGGAGAAGGAATGCACGTTTCTCTATGGCGACGCCGAGACCCTCACCTTCATGGATTCGGAATCCTTCGAGCAATTCGCCGTTAACCGGGAGATCGTGGGCGAGCCGGCTGCATTCCTCCAAGACGGCATGAAGGTGACGGTCGATTTGATCGAAGGCACCCCGGCCTCTGTAACGCTTCCCGACAAGGTCACGATGACGATCACGGAAGCGGACCCTGTCGTGAAGGGACAAACCGCCTCGTCCTCATACAAACCGGCGATGCTTGAGAATGGCGTGCGCGTCATGGTGCCGCCCTTCGTCGAGGCTGGGACACGCGTCGTCGTCAACACGGCCGACGCGAGTTATGTCGAGCGCGCCAAGGATTGAGACGCTGCCTCATGGCCATCAGATCTGCGACCATCAACATTATGGAGCGGGCGGCGCGGAAGGCAGCGCGCGGGCTCGTGCGCGACTTCGGCGAGGTCGAGCAGCTTCAGGTCTCGAAAAAGGGACCGTCCGACTTCGTATCGACTGCGGATTTCAAGGCCGAGCAAATCTTGCGCACCGAACTCAAGAAGTCGCGTCCGGAGTTTGGACTTCTGATGGAGGAGTCGGGCGAAGAACGCGGCGATGGGCGGCATCGATTCATTGTCGACCCACTCGATGGCACCGCCAATTTCCTGCACGGGATTCCGCACTTTGCAATTTCAATCGGGCTCGAGCGCGATGGCGAGATCGTTGCGGGCGTCATCCTCGAGCCGATCAAGGACGAGCTTTACTGGACGGAAAAGGGTGTGGGCGCCTATGTGAACGATCATCGACTGCGGGTCTCGGCGCGGGACAAGCTGCCTGAGTGCCTGATCGGAACGGGCATCCCATTTCACGGTTATGGCGAACATGACGCCTTCTTCAGCACGTTCGCCGCCGTGATGCCTGAAGTCGCCGGCATCCGTCGGATGGGAACGGCATCGCTCGATCTCGCCTATATCGCAGCCGGCCGCTTCGATGGCTTCTGGGAATTCGGACTCAAGCCCTGGGATATTGCCGCGGGCGTCCTCTTGGTGCGCGAGGCCGGCGGCTATGTCAGCGAAATCGACGGTGGAACGAGCGTGTTTAAGAGTGGAAACGTCCTCGCCACCAACGACAAGCTCCACAAGCCGCTCGGCGACATTCTGCGCAAGGCCCACGGTTCGATTCGAAGGCCGAAAAGCGCATAAACGCCTGTTTTGGCGGGCGAAGGCGGTTGTCGCGTCTTCGGGGCTGGGCTATTGTGCGGCGGCGGTCGGCCGACAAGGCTAATGAGAGCCGACGGCTGGAGGCAGCGGAATCATGACGCGTGGGTTCCAGGGGCGCTCGTTGGCGTCCCTTTGTTGCAAAAAGGCTGCCGTTGCGCTCGCCTCAGGCCTTGGCGCGCTCGTCGCTGCCGGCAGCCAACACGGGGTATTGGCGCAACGAACCGTCTTCGTGGATCAACATGCCCAAGCTGACGTCATCGTCGATCTCTCCGCAATCGATCAGGCCATCAAGAATCAGAACGCGCCGGGAAACAAAGCCGCAAGTGCCGGCGCCGCGACGGCGGGGCCATCGGTTACGCTGACCCCACCAAAAATGTCCACGGCGGCGACGCCGTCTGGGGAAGCGCCGATCGTGCTTCGCCCACCAGGTCAGAATCCGGAGGGAAAGTCGGCTGTCGCAAACGCATCGAGCGAAAACGGTGCGACACCCGCCAAGGGTGCGGCGCCCGATTTCGCGTCATTGATTCCGGTCAAACCGACCACGCAAAAGACAACGCCCCAAAGTCCGTCTGTCGCCGCCGCCTCGACGGCGTCACCTCCCTCGTCGTCGGTGGCGAGCGGCGCGCAGTCATCGGCGGCAGGGAGTAAGGGTACCGCGGTTCCAAGCGCGACCGCCGGCCAGCAACCGGCGTTGCCGGCAAGCGCTTCCCCCCAAGCGCCGCCATCTCCATCACCGCCTCTTACGGCAGACCAGACCCCACCACCGCCGGCTGCGTCGGAACCGGCAACCCAGGTTGCAGTTGGCGGCGCGACCGCGTCTCCAAGCAAGCCAGGCGGCAACGGCCAATCATTTGTTGAGCCCGCCCTCAGCATTAGTTTTGGCGCTGGCGGCAGCGAACTTCCCTACAGCGCACGCGGCGATCTCGACAAGATCATCGACACGCTGAAGCAATCCAGCGCTGCGCGCGTTCAATTACTTGCATATGCGGCAGGCACCGACGAACAAGCGAGCCAGGTGCGGCGACTCTCGCTCGATCGTGCGTTGGCTGTGCGGAAATACCTGCTCGATCAGGGCATCGCATCGTCCCGGATCGATGTGAAGGCGCTTGGCAACAAGGTCGAAGGCGGGAGATCGCCAGACCGCGTCGATCTCATGGTCGAGGAAAAATAACGACGGGGGCGGAAAGCGGAAGCCCAACGGCGATCGTCACGACGATGGAGTGCGTGGACAAATCATGACGCGAATGAGACGTTTTCTGATCCGGATGGTTCTCTTTCTGCTCGCCGTCGTTGCCGTGGGCGTGCTGCTCTTTTCCCAACTCAAGACCGTCTTCCTTCACAATGTGCCGCTCAACAGCATGATCCTGGGAGCAGCGCTTATCGGGGTGATTTTTATCTTCCGCCAGGTCTTCCAGCTCGGACCGGAACTTGCCTGGATTGAAAGCTACAAGCGCGATCGTCAATCCCTTTCGAGACAGGCTCCGCGCCTGCTCGCGCCAATGGCGACCATGCTCGGTGAGCGCAAGGACCGCCAACTTTCGCTTTCCACGACGGCCATGCGCACGCTCCTCGACGGTATCAGTTCGAGGCTCGATGAATCTCGCGACATTTCGCGTTACTTGATCGGGCTCATGATCTTTCTCGGCCTCCTCGGAACCTTTTGGGGCTTGCTCGACACAGTCAGTTCCGTGGGCCGCGTGATTCAAGGACTTGAAATCGGCTCACAGGACGTGGCGACCGTCTTCAACAATCTCAAGATTGGCCTTGAACGCCCGCTTTCTGGCATGGGGACGTCGTTTTCATCATCGCTCTTTGGCTTGGCGAGTTCGCTAATTCTCGGCTTTCTCGACCTTCAAGCCGGCCAGGCCCAAAATCTCTTCTATAACGACCTTGAGGAGTGGCTTTCGGGACTGACGCGGTTGTCGAGTGGATCCATCATCGCGGAAGGTGAAACGTCGGTTCCCGCGTATATCGAAGCGCTTCTTGAAAAGACGGCCGATAGCCTCGACAGCCTGCAGCGGACCGTGCAGCGCGGAGAAGAAAATCGCGGTGCGACCAGCACTCATCTGCTGACGCTGACGGAGCGGCTTGCTCAACTCACGGATCAGATGAGGGCCGAGCAGTCGCTTTTGATCAAATTGGTCGAAGGCCAGATGGAAATGAAGCCGGTGCTTTCGCGGCTCGCCGACGCCGCGGGCGCTGGTGCAATCGACGAATCGACTCGGGCGCACATACGCAACATGGACGTATATCTCTCGCGTCTCGTGGAAGAAATGGCGAGCGGGCGGCAATCGACGGTCGACGAGCTACGCGCCGAAATCCGGCTCCTCGCCCGCACGATTGCCAATCTCGCAGAGGAGGCCGGGTCGTAGGGCCCGGGTTGGATTCGGATGGCGCGACGCCAGCTTCGCAGCGTCAACATCTGGCCGGGCTTCGTGGATGCGCTGACGAGCCTCGTACTCGCGTTTATTTTCGTCCTCCTTATTTTCGTCGTCGCGCAATTTACGCTCTCGGAAGTGCTGACCGGCCGCGACGAGGCTCTGAAGCGCCTCAATCGTCAGGTCGCGGAGCTTGCCGAAATGCTCAACCTCGAGCGAAAGGCGAACGCCGATCTGCGCATTTCCGTGGCCCAGCTTTCAGCCGAGCTGCAAAGCTCGACGCTGAAGCGCGACACGCTTGCTAGTCGCCTGTCCGAGCTCTCGACCGAGCGCGACAAGCTGAGTGAGCAGCTAGCGAGCGCCAACAGCCGCGCTGAAAGCGCAACACAGGACGCGGATAAGGCAAAGGACGAGCGCGATGCGGCGCTGCAAGCTATCGAGAACGACAAAGCCGAACTCGACAAGGACAAGAAGTTGAGCGCCGAAGCGCTCCAACAGGTCGAGCTTCTCAATCGCCAGATCGCCGCACTCCGCGACCAACTCGCCGCGATCGAAGCGGCCCTCGAAGCTTCCGAAGCGGCGAACAAGCAGAAAGATGTGCAGATCGCCGACCTCGGCACTCGCCTCAACGCGGCCCTCGCCAGCAAGGTCGAGGAGTTGGCCCGCTATCGCTCCGAATTTTTCGGTCGGTTGCGGGAAATTCTTGGCAACCGCCAGGACATCCGCATCGTCGGCGATCGTTTCGTTTTCCAGTCTGAAGTCCTGTTTCCGACCGCCTCGGCCGAGCTCAACCCGCAGGGAGAGGAGACGCTTCGCCGACTTGCGGCCACGCTCAAGGAAATCGTGCCCAGCATTCCACCTCAGATCAACTGGATCCTCGAAGTGGACGGCTATACCGACAAACGGCCAATTACCACGGCGCGCTATCCGTCGAATTGGGAGCTTTCCACCGCGCGCGCAGCGGCGGTCGTGAAATTTCTTGCGGCCAACGGAATCGCGCCCGAGCACCTTTCCGCGGCCGGATTTGGCGAGTTCCAGCCGATCGATCCGGCCGAGACCGAGGCGGCCTATGCGAAAAACCGTCGCATCGAATTCAAACTGACCCAGCGCTGAATTCGTGCGCTACTGCGCCGCCGCCGCACCAATTTGGAGCGGCCGCTCGTCGAATTGGAGTGCCGCGAGGCGCGCGTAGAGTCCGCCTGCACGCATGAGTTCGCCGTGACTGCCTTCGGCGACGATGCGCCCATTCTCCATCACCGCAATCCGGTCGCATTTCAGGACCGTGGCAAGGCGATGCGCGATGACAAGCGTCGTGCGGCCAGCCATGAGCCGTTCAAGTGCGGATTGAACGAGCCGTTCGCTTTCGGCATCGAGGGCACTGGTCGCCTCGTCCAGCAACAGCAAGGTCGGATTTCTTAAAATCGCTCGCGCGATCGCGATGCGCTGGCGCTGTCCACCGGAAAGGCGCACCCCGCGCTCGCCAAGATGACTCGCGAAGCCCTCGGGCAAACTGTCGAGGAATTCGCACGCGGCCGCGGACTCGGCTGCAGCTCGTACTTCTTCGTCGCTCGCCCCCGGGCGTCCATAGCGGATGTTCTCCCATGCGTCCGCGGAGAAGATCACCGGATCTTGGGGAACCAAGCCGATCCGGGCGCGCACCGCCGCCGGTTCCGTTTGCGCAAGCTCGACACCGTCAAGCAGCAACCTCCCCGATTGAGGATCGTAAAAGCGCAGGAGCAATTGAAACACGGTCGTCTTGCCGGCCCCCGATGGCCCAACAAGCGCCACCTTCTCGCCGGGCGCAACGCGGAGCGTAATGCCTTCGAGGGCAGCCCGGTCGGGGCGTGAGGGATAATGGAAGACGACGTTCTCAAACGTCACCTCACCCGACGCCGGTGCGGGCAACGCGACAGGCATTGCCGGTGCTGCGATCTCGGATCTCGTCTCGAGCAGCTCGACGAGCCGCTCTGTCGCCCCTGCAGCACGTTGCAATTCGGTCAGGAATTCGCTGATCGTCCCCGCCGAGGCGGCAACCAGGACGGCATAGAACACGAAGGCGGAAAGTTCCCCGCTCGTGATGCGGCCTGCAAGCATGTCGTGTCCACCAACCCAGAGGATGGTGCCGACGGCGGCAAAGGTCAGGGCGATGACAAGGCCGACAAGGAACGAGCGCACGCCGATTCGCCGCGCCGCGGTCGCAAACGCCTCCTCGACGCGCTTGCCGAAATGCTCGCGATCGACCGGCTCGTGACCGAAAGCCTGCACCGTGCGTATTGCGTTCAGCGACTCTTCGGCATATGCGCTTACTTCGCCGAGGCCATCCTGATTGAGCCGCGAGAGTCGGCGCACGCGTCGGCCGAGCAGCATGATTGGAACCACCACGAGCGGCACGACGAGCAGCACGAGCCCCGTAAGCTTTGGACTCGTCACAACCATCATGGCGAGCCCGCCCATCAGCATCAGCGTGTTCCGAAGCGCCATCGAAGCAGACGCGCCGACAACGGCCTGAATCAGGGTCGTGTCCGTGGTAAGGCGCGACACGACCTCGCCGGTGCGGGTGATCTCGAAGAAGCTCGGGTGGAGGGTGAGGACATGATCGTAGACCGCACGGCGCACATCGGCTGCAACACGCTCGCCGATCCATGTCACGAAATAGGAGCGGCAGTACGTTGCAACGCCCATCACCGTTGTGACGACGAGAAGTAGGCCAAGTGCCCGGTCGAGGAGGGCGCCATTACCGCTCGCGAAACCGCTGTCGATGAGCCAGCGCAGGCCCGAGCCGAAGAGGAGAACCGTTCCCGCCGCGACCAGGAGCGCGACCGCGGCAATCGCGAATTGAAGCCGATAGGGGCGGAGGAACGGCAGAAGTCGGCGCAAATAGCGCAGATTGCGGCTCTTTGGCCGTTCGGTGCTCGGGCGGGCGGCAGCCGTACCACCGGATGCACGCTCACCCGATTGCTCAAACGCTTTCGCCACGTATTTTCGCTTTCACGACGACGATCTCTCGTAAGGTCGTCCGGAACTTGCCAGGGTGTTAAGCGGGCGCGAGCCTAAAGCAAGTATCGGATTTATGCGACTGGCAATCGTAAGATGTCTGCCATGGCGAGAAGTGCGCCTATGGCCTTGCCATGGGGGCTTGGCTTGGCTATAAACCGCCCCTCCAAGCTGGAGCAGCGCCATGAAGAAGGAAATTCATCCCGACTACCACGAGATCACGGTGGTCATGACGGATGGCACGCAATTCAAGACTCGTTCGACCTATGGTGAGTCGGGGGCAGTTTTGCAACTCGATATCGATCCCAAAACGCATCCCGCTTGGACCGGCGTTCATCGCCTCGTCGATACCGGTGGCCAGCTTGCAAAATTCAACAAGAAATTCAAGGGATTAGGCTTAAAATAGCGCGATAGCGCGAGGATGCTGCGCGATAGCACGTTATCCGCAAGGGCGCCATTCTGGCGCCCTGTTTCGTCATTTCAAGCAGGCTCCCTCGCCGTCAATTCGTCGAGGCGAATAATCCGCAGGTAAAGACGTCGGCTTCGTTCGAGCAGCGAGGCAAACCCATTCGGCACATTCCCCGTGGCGAATGGCGCATTGGCGTCGCGATCGTCCCCCAGTTTACCTTCAAGCCATGCTTCTCGGCGAAGCACGCGATGGCCCTCCCGTGTGGCCTCATCGGCGGTGATTTCCCCTGCCTCGAGCGCCTTTTGCACAAAGAGCCATGCCATGATGTCGATAAGGCGGGCCGTCAGCCGACCCGATTCAAGGCTGAAATGCAGTCGATCGAGGGGCGTGAGGCCCGGCACCTCACGCTCTCGATAATAGGCGAGATAACCTTGAGCCTCCCGCAAAAGAGATAACGCATCACGGTAGGTCTTCTCGAAAAATGCCGTTCCCGCAAACAATGCCCGCCTCCTCGCCGCCACCTTTGGCCCGCGCATTGAACAGGCAAAAAACAGGCCAATCGTCGCCATTTGGCGCCCATTCGGACAAGGTCATGGTTAAGGCTACGCGCCTGTCTCCGCAAATCACCCCCTTGAATCCACCGCGACACTTCCCACATGGAGTTTTGCGCCGGATGCCGCATGAGGGTCCGGCGCGGACGTGAAACCGGGTCCGACTCTATGGTGGACCTACAGATCTACACCTTGCTCAAAGGAGGACGTGTAGCCATGCGTGCATTCGATCTTTCCCCTCTTTTCCGTTCGACCGTCGGCTTTGACCGCATGTCGCAGCTTCTTGACGCCGCGACGCGCCTTGACGACGCGCAGCTTTCTTATCCGCCCTACAACATCGAGAAGCTTGGCGATGACGAGTACCGCATCACGATGGCGGTTGCCGGCTTCGGCGAAAGCGATCTCAGTGTCGTGAGCCAGGACAACAGTCTCACGATTTCCGGTAAGGGCTTGGAGGGCGATGACAAAGTGAAGTTTCTCCATCGCGGTATTGCGCGGCGCGCATTCCAGCGCCGCTTCGAGCTTGCCGACCATATCAAGGTCAAGGGCGCATCGATGGAGAATGGTCTCCTCCATGTCGACCTCGTGCGCGAGGTGCCCGAGGAGCGTAAGCCGCGCGAAGTCAAGATTGGTACCGCGCCGGCGCGGACGATCGAACACAAGGCCGCCTAATCGGCAACGCGATTGAACAAGATAAGACCGACCGATCATTGAGCCCTGCTTATCCAGCCCTCTTTCCCCGATCGGGAGAGAGGGCTGTATTGATTTCAAGAAGCGATACCGAAGCTAGCTGAACCCCCGTTGCGGGGGACGTCCGCTCAATTTAATCGCACTTGGGTCCAACCGACTTGTTGCCAGTCAGAAGACCATTCCCGAACTGCAAATATGCACACGATCGAATTGGCGCTCGAATTGCCGGTAGCAGGCCGAGCAACCTTGCGATTGACGCACGCGTTCGTTTCTCGTGGTCCGCGTAACGTCAAGCCGTGTCGACCGACAGCTTTTCGAGTGCCGCCCTGATTTGCGGCGGAATCGGGGTCGGCTTACGAGAGGCCCGCTCAACGAAGACATGCACGAAATATCCGACCGCGGCCGGAGTCTCGTGCCCCGCGCCGAAGAGCCCGATTTCATAACGAACGCTTGAAGTACCGAGCTTTCCGACGCGGAGGCCGCCTTCGACCAATTCGGGATAGGTGAGCTCTCGCTTGAACCGACACATGGTCTCGACCGCGAGGCCAATGACAGGGCCGTTGTGGTAGTCGAGCCCACCGGCGCTGACCAGGTACTGATTGATAAGCGTATCGAAGAACGAATAATAGATGACGTTATTGACGTGCCCGTAAACGTCGTTGTCCATCCAGCGCGTGGGCATCGGGAGAAAGTGCGGGTAGTCCTTCCGGGTTATCCTTGGTTCAGGTTCCTTCACACCTTCCTCCCTCCGCGATCGATCGCCTCCTAAAACGCACAAATGAACCGCCTCCGCAAGCGGTGACGAGGGGACGCTGCAACTCGCTTTTTCAGATGCACGGCAAGCGCCCACCCTTTATGAAGAAGGAAACTCGCCTTTACGTTCGTGAGCCAAAACCAACCATGCGTGAATATCGTATCGCAGCCATTCCCGGCGACGGCGTCGGCAACGAAGTCATTCCGGCCGGCCTTGAAGTGCTCAAGGCACTCGAGGCCCGCGATCGCGGCTTTCGGCTTGTGGTCGAGCAGTTTCCCTGGGGTTCGGCCTATTACAAAAAGCATGGCCATATGATGCCGCCGGATGGGCTCGACATTCTGAAGCCGTTCGATGCGATCTATTTCGGCGCCGTGGGTGCACCCGATGTCCCCGACCATGTGACGCTTTGGGGACTGCGACTGCCGATCTGCCAAGGCTTCGACCAATACGCCAACGTCAGGCCCGCACGAATTCTTCCCGGCATCACAAGCCCCTTACGAAAGGCGACGGCGGAAACTCTCGATTGGGTCATCGTTCGTGAAAACAGCGAAGGGGAATATTCCGGAAGCGGGGGCCGAGTCCATCGCGGTCTGCCGGAGGAGGTGGCGACCGAGGTCTCCACATTCACCCGCAGTGGCGTCGCACGGGTGATGCGCTTCGCCTTCAAACTGGCTGAGAGCCGGCCAAAAAAGCATCTCACAATCGTCACCAAGTCGAATGCTCAACGGCACGGCATGGTGATGTGGGATGAGATCGCGGCAGAGATCGCGGCCGAATATCCTGCCGTGCACGTCGACAAGGAACTGGTCGACGCCATGACCACCCGTATGGTTTTGAAACCCCAGACAATCGACACCGTGGTCGCGACGAACTTGCATGCCGACATCCTGAGCGACCTTGCCGCAGCCCTCGCCGGCAGCCTCGGCATAGCGCCCACGGCGAACCTCAACCCCGAAAGGCGTTTCCCGTCCATGTTTGAGCCGATTCACGGCTCGGCATTCGATATCACTGGACGAGGTGTTGCGAACCCGATTGCCTCGTTCTGGACGGCCGCAATGATGCTCGAGCATCTGGGCGAGTGGAGTGCCGCCCTGCGTCTCATGGCCGCCGTGGAGCGCGTGTCCGCCGATTCCGGTCTTCACACGCCGGATCTCGGCGGAACCGCGAAGACGAAGGACGTCACAAAAGCGGTGATCGATGCGCTCCGAAGCGCCAATGTTTGAGAGCGCCCGGACACGCTAACTCGACGATGACCGTACCTTCGGCACGTAACGATAGTGGCCGGTTATCGTGTAGTCGAAGAGCACATCCTCGACCTGAGCGCCCCATCCGATATTGTGGACCATGAGCGGCTTACCATTGTGCACCCGGTCCGACACGAGACCGATATGCGGCTGGCCGCCGGGAAGCCGCCACGTGACGATGTCGCCGGGGCGATAGTCTCGCAGATCGGCGGAGATAGGCAGGGATTGGCCGTGTCGCGCGAAGAAGACCGCGAGGTTCGGCACCCGCCTGTGATCGATGTTCGCATCGGGATGCGACAGTCCCCATATTCGCGGATAGGCATCGAACGACTGTTCCATGTCGCGATGGACGAGAAGCTGGAGGTCGACCCCTGCATTGCGATACGCACGCACAATCACGTCGCTGCAAACGCCGCGGTAGATCGGCACGTCGCCGCCAGGATAGGCGATGCGACGGTAGCTAGGGTCGTACAGCAGCGTCGTGCCGACCTGAGCGTATGCCCCCTCGATAACCTTTTGCACGAATTCCGACTGTCCCGCCCCCAGAGACGGCGAAGATAAGATCAACAAGAGTGCGACGAGAAGACGTCCCATCGATGCGAACCCCATTTTCAAGACCCAGCGTCCGCGAGGTACCCTGCGCGGCGCCGCAAGTTTGACAAGAAACGAGGCCGTTTCGTGGAGATGTGGCGGCTCTTTGGTGAGAAAGTCGCCCTGCGCCTGGGCCTAAAGGATCGATCGTAGTGCTTCGAGAGTGGCGTCCGGCTGCTCGATCATCATCATGTGGCCCGCATTCGGCAGGACGATCGTCCGCGCGCCCTCCATGGCATTTGCAAGGGGAGCCGCGGCCTTGGGTGGCGTCATCCGGTCGGCCGCTCCAAGCACGAAGAGTGACGGGCACGAAATGCGCGACGCGGCGTCTGCCGCGGTCTTGTATGCGTCGCAGGCGCGAAAATCGTTTGCGAGCACACCTGGCGCACTTCGCTCCAGCAGGCGCTTGCCACCGCCGAGCATCCAAACACCCGGCGCCTTGTTGCCGCCAAGATGCGCCGCCTTGCCGTAGCCCCACGATGTGACAAGTTCGAATGCAAGCGGATCGTTTGCGTCTGCGGCGGCGAGCAAGTCCGGATGCACCGGCATTCTTGCGGCGACGCCCAGGAGGGCAAGCGCTGACACTTTTTCGGGCATTCGCGCCGCAGTCTCGAGCGCGATGAGGGCGCCCATGCTGTGCCCGGCAAGGGCTGCGCGCGCCACGCCTGCCGCCTCGATCAACTGGCCAATCCATTCGGAATAGGCTTCGATCGAGCCTACCGGTGCGGACTCGGAGCGGCCATGGCCCGGCAGGTCGACAGCGAGGACCGAGCGGCCGTGATGGGCGAAATAGCGCGTCTGGAGCGACCAAACGGTATGGTCAATGCCGGCGCCGTGGATGAAGATGAGCGCTGGTTTCGCGGGATCGAAGGGTTTACCGCCGGTCGCAGCGAACGTCTTTCGGCCTTCGACCCGCATCTCCACGTTGCTCAACCCTTCTGGGAGGCGGCCAGGGCCGCTTTGAGGTCGTCGATGAGGTCGGCCGGATCCTCGAGCCCGACGGAAAGTCGAATCAGCTCCTCGCCTACCCCCGCCGCGTCCAGGGCGGCTGCGTCCATTTGCTGGTGCGTGGTGCTGGCCGGGTGAATGACAAGCGATTTGGCGTCCCCAACATTGGCGAGGTGGGAAAAGACCTTGACCGCCTCGATAAATCGACGGCCTGCGTTCCGCCCGCCTTTAATGCCGAAGCTCATGATGGCGCCGGCGCCCTTGGGTAGGATTTCGCCGGCGAGATTGTGATCGGGATGACTCGGCAGCTCGGGATAGCTCACCCATTCGACTTCCCTGGCACCTGCCAGGTAATTCGCGATCGCCCGCGCGTTTGCGACGTGGCGCTCCATCCGCAAAGGCAGCGTCTCCACACCTAAAAGCAGGTAGAACGCGTTCTGCGGGCTCATGCATGCCCCGAAATCCCGCAAGCCTTCGGTGCGCGCCCGCATGACGAAGGCGAGTGGGCCGAACTCCTCCGCGAAATCGAGGCCGTGGTAGCCTGCATACGGCTCGGTCAAGGTTGGAAATTTCCCCGACGCCTCCCAGTCGAATCGCCCGCCGTCGACAACGACCCCACCGATGGCGACACCATGCCCGCCGAGAAACTTGGTAAGCGAATGAATAACGATGTCGCAGCCGAGTTCAATGGGTCGGCATAGGTACGGTGTCGCGAAGGTATTGTCGACCATGAGGGGCAAGCCCGCGGCATGCGCGACCTCGGCGACCGCGGATATGTTCATCACCTCGAGGCCGGGATTGCCGAGCGTTTCCCCGAAGACCAAACGCGTTTCCGGTCGGATCGCCGATTTGAACGCCGCTGGGTCGCGCGGATCGACGAAGCTCGCCGTGATGCCGAAGCGCGGCAGCGTGTGATGGAAAAGGTTGTGGCTGCCGCCATATATCGACGACGAAGACACGATATGTCCGCCCTGCCCCATGAGCGTCGCGATCACGAGGTGGAGGGCTGCCTGGCCGCTCGCCGTGCAAATTGCACCGACCCCGTTTTCAAGGGCCGCAATACGCTCCTCGAGCACGGCAACCGTCGGATTCGAGATGCGCGAATAGATATGGCCGGCACGTTCTAGGTTGAAGAGTGCCGCCGCTTGGTCGGCATCCTCAAAAACGTACGATGTCGTCTGGTAGATCGGTACGGCCCGTGCACCCGTCGCCGGATCCGGGCGCTGGCCCGCATGTAGCGAGAGGGTCTCGAATTTGAAATGCTTGGGATCGATCATCGGCTCACCTTGCCGTTTGTCGCCAATCGCTCGGGCTCACGCCAGGGCAGTTTTGCACGAGCAACAGGCCTGCCCTCATTGCGCCACGATGCAATGTGTCACAATACAACAATCAACATTGGCGAAAATTGAAGCGGCGGCGTCGAATGGCCGAATACCGCTCGCTTGGATACGGTCGAGCGCCCAGCGTTCGGAAGGCGGTCAGGTCCCGGCGCAAAAAAAGGGCCGCAACCAATGCGGCCCTCTGAAAACCCCTGGGCTATTGTCGAGTAGCCCTTGTTGTTACGACGCCCATCCCTATTCAACTCACCGCTGGGCACGAGACTAGATGCGCTATCTTGCAGCCGTCAAGAGCGAATCGTCATCGAATTGTCTACACTGTAAAGGTTCTAAAGTATTGATCCTGCTATGTTCTCCCCACCTGCTGGGGGACGCGCGCGGTTCTTGTATTCACTATTCTGAACACTCGCCCTGACTGTAGCAAAAAAAGAGCCGCCCGAAGGCGGCTCGAGTTGAACAGGGAGGCGTCAATGAGGGTTCGAAGAGAACCGGGGAGGTTCAATCACCCGAACCAACGCGTTCACCTTACCCGCCAAGTGTAAAGCAATGGTTAACGAGACCATTTCACCCGCCGGCTATTCGCTCAGCCTCAGCCGGACGGTTTCGGTCACGGTTTTGCCGGATGCATCGATAACGGTTAAGGAGGAAAAACCCGGACCGTCTGGCCTGAAGAGCCCGAAATCCTCGCTTGCAGCGTCGGCCGCGACCGGCTTGCCGTCCGCGACCCACCGCAAGGGCGGCTCACCGCCCGCAGCTTTGAGCGGGATCGGCGCAAATCGGCCCTTTTCCTCGGTAAGTTCCAGGATCGCATCTTGGGGCGGAAAAAGGATGCGAAGCGGCGACGGCGATGTCGCTCCGCCGAGATTGGCTGAGGCTCCGGCCGGCGACAGGCGTCGGAGTGCGATCGGCAGTGCTGCAGGGGAGCGCACCTTCAAGAGCCCCCTCGGGGGGGAGGCCGCAGCGAAAGCCTCGACGGGCAGCAGACCAAATACCTTGAAGAGTAGCGGAGCCGCGGTCCCGATTCCGTATTTTCCGGGCCGGGGGGCGCCATCGGGCCGGCCGACCCAAACACCCACCGTATATCGATCCGAATAGCCGATCGCCCAGGCATCGCGAAAGCCATACGAGGTCCCCGTCTTGAAGGCGATCGGCCGTGTTGCCACCCCGGAAGGGAGTTGCGCGAAGGGCGATGGTGGCGGCACGCCTCGAAGGATATCGCTCACATACCAAGCCGATGCGGGCGTCAACAGCGGCACAGGGCTCGGTGCCGGGCCGCCGGGCTGAAGCACGAGCGGAGACACCCGGCCGCCGTCGGCAAGGGATGCATAGAGCATGACGAGATCGCTTAAACTGATTCCAACACCCCCCAGCGCCACCGCAAGGGAGGGCGACGGGTCGTTCTGATCGAAGACGAGCTCGGCACCCGCCCCCCGCAAGCTCGTCACGAAGCGCTGTGGGCCGAGCCGCTCGAGGAGGGCCACAGCCGGAATATTGAGGGAGCGTTGAAGTGCCGTGCGCACCGTGACAGCCCCGTGATATTCGCGATCGAAATTTTGCGGTGCATAGTCACCGATCCTGAGTGGGGCATCCTCGACGATCGTATCTGGATGACAAAGGAGTGCGTCAAATCCCATCCCATAGATGAAGGGCTTGAGGGTGGAGCCGGGTGAGCGTTTGGCGCGCACGAGATCGATCTGACCCGCGGCACTATTGAAATCGGCGCTTCCCAGATAGGCCCGCACGCGCCGACCACTGTTCTCGACGACGAGGATCGCGGCAGAAGCTTCTTTCTCCAAGGATTCGCGTCGCACGAGTGCTTCAATTCGCGCTTGGAGCTGCCCGTCGAGGGTCGTCCGGATAGTCGAGCCCTGGCTGGCCTTGGAAGCGAATTCGAAGGCGAGATGCGGGGCCGAAAATGGCATCGACGCGCGACGGGAGGGCATAGCCTCCTGCTTTGCATCGGCCAGCGCAGTTCGCGAGAGCGCTCCCCGGGCGGCAACCATGCCCAGCACCTTGTCGCGGGCTTGCCTCGCGGTCTCGGGATGAAGGTCGGGGCGCGAATGCTCCGGGGATTGAGGCAACGAGACGAGAAGTGCCGCCTCGCCCGGCGCAAGATGTCTTGGCTCCTTGCCGAAATAGGCGAGCGAGGCCGCTCGCACGCCCTCGAGATTTCCCCCGAATGGCGCCAACGTCAAATAGAAGGAAAGTATCTCAGCCTTCGAATAGTGCCATTCGAGCTGAAGGGCGCGAACGATCTCGAAAAGCTTGCCGCCGATTGTGCGACGGTGCGGTTCGAGAAGACGTGCAGCCTGCATCGTGAGGGTGGAGCCGCCCGAGATGATGCGACCGCTCCCGATCATTTGCCCGGTGGCGCGCAGGAGTGCCAGCGGGTCGACCCCCCAGTGATGCGCGAATCGCTTATCCTCGTATGCCTCGAGGAGAGTGAGATAGAGCGGATCGACGTCGATGGGGTTCGCGTGCATTCGCCAAGCATCATCTGGCGTCGTAAATGCCCGCAGGATCGCACCCCGCTCATCGAGCACCACGGTCGATGCGGCCTCGTAGCGCTCAAGCCTCGGAGGAAAGATCCGGTCGAGTGCATAGAGCGAACCGGCCAAGACAAGAACCGCGCCGAGGATCCCACTTGCCCATCGTACAGCACGCCTCACAGCCAGCATGGCCTCAGTCCTGTGTCGTCACCGTCGTCGCACCCACTCCCGTGCGCGCAGAGATTGCCGGGTGATACATGTCCTCGACCGATGCCGCGGGCAGGACGTACTGGCCCGGCGTCACCGCTCGTACAATGAAGGCAACGCGATAGACATCGCTCCCTTCCTGAAAGCCAAAGCGCTTGTCTGCAAAGTTGACCGCCGCGACGAACCGGTCGTCGCGCGCCTCCTCCATGCGGGTATTGGTCACCTTGAGCCAGTCGAAATCCGTCTCATCGTCTTTACCGTGCGGGACAATGCTTTCGATCTCCCAACCGGCCGGCAGTAGGTCGACCAGCACCGCATCGTGTTCGAGACCGTCGAGCGACGATGCCTCCAGCGTGATGACGATGCGGTCGTTCTGCTTGACGACCGAAGGATCCACGACGTTGCCCTGGAGATCGCGGAACTCCCGGAGGATGCGAAAACCGTTGGACGCGGCGGCTTGGGGCGCGCGGGGAACACCTTCGAGCGCGACAAGGTTCCAGATCGGTTTTTCACCGCGATTGGCAATCTCGACGCCACGAGCGAGATCCGCGTCGGTGAGGGCCAAGTGAATAGGCGTCTCATGCGACGATTGAGGTTTGCCGTCGATCTCGACCCGCAGGTCGCCACCTTGCTCGATAAGGGTGTGGGCGGCGATCAGCATCCATGCATCCTCCTGGGTCGTGGTCCAACCGGCGCGATAGTCGATCTTGGCCAACTGATCGAGAAGGCCTGGCAAGATGCCCTGCTCGCCTGCGTGGCCGACGGCAGCGGTCAGCGCCGCGAGATCGCGCAGGCGCGACCCGTAATAGTCGTTGCTTACATCCCGATCGTAAGTGTTCGCGGCCAGTTGGAATGCGTGGCTGGCTCGGGCCCGGTCGCCCGCCATGGCAAGAGCGGCGCCCACCTGGCCATAGCCGAGTGCTGAATCGATCGCGGCCAGTCCGTTGTCATGGAAATAGCGCAGATCGCCGAGGTTGACCGCGTTCATTTTGGCCAGCACGTAGAACGCGTATGCCCTGATGCGTGCTTCGTGCCAGGCTTTCCACGCGGCAAGTTTACTTTGATTGCCCGGATTGCTGTCGTCAAAATCGCTCTCATCCCTGGCTCGCCCGCTCGAGGTCAGGGTCAGCCAAGCGACCCCGCGCGCAAGCGCTGCCTGGGGTACTACGTATCCACTCTTCTTCGCCTCATAGAGAAAATCAATCGCGAAGACCGAGAGCCAGGGATAGGCGGGCTCCCCCCGAGTGCCCCACAGCCCGAAGTCGCCGGAGGGACGCTGCATGTCGAGGACGCGATAAATGGCCTGCTGGACGCGCTCGGGGATCGTTTTGTCCTGCTTCACCGAGCTCGTCGCGGCGACCTCGTTGAAATAGAGAAGCGGGAACGCACGACTCGTCGTCTGTTCGAGGCAACCATAGGGGTAGCGGTCGAGTTCACCCAAAAGTGAGGGAACATTGAAGCTGCGCCAAGTGGAAACCGTGTCGCTCACATGTACGGAGCCCGGCAGATAGTCCGCGGTCATTCCTTGGTCGAGCTTGAAGGTTTGACCCGGCTGCAGTTGCGCCGAGAGATCGAGCGTCACAGGGACTTGGGACGCCCGTACCGCAATCTGCCAATCGTGAGCCACGGCAAAGCCATTCGGCCCGCTCACGTTGAGCGTTACAGTGCCAACGCCGACTTCGTTGCCGGAGAGTGCGAAGTTGAGGATTTGGCGCTCCCCAACCGCGAGCGTCACTGTGTGCTCATTCGAAGCCGCAATCGCCACGGCACCCGACGCGCTGAGGCCGAGCTTATAGTCCCCCGCTGTCCCTTCGACATTGTGAATAAGGACCGAGATCCGGCTCTGGTCGCCGGGTGCGAGGAAACGCGGCAGTGTGGCTTCCGCGACGACGGGATCGCGCACCGCGAGATGGGCCTCGCCACTTCCGACTTGATCCCGGTCGAATGCAACCGCCATGAAGCGAAGCTCGCCCTGAAAATCCGGCACATCGAAGGCAATGCGCGCGCGACCCTGCTTGTCGGTGACGACCACGCCGGAGAAGAGTGCGACCGTCTTGGTCGGCACGGCGGGAAGTGGTCCGCCGCCGATCGAGGCATCGCCGCCCGTTCGAATTGTGCCCGCGGTCGCATCCCGATCGTCGAGCAGGTGCGCGTAGTCGTCGCGCATTTCCACCCCGAGCTGGCGCTTGGCATAGTAGTAGTCGCCGGGCGACGGCGATTCGAACTTGGTGAGCTGGAGGATTCCTTCATCGACCGCGGCGACGGTAAGACGGGCCGATTGTCCGTCGCCGAGCCCTCCCACGGTGACCGGTACGCTGATCGTCTGGCGAGGTGTCAAGTGGTCCGGCAGATCCATCTTCACCGCGAGCGTGCGCACCGAAAGATCGAGCCCGATCCAGCTCAAGCCGACCGCGCGCACGGGTTCGTGGGCCTTGCCCGCCGCAAGTGGGCGATACGCCGTCGCCATCACGTAAGCACCGGTGCCCCAGCTCTCGGACACTGGAATTTCGATTTTGGCGCCGTCCGCCGGCACATGCAGCTCACGCGTCTCAAGCAATGTACTGTTGGCGATCGTGATGAGAACGTCGGCCTCGAAGGGCGGTTTAATCGTGAGCTTTGCGGTCTCGCCGGCTCGATATTTCGGACGCTCCGAGACGACATCGACCTTGTCGGGTGTTTCGGAGACCTCGGGACCGACGTCCCAGTAGCCCGAGCGGAATTTGATGCTGCTTACGGCACCCGTTTGGTCGTCCGTCAAGGTCAGGCGATATTCGCCCCAACCCGCGAGGGGCAGTGCCAGCGTCGTCGGCCGATCCGCGGCGACGTCGATGGTACCCGAGCTGACAAAGACATCGGTATAGACCGGCTCGTACGACCACCCCCTTTTGGTTTCGTACCATTGCCAATGGGCGTCGTGGCGGGTCAGCTCGAATTTAAGGCCCGACCGCGCAATCTTTTCGCCCTTGTCGTCGACTGCCAGGACCTCAATCCGCGCGTCCTTGCCGATCTCGACGGCTTTGTCGAAGAGGGGGTGAAGGCCGATCCAAAGCGGTTGCGTATGGATCGGTAGCGACAAGGAAGCCTCCGTCGTGCGCCCGCCTGGCTCGTATATATCGACATCGATGTCGGCGCGGAGCGGCAGGCTCGTCTTGGGCACGTCCAGCGGATCGCTTGTCGCCACCGTCTTGCCGTTCGCATCCGTCTTGGCGAGATCGAGCGATATTGGCTTCGCCTCGAAGTGCTCGTCGTCACGCCCGAAGCGATAATTGGCAAGAGCCGGAAATGGGTTGGGATCCAAATTGAATTGCAGCGTTCCGTCCCCGGCAAGGTCGGATGCAGCGGGACCGTATAGAAAGCGCACTTCGGCATCGACCGTGAGCCGATCGCCAGGGGCGAGCGCCTCCTGCTTGCTCGACAAGGTGACCTTGAGGCGTTGGGGCACGAAATCGTCGACTCTGAACTGGGCGGCCCCGATTGGTGTAGAGCCATCGAGGACGGCATCGACGGTCCAGACTCCGCGCTGGGCGGTCGGACTTAAACGGAACGGCACGTAACTTCCCCCATCGCCACCATCGACGAGCAGTACGCGGCTTTGCTCAACACCATCCGGTCGATGGAAGACGAGGCTGACCGGCGCTTTTTCCACGGCGAAGGCCCCTGCGTCACGCACGAGCGTTGTAAGGTTCACGGTCTCACCGGGCCGGTAAATGCCACGATCGGTTGCGAAGTACACGTCGAGCCGGCCGGAAGAAGCCCGACCCGAGACGCCGCGATCCGATAAATCGAAGGGCGTAGTCGCGAGCAGGATCTTGTTGAAGTCCCCCAGGTGATCTTTTGTTTTCTCGTCATCCGAATTTGGACTGAACGCCTCGACCATAAGAGGTTCGGCAGCACCTTTGCCGCGCAGGAGACCGGGAGCGAATTGCGCATGCCCGTGGTCGTCTGTCGCGGCATGGCCAAGCTCCTCGTTGTTACGGGCAATGAGCGACAGTTTGACGCCCGCAATCGGCTTCGCCGTCTCGATCGAGCGCACGAAGACATCGAGGCCGCCCTCACCTCGGAATACCGTGAGCCCCAGATCCGTGTCGTAAACCGTTTGCGCGGTGACCTTCTGCTCCCATGGTCGCTCGTCGCCGCGATCGAACGTGGTGGCGGCGAAAATCACGTAAGCGCCGGGCTTCCAGGGCTTGACCACGTCACGGATCGGGAACGCGGTCGTTGTGACTTCGTTTCGCCGGCCGGTCGTCCGCAGCTTACCCGACCAGACAAGGGTGCCCGCGTCCTGTTCGAAATATTGCATTTCGTAAAGCGACGTCTCCGCAGCCGGAAGCTGGCGCTGTTGAAAGATTGCGCGGTCGCTGATTCGGTAGACCTTGATCGCGATCTCATCAAGATTGAGCGTCGTCACCGGCACGCCCGCATTTCCCGTGCGCGGTAGGATGAACTGCGCGCCCGATGCAAAGCGCACGAAGGGGGCCTTGTCTGCAAGCGTCACAGGCACCGACTCGGCGGCGGCGAGTTTCCGTCCGGAAGCGCCCGGCAGGCCAGATTTTAGCTCGACGCTATAGGTCTGACCGAAACCAAGTCCGCTCACGCAAAGGCGTGGGCCCCGCGCCTCAAATGCCACGTCCGCGTGATCGGGAATTGTGACGTAATCTTCGTAATGCGCCGAAGGTCCCTCGATCAGCGGCTCCGAGAACGTCAGGCACGCTTCCGCCACATCGCGCGACGTATCGATATCGACTCGCTTGAACTCGAGGGCGGGGCCTGTCGACGCTCGAGGTGTTGCGGTCACCACGTTGCTGCTTGAC
>Ga0187766_10000463_pt1 | contig 22601 bp, 26 predicted proteins | sample 0216_QUI02_MP05__4_FD_132971 | JGI IMG/M metagenome (GOLD analysis project Ga0187766, IMG submission 132971) | Tropical peat soil microbial communities from peatlands in Department of Meta, Colombia - 0216_QUI02_MP05_20_MG | ecosystem: Environmental > Terrestrial > Soil > Wetlands > Peat ... | reverse complement strand
GCGATTCCTGGCGTCGTCTGGACGCCAGTCGTTCGCCAGCCTGCGATCCGGCCACCCGATCCAACTGCCGCCGCCGTCGAAGGAGTGGGAGCGGGACCTCTCGGACCCCGGCGATCCGCTTCGGCGCGCGCGTGTGTCGTTCGTCGGCTCGCCGGGCACCGTGGCCGCGCAGATACGGGATTTCGTGGAACGCACTCAGGCCGACGAGCTAATGGTGGTGTCGCACATCTACGATCAGTCAGCGCGCCTGCGGTCATACGAGATCGCGGCGGCGACGATGACCGAGCCGAGCGCCGCCTGACCTAGGCGCATGGCTTCTACCGTCCGCATCGGCGACCTGACCGTCAACCGCCTCGGCTTCGGCGCGATGCGCGTATGCGGCCCCAACGTATGGGGACCGCCGAGGAATCGTGCCGCCGCGCACGCCGTGCTGCGCAAGGCGTACGACCTGGGCCTCAATTTCTTCGACACCGCCGACAGCTACGGCCCGCGCGTGGACGAAGAGCTCATCGCCGAAGCCCTCCATCCATACCCGAAGGATCTCGTGATCGCCACCAAGGGCGGCCTGCTGCGGCCACGCCCGGGCGCCTGGGATCCGGATGGCCGGCCCGAGCACCTCAAGCGCGCCATCGACGGCAGCCTCGAGCGCCTGAAGCTCGAGCGCATCGACCTCTACCAGCTGCACGCGCCGGACCCGAAGGTCCCGTTCGCGGACTCGGTGGGAGCGCTGGCCGACGGGCAACGCGCCGGCAAGATCCGCCACGTCGGCCTGTCCAATGTCAGCGTCAAGCAACTGGAAGACGCGCGCCGCATCTGCGCCATCGTGTCGGTGCAGAACGAGTACAACCTCGAGAACCGCTCTTCGGAAGACGTCCTCGAGGCGTGCGAGAGACAGGGGATCGCTTTTCTGCCGTGGTTTCCACTGGGCGCGGGTGCGGCCCTGAAATCGCGGGCCGTCAAATCCCTGGCCAAAAGACACCGGGCCCGGCCCGCTCAAATCGCGCTCGCCTGGCTCCTGGCGAAGTCGGCGGTGATGCTGCCGATTCCCGGCACCGCCGATCTCAAACACCTCGAGGAAAATGCGGGCGCAGCGCACCTGACGCTGTCGCCGGCCGATATGAGGGAGTTGAGCTAGGAGGAGCGCTCGCATGAGCCGATCGATCTACCTCGTCGTCATCCTGATGGGTCTCATGGTGACACGCCTCGCTCACGCGGCCGATCCCCTCAGCGTCGAACAGCTTCTCGCGGACGTGAAACACTACGAGAGCTTCGGCGTGCATCGATATGGCTCGGCGGGCGCGGCGGCGGCGCTCGACTGGATAGCCGCCGAGCTCGCGAAGGCGAATCTCACGGTTACTTCACAGGCCTTCACCATGCGCCGTCAGTACGAGGTCCACTCGGCGACCCTCACGGCGGACGGCACACGCTTCGACGTCCTGCCGCAGTGGTGGATACCGGACGCACAAGGGAGCTTCGCGCTCACCGCTCCGATCGTGGCGTCCGGCGAGGCGCCAGGCGGCTTCGTCCGGCTCTCCCTGTCCTACGATCGCGGCGCGTATCTCAACGCGGTCCATCGCGAGAAGTTGCAAGCGGCGTTCGCGCGACGCCCCGCGACCGTGCTGCTATCCATCGATCATCCAAGCCAGGAGATATTCACCTACAACGTCGACCAGGCCAGCCCCCCCTGGCCGGTTCCAGTGATCCTGGTCGCGCCCAAGGATGGGCCGGCGCTCGACGCGGCCGAGCGAGCCGGCACGCCGGTTACGGTGGAGATCAAGGGCCGATACCGCAGTGACGTCGAGGGGCGCAACGTCGTGGCCCGTCTCGATCGCGGCAAGGGAAGATGGCTCGTGATTTCCACGCCGGTGACGAGCTGGTTCACCAGCTCCTGCGAGCGCGGGCCGGGCATCGCGGGATTCCTCGCCGTCGCCCGCCTCGCATCGCAAAGACTGCCCAATGTCGACCTCGCCTTCGTCGCCACATCGGGACACGAGATCGGTCACGGGGGAATGGAGCACTTCATGCGCGAGGGCGCGCCCGCGCCCGCGGCCACCCTCGCCTGGGCGCATTTCGGCTCGGCGCTCGCGTGTCGCGACACGGTCGTCAAGGCGATCAACAGCTCGCTCTCGCTCGGGCCGCTCGTCGACCGGCACTTCGCCGCAATCGACGGCACGCGCCTCATCGGCGAGCGGGCGGCCATCGGCGAGGTTCGCGAGGTGCACGCCGCCGGCTATTCGAACTTCTTCGGCATGGCCGCCTCGCACACGCTCTTCCACACTCGGGCCGACAGCGCGGCCGCCATCGATCCGGCGCTGCTCGTCCCGATGGCCCGCGCCTTCGAGGGCACCCTCGAGGAGATCGTCGCCTCGGCGAGGTAGCCGCTACCGCGATCCCGACCTCGAGCCCACGTCGAAGAAGAGCTCGCCGCGGACCCGCTTCTCCCGCGGGAGCAGGCTGGCGTAGATCAGCTCGTTGACCGGGGTGGCGACGCCGGCCTGACGCCCCAGCCGCACGACGGCCCCGTTCCAGTACTCGAGCTCGGATGATCTTCCCTCGACGATGTCCTCGGCCAGCGAGGCCCGGTGATCGTGAGGGAGGGCCGCGACCGTCGCCTTCAGCAGGTCGACGACGCCCCCCGGCAACTCCAGCCCTCTGGCCCGGGCGACCGCGATGACCTCGTTCGCGACCTGTTCGAGCATGGCGAGCGCCTCGGGCACCTGCCGCCAGATCCCGGTCGGAACCCGCACGACGGCGCCGACGCCACCCAGCGCGGCCGCCGCGGCGAGCTTGCCCCAGAGCCACGCCTCGATGTCGGGCGCGACCATCACGGTCACCTTGGCCCGCTCGAGCGCCGTGCAGAGCTGCTCCGCCCGTTCCGACGACCGGCGCCCGCGCTCCCCGACGAGCTCTCCGATGATGAGGTTCGGGTCCACGCCACCCACGTGGCGGATCCGGCCGGGCCCGACCACGACGCTCCGGACCCCGGCCACGCCGGCGATGACCCGGTCCGCTCCCAGGACCTCCGCCACGTCCGTCGGCGCCTCGACGCCGTTCTGCAGGGTGACGACGGCGGTGCCGGCGCGAACCATCGGACGCACCGCGCGGGCGGCGGCGGGGACATCCCAGGCCTTGACCCCGAGGAGGATCACGTCCGCGGCGCCGACCCGCTCGACGCGGTCCGTGGCGAGAGCGGGCGTCGCATGGAGCTCGCCCGTTGGAGTCTCGACCCGGAGTCCGTCCGCCTGGATGGTGCCGAGGTGGGCCCCGCGGGCGATCAGCACGACTTCCTCGCCGGCCGCCGCGAGCCTCGCCCCCAGATACCCGCCGATCCCTCCCGCGCCGAAGACCGCGATCCGCATCCCCGGCCCGACTATACGAGAAATGGTATGTTCGTGCCCCGCTCGCCCCGGCTGTCTCCGCATCGACGGGCATCCCGACGACGTGGTCGCCTCCGCGGATCAGCTCCGGGCCGTCGAGGAACGCTTGCAACGAACCAGCCGTGGAGGAACGGACATGATGAACCTGACGCCGACCGAGATGGAGCGGCTGACGATCTTCAACGCCGCGGAGCTGGCCCGGAGGAGACGGGCGAAGGGCTTGCGGCTCAACTACGCGGAGGCCATCGCCTATATCACCGACGAGGTCCTGGAGGGCGCGCGTGAGGGCCGGTCGGTCGCGGAGCTGGTGGAGTGGGGTGGAACCATCCTGACCACCGACGACGTGCTCCCCGGCGTGGCGGCGCTGATCCCGCGGATCCTGGTCGACGGCCTCTTCGAGGACGGCAGCCGGCTCATCGCCCTCTATGCTCCGATCCGGCCCGGCAAGCAGGCGGGGTCCGGTGCGGACCGCACTCCGGGAGAGGTGATCACGCCCGACGCCGAGATCGAGCTGAACGACGGGCGGGCGACGGTCATCCTCGAGGTCATGAACACGGGTGACCGCGCGATCCAGGTGGCGAGCCACTTCCACTTCTTCGAGGCGAACCGGGCGCTGACCTTCGACCGCGCGCGAGCCTTCGGCATGCGGCTCGACGTCCCCGCCGGGAACGCGGTGCGCTTCGAGCCCGGCATGAAGAAGGCGGTGACGCTGGTCGCGCTGGGCGGGACGGCGACGGTGACCGGCCTCAACAACCTGACCAACGGCTCCACCCACGAGCCCGAGGTCCGCGAGGCCGCGCTCCGCCGGGCCCGTCAGCTCGGCTTCCAGGGCGCGTGAGGAGGGCCCCGTCATGGCGCGAATGACCCGGGCCGCCTACGCGGCCACCTATGGACCGACGACCGGCGACCTGGTGCGGCTCGGTGACACCTCGCTGCTCGCCGAGGTCGAGCGCGACCACGCGATCTACGGCGACGAGTGCATGACCGGCGCCGGCAAGGTGATGCGCGACGGCATGGGCTTCGACGCGCACGCGACCGCGGCCGGCGGGGCGCCGGACATGCTCGTGCAGAACGCCACCATCATCGACCCCGTCCTCGGTGTGGTGAAGGCCGACCTCGGGATCCGCGACGGACGGATCGTCGCGGTGGGCAAGGCCGGCAACCCCGCGATCCAATCGGGCGTCCATCCCCAGCTCCGATGCGGACCCTCGACGACGATCGTGCACGCGGACCGGCTCATCGTCACGCCGGGCGGCGTGGAGGCTCACGCGCACTTCCTCTGTCCCCAGCAGTGCGAGCACGCGCTGGCCGGCGGGCTCACGACCATCGTGGGCGGAACCATGGGGCCCCACTTCGACATCAGCTGCGCGGGACCGAACAACCTGGCCATCATGCTGAAGGCGGCCGAGCACTATCCGCTCAACTTCGGATTCCTCGGGCGCGGCAGCGGTCACGATCCCGCGGCCATCGTGGAGAGCGTGGCCGGAGGCGCCATCGGCGTGAAGGTGCACGAGGACTTCGGGGCCATGCCGGCCACGATCGACTGCGCGCTGACGGTGGCCGACCGGTACGACTTCCAGGTGCAGCTGCACACCGACACGATCAACGAGGCCGGCTACTGCGAGGACACCATCGCGGCCATCGCGGGGCGGACGATCCACATGTACCACGTGGAGGGCGCCGGCGGCGGCCACGCTCCCGACATCATCCGGGTCGCGGGCGTGTCCCACTGCCTGCCCTCGTCCACGAACCCGACCAACCCGTTCACGCGGAACGCCCTCGACGAGGGGCTGCCGATGACGATGGACGCCCACTTCCTCAACTGGCAGCTTCCCGAGGACGTGGCCTTCGCCGAGAGCCGCGTGCGGCCGCAGACCATGGCCGCCGAGGATCTGCTCCACGACCTGGGCGCGATCTCGATCTTCGCCGCCGACACCCAGGGCATGGGTCGCGTCACCGAGACCGTCACCAACTGCTGGCGCCTGGCCAGCGTGATGAAGGACCGCAAGGGTCGGCTCGCCACGGAGACGACGGCGCGCGCCGACAACGAGCGGATCAAGCGGTACGTCGCGAAGTACACCATCAATCCGGCCCGGGCGCTGGGCATCGACCCTTACGTCGGCTCCATCGAGCCCGGCAAGCTGGCCGACCTGGTCCTGTGGGTTCCGGCCTTCTTCGGCGTGAAGCCGCTCATGGTGATCAAGAGCGGCTTCGTGGTGTGGTCGGCGATGGGCGACGCCGCCGGCTGCATCTTTCCCACCGAGCCCGTCGTCCAGCGCCCGATGTGGGGCGCGGTCGGCGACGCGCCGTCCGCGCTCGGGGTGTTCTTCGCCAGTGCCCTCGCGCTCCAGGCGGACGTCCCGCGCAAGCTGGGCCTGCGCCGGCGCATGCTCCCCATCAAGAACACCCGCGCGCTCGCCAAGCGCGACATGCTCCACAACGACGCCTGCCCCGAGATCATCGTCGATCCGAGCACGCACGAGGTGTACGCCGACGGCCAGCTCCTCGCCTGCGAGCCGGTGACGTCCGTCCCCCTGTCGCGGCGGTACCTCCTCCGGTGAACGAGCCCGGGGCCGGCGGCGGCGCGGCGCCGGCGGTGGACGGCTCCCGGCGCGACGCGGCCGACCCCGCGAGGCCGCAGGTCGTGCTCCGGTTCGAGCGCGACGCAGCCGGCCGGACGTTCCTCGGCCGCAAGTTCGCGACCTACCCCTTCTTCTGCGCGGCGCCTTTTCACCTGGACCGGGCTCCGTGCGGGATGCTCACCACCATCCTGCAGTCGAGCTCCGGTGGGCTCTACGAGGGGGACCGGCTCGCGCTGTCCATCGACGTGGGCCCGGACGCCGCGGCGCACGTCACCACCCAGAGCGCGACCGTCGCTCACCCGATGCCCCACGGCGGCGAGGCTCGACATCGGGTATGGATCCACGCGGCCGCCGGATCGCTGGTCGAGTACCTGCCGGAGCCGCTCATCCTCATGCCCTCGGCGAGCGTGCGCACCTCGGTCGACGTCGTCGCCGAGGCCGGCTCGACGGTGATCGTGGGCGATGCGTTCCTCGCTCACGATCCCGCGGCGCGGAGCCGCTCCTTCAGCCGGCTCGTGGTCGAGACGACGCTTCGCCGCCCTGACGCTCCACCGTTCGCGATCGAGCGCTTCGACATCGCGGGTGACGCCGTAGAGACCGCGTGGCGCCGGCTCACCCCCTATCGCGTCGGCGCCCAGGGAAGCCTCTGGGTCTCCGCGCCAGGATCGCCCGGCGAGCTGGCGGCGACGCTCGGCGCTGCGCTCGACCAGGTGCCGGGGCTCCACGCGGCCGCCTCCACCTTGCCGGGCGACACCGGCGCCGTGGCCCGACTGCTCGCGCCCGACGCGCGCGTGCTCGGCGACGGGTTCCGCGCGGCGTGGCGCGCCCTCCGTCACGCGCTGACCGGCCTGCCGCCGGCTCGCCGGCGGCAGTCGGGCTGGCTCTCGTGACGATGCGGCCCACGACCAGGCGCCGCCGGCGGCGCTTCCTCGGCCTCGTCCTGGTCGGGGCCCTGATCGGGACCATCTACGGCGGCGTGATCGGCCACGTGTTCCGCGGCACGAGCCTGGTCGGCGCGTCGGTCGGGGCGATCGACGGCGCGGTGATCGCGGCTCCGCTCGCGCTCACCGAGATCTTCCTGCTGCGCACGCGATGGGGCCGGCGGGTGCAGCGAGCGCCCTTCCTCGTCACCTTCGGCGTGAAGTGGCTGGTGTACGGCTCACTGATCTCGATCGTGAACCTGCGGTCGGTGGGCGCCTCCGTGCTCGGCCTGATGTCGCTCGCGGCCCCGCTCCCTCTCTCGGTGGCGCTGTGGTCGGGCGCCTTCTCCTTCGCGGTCGCCTTCGCGATCCTCTTCGTGCTCCAGGTCAGCCAGATCGTCGGCCCCCGCAACCTCGGCCACATCGTCTTCGGGCGGTACCATCGGCCCCATCTCGAGGAGCGCTTCTTCCTCTTCGTCGACATCCGGGGCTCCACCACGCTGGCCGAGCACCTCGAGCCCGTGGCGGTGCACCGGTTCCTCGCCCGGGTCTTCGGCCTGGCCTCGGATCCCATCACCGACCACGGCGGCGAGGTCTACCAGTACGTCGGCGACGAGATGGTCGTGACCTGGAGGCTGGCGGACGGCCGCCGGGACGCCCGGCCCCTCGCGTGCTTCTTCGCGATCGGGGCCGCGCTCGATCGCGAGGGGCCGAGCTTCGAGCGCGAGTTCGGCGTGATGCCGCAGCTCCGCGCCGCGCTGCACGTGGGGCCGGTGATCGCGGGCGAGGTCGGCGACACCAAGCGCGAGATCGTCTTCCACGGCGACGTGATGAACACCGCGGCGCGGATCGAGCAGGCCACGCGCGATCTTGGCCGGTCGTTCCTGGCCTCCGCGCAGGCCCTCGACCGCCTTCAGGGTAGCGAGGCGTACGCGCTGACGCCGCTGGGGCCCCAGGTGCTACGCGGTCGGCAGGGGCTGGTCGAGATCTACTCGGTGAGCGTCCGCGGTAGTGGCGCGGACTGAGCTACGCGCGGCCCTGGGACGATGACGGAACGCCTCCGCCCCCGGCCATCCCGGCGCGCTCCCAGCACCGACCGTGGTAGGGCTGGTCGTCCACTCGCGCCACCTCGGCGTGCGGGGGAATGACGCGACGACACGCCGCACAGGTGATCGGCTCCGGCTGGTACACCCCCGAGACATGGAGCCAGACGAGATAGCACTCGAGGTGCAAGCGCACGGGAAAGGTCGCGCCGGAGATCTCGTACGCCTGACCTCGCGGAATCGTCAGCCAGCACACGTAGCACTGGCCCGGACCGCCGTCGCGTGACTTGGCCGTGTCCTGCGTCAGCCGCCAGAGCTTGCCGGACGCGAGCCCCTGGAGGACCCGCTCGCGGATCTCTCGCGCGGTGAGCATCGAGGCCGCAGGCTACCACGCGATCGCCTCGGCGGGTCGTTACGGAAATGTTACGACGCGGCCGACCGGTAAGCCCGTGACCGGTCTATGCTTACGCGGATCGGCGAGCCCTCCGGAGGGCCGCCCAGGCCGTCTCCGACAATTCGAGGCTCTTCGCGCTCGGGCCCACGGCGCGGAGGATGGCCCTGGCCTTCCGTGACACCGCGCGCGCGGGGGGCTTTCGGCGAGTCGTGGATCGTTTGGTCGTGCTCATGGCCCGCGTAGTGTAACCGTCACATGCTCGTAATGTCGAGAGCCACGGTGCGCATCGCGGCAGACCCCCTCACGCGGGGAGCGACGCCCAGGGTAGCATCAGGGATCGATGACCTTCCCCGAAGTGAAGGCCCTGACGTTCGACATCTACGGCACGGTCCTGGACCTGACCTCAGGCCTCAGCCCGATCATCGAGGACTTCCTCGAGGCCAGGCGCGCCAGGGTCTCCGCGCCGCAGTTCTGGGCCGATTGGCGCGCGCGCCAGCGGATCGAACAGTTCCAGGACACGATCATGATGCTGGGCCACAGCGGCTATCTCGAAACGGCCCGGCGGGCCTGTGTCTACGCGCTACGGCTCCACGGCTTCGAGGGCTCGCCTCGGGAGCAGGAAGCCCTGATGCGGGGATGGAGCCGGCTTTCACCTTTCCCCGATGTCCTTCCGGCCCTTCGACGACTCGAGTCGTCCTATCGGCTCGTGGCCCTCTCCAACGGAGAGGAGCGCTATCTGGACGAAGTGATCCGGGACCGCATCGGGTTCGAGTTCACGGAAGCCCTGTCCGTCGACATGGTGGGGCGGTTCAAGCCCCACCCGTCCGTCTATCGCCGCACGGCCACGCTGCTGGGGCTCGAGGTCGGGCAATGCATGATGGTCTCGTCCCACGCCTTCGACGTCGCCGGGGCCCGAGCCTGCGGATTCAAGGGCGCCTACGTGAACCGATACGAGCTACCCTTCGACGACAGCCCGTACCTGCCGCAGCTGACGGTCGGAGACTTCACGGAGCTCGCCGCCGCGCTCCTCTGAGCCGAGCCGGACCCGAGTGGAGCCGGATCGACCGCTGGCGCGAGCCTCTGGGATCAGCTGCCCGGAGGACGGTATCCCGCCCCCTGGGCCAGGAGCATGGCGTCGAAGCCCTCGTCGGGCGCCATGAGGATCGTGGTCTTGAACTCCTTCACGGCGCCACTCCCGGCGATGGCCATGGAGAACGCCGCCGCGCTGACGTTGCTGGGCACGTCGAACAGCACCACGACGTCATAGTCGCCGAACGCGTAGTACCACGCGAGAATCCTGCCGCCGAGCTTCTCGACGACTGGTGTGAGCGCCTCCATCCGATTCTCGGGCCGCTGGACCAGCTTGTTCCACGCAGCGTTGGTGTAGGACGCCTGCACCATGTATGTCGGCATCGCGATCCTCCTCGCCCACGATACGATGCCGCCGACTCTGCGCCTCCCGGCGCGGGCAGTCAAGTCACGAGGGTCAAGTCACGAGTACTGTCTATCGTCCGGAAACGCCGGGCGAACCACGAAGGCTCGAGACCCACAGGTATCCGTGGTATCGATCGTCGTCGAGATACACGTAGAGGGTGAGATTGCGCGCGTCCTTTCCTTTCAAGTTCTCGATCTCGAGCTCCGTGTAGAAGTACGTCCACAATGTGTAGATCTTGCCCTCCGGGTCGACTGGAAGCTGCGATCGGCCACGAGAGGCCGGTTGGCCAAGAACGGTGACGACGTCGGCACTCGAGGATCGGCCGATGACGAGGTCGTCCTCGAGCCTCTGCACGGGCGGACGGGTGCCCAGGTGAACGGTGAGTTGACCGCAGCCCTGCAAGACCAGCCCGACCAGGAGGGCCGCACCCAGGGGTCTCATTCGCTCTTGCCAACGAGTTGCGAGCCCGCGAACCATAGATGGCCTTCGTAGCGGCCCTCCCGTAGAAAGACGATCAGCGCGGCCAGCTCCGTACGTCCCCCCTCTGAGTGCACGTAGTCGTAGTACCAGACGGTTCGTAACTCGGGATCCACGGGAAACCGGGCGGCCCCTTTGCCGCGTGGCTCACCCAGGACCGACAGGATGTCCGCGGGAGAAGACTCGCCGACCATGAGCTTGGTCAGTCCGGCGACGCGAGGCGGTACCCCGAAGCTCGACGACGAAGCACAGCCGGCCGTGAGCGTCAGGCCGAGCCCGACCGCGACCGCGGCTCTGGAAGTCCACCTGATCGCGTGCATCATTTCTCCTCCAGAGGAATCGTTGTCGATGCCGACCACATGAAACCGTCGAAAAGCCCGTCGCGGAAGAAGACCAGAACGAACTGGACCCGGATGTCCCCCCGCAGCTCCTGGCCCTCGCGGCGCATGTTCGTCGCCGAGATGTCGGAGTAGTACCAGACCTCACGCGGCCGGGGATCCAGGGGCAGGATCGCACCACCGGTTCCTTTTGGCGTGCCACGCACGCGCTGAACGTCCATCTTCGTGGAGGTCCCGCGCTTGAGCTCGGCCTCGATCCGCGCCGTCTGGGTGAACGCGCCCGTGCTCGCTGTACCGCTGGCGCACGCGGCGGTCATCGCGAAGAGCAGGGCGAGACCGACGATCCCGCCTCTCATTTCTGGGCCCCTCCCTGGGGCGGAGTCCCCGCACGCCACTGTCGAAGCTGGCCGACGATGTCGTCGAGGGCCACGGAGAGGATGTACCGATCGGCGCCGATCGTGTACAGGCCTCCGGCGTCGACGTGCGCGTGGCTGCGAAACGTCGCGAGGATCTGATCACCGGGCTGGCGCCAGGCCATGACCGCAATATCCGCCTGCGTCGCGCCCCAGCCAGGCATGAGCCAGCGCTTGAGCGCGCTCCCCTCTTCGAATCGTTCGATATCGCACGTCAACACGAGGGAGGCATCGTCGGCGACCTGGAACAGCTTGGCGTCCTGGAGCTTCTCCACGAGATGCTGTGTGGCCTCACGGGCCAGATCGCGGCCGGTCTGCGTCCCGGTCCGGTCCTCACAGCGCACCACCCGCACCGTCTGATCGCGATCCGGAACATAGGGCGCTTCGACGCGACTGGCCTGCTCGGTAGCACATCCCGATGCGAACGGGCCGAGGCTCACGAGCATGGCGGTCAGCGTTCGCTTCATTGGTTCGTGTGTTCCGGGTCGGTCAGGAACTCCGCGACCCCTCGGCCCAGCTTGTGGCAGGCCCACGTCTCCGTGAACGAGGGCGCTCCGAGCGGGAAGATCCCAAGGATCATGAACCAGGGACGGCCGCTGACCGCGGCTTCGACTCTGGCCGCCGCTTCGCCGCTCTCGAGATCGATGATCTCCGCCCAGAGCGTCGAGTCACGCTTCCAGAGCCAGAACCCGGCACATCCAGCTCCGCCGGGGCCGCCGCCGCACACACCGCCACCCCACGGACGTGGTTGGTCCGTCCCGCCCCCGACGGTGACCAGGTACCTTACCCCGGTCGCTCGAGTGCGCTCACGAAAGGCCTCGTCCTTGCTGAGCAAGGCCAGAGATTCGCGGCTCAGCGGCAAGGCTTCGAACGACACATCGGGGAAGACCCCGCGCTGGAACTGCTCGCGGGAGACCAGCCGAGCCCGGGGAACGCTTTCGGCAATGGCGGACTTGACGCAATCGGCAGCATCCTCACCGAGACCCTGCCGGGTCCCTGGCGCGATCGCGCTGGAAAAGACCACGGTGAGTCCGACCGCGGGCTCCACCACGACGGAGCTCGTCCGAGGATACGTGACCTTCGACGCGCAGCCAGGCAGCAGCGACAGAACCGCTAGCCCACCGAACGACAACGTCCCGCGCCAGCGCGGCCCGAGGGACGGCCCGTGAAGGATTCCGTCTCGCTGGTGCTGCACGCTGGGGTGGCTGACACGAATCATCGGCCCCGCGGAAGTGCAGGCGCAGTGCCAATGACCAAAGCGATACGCCAGAAGAACTTAGGGCGCTCCGCAGGCCCTTTCGCGCGGTGGTGGTGGTGGTGCTCCCACGGGCTCCGCGCTCTGCTCGAGTGATTGCAGCTCCATCTTCGCCCTCTCGAGCCAGTACGTCATGGTCATCTCGCTGTACATCGTCGTCTCGGTCCCCACGTCTTCCAGGGCTTCCGCGCGCTCTCGGGCCCGCCGCGCCAGCTGGCCAAGAGCGAGGTGGCAGTGAGCGACAGGAGTCGCATGCCGAGACGCTCCGGGGGGAAAGCTCAGATCCCGTCGAAGCCACCACCGGCTGCGACCAGGCCTCCGGTGATCTGCAGTGAATCCACCTGGCCGTGCAGCTCCAGAGGATTCACGCCGGGGCCATGGGTGATCAGGCCCCCGGCGATCGCTATCTTCCGCGCGGATCCGCCAGGCTTGATGCTGAGCGCGACCGCGGCCAGCTTCACGACGACGCCCTTGACCAGGGAGTCGCCGGTCGCTCCGTACGTCTCGATTCCCCGCCGCACCGTGATCTCCCCGACCGGCTGACTGATCTGCACGCCGACCGCGCCATCGGCGTGCGTGACGATGCGCTCGAACTCCGCGGTGTGAACCGTCCCCGTGTAGACGTTGAAGCCTCGCGAGCCCTGGCCAAATGTCTCGATGGCGGCCCGCACCTGCAGCACGTCGACGGTTCCGAAGTTGACGAATCCGATCCCGCTCGGGCCATAGGAGGTGATCTTCTCGTTCGCGGTCCAGTGCGCCACCGTACCCCAGTTGTCCAGCACCATGTCGTTCGGACCGTAGGTCGTGACCGCGCCGAGGTTGCGCACGTCATCGACGAATGCACCCGAGACGACGAACACCCCACCCGAGATGCGGTCCGGCGTACCCCGGACGATGCCGCCGTCGCTGTAGACCGCACCGGTTTCCAGCCGACGCACGAGCAGTCGACCGCCCGTATCGCCCGCGCCGCTCACGAAGATTCCGCTTCCGCGCACGGGGGCACCCGCACGCCCGGCGCTCAGACCGGCGAGGTCTGCGGTGATGGTGGTGCCGGGGTCGGCCTGCTGATTCCACAGCATGAAGGCGCCCGGGACGACCTCCACGCCGTAGCCCTTGGGGCGTTCGACATAGCCTCGCGCATCCCCCCCCACGACGTCCACGTCCTCGGCCTCGACGTGGCCGCTTCGTACCTTGTCGCGCGCCAGGAGCTGTATCACCCCGATCGTGCGCAGCTTTCGCAGCACGAGCCGCCCGAGGTGCTCCACCGTCGTGTCGTTGAAGAGTGCACGACGGTCGACGTCCGTCCGTAGCTCCAGGTTCTCCACCTCGTTGTCACTCGAGAGCTGCACTCCGTCCTGGCCGGCGGCGAAGCGCAGGGTGGCACCCGAGCTCGCTCCTCTCAGCGTCTTACCCGGCGACAGGCGCAGGGTCGGCAATCCGGTCAGATCGCCTGCCACGACGATCTCGCCCGCTGCCGTGTCGCCGAGGGCGGCGACCAGCTCCGCGGCGGTGGCGACCTGTCGCTCCTGACTACTCATGACAGGTTGGGCCCGTGCCACGGAGAACAGCGACACCACCAGAAGCAGCCAGAACGGCGGGCTCCGTCGCACTCGGGAGCACCCGTCTCAATCGTCCCATCGCGCGTAGATCAGCGCGGTGTGGCAGTGGCTCGTCGCATACACGTCCACGCTCGCCAGTCGGTCCGACCAGCGGCCCTCGATCTCCTTCGCGCACTGGTCGACCACCCCGTCCAGCACGGTGCGGAACAGCGCCATCTTGTTGTCCCAGCCATATTTCGCCGCGGCCTGCGTGACGATCTTCGCCTGATCGGTGCCGTCGTGAATGCGCTTGACGGTCCTGTAGACGTCCATCGTGTAGTCCTTGGCCACCTGTACGTCGTTTCGATTGCCCGGGAATCCCAGGTGGCCGCCCACCAGCACGTCGAAGTCGTACGCCAGGAGCTGATCGAACATCTCCAGGTAGTCGTGAAAGTCGGCGGTGAGGTCGAAGTCCTGGAACTGCGCGTACCCCGGCGGCAGGGTGTCGATCGCCATCAGGACCTTTCTGGCCGGGATGTAGATGTACAGATCCCCCTCGTTCGAGTGCCAGTGCCCGTGCTTCATCTCGATGGTCGCCGATCCCCGCTGGAGCGTGTATTGGCCCCTGAAGGTCTGGGTGGGAAGAGGCCGGCGGGGGTCCTTCTTCTCACGCAGGAACGCGGCGACACCCTCCTCGGCCAGGACCTGGAGACCCGGCACCTGCTTCACCACGAGCGCCGCGCCGGAGATATGGTCCAGGTGTGAATGGGAGTAGACGAGCTGGACGATCGGCTCCTTCGTCACCTCCGCCACGGCTTGCACGATCTTGTCTCCGAACGACGGGGGAGCATCGAGCAGGATGACCCCGTTGCCGGTGGTCACGAACAGCGACTGATAGCCGCCGTCCGTGATCAGGTAGACGTCCGGCTTCAGCTCCCGGACCAGGTAGCCCTTGCTCGGGTCCACTGGCAAGATTCGCGCCTTGATGGTAGCCGACACGGGTTTGTACTCAGGAAGGGGCAGCGGATCTCCCGCCCGAGCTTCGGATGAGAGCAAGAGAGCGAGTGCCAACAGTGAGGCGGCCAATCTGTTCATGGGCATTGCCTCCGTTCGCTCAGACCAACGCGCTGGCTTCTTTCGCGGTCACGAGCCTCCCCAGCTTGCCAGCCTCGTGCAGATCACCGCCCACCTCGATACGGATGGATCGATCGATCGCCCCGATCCGAACGGGGGCGAACCCACTGGCTCTGATCAGCTCCGCGATGGTATTGCCCGCGTCCGAGTCGTCGCTCGCGTAGAAGAGCACGTTCGGTTCGGGGGACCGACGGGCGCCCGTCTGGAGCGACGGCGCCAGCAGCGTACCGAAGGCCTTGACGAACCTGGCGCCGGGGGGAAGCAGCGAGGCGAGGATCTGTCCTGACGACTGATCCTGGGGGATGAGCTTCCTGAATCCGCCGGAGCCGTCGGGAGCGATGGGGTTCGACGGGTCGACGACGATCTTCCCGGTCAGCTTGTCCCGATACTCCGCGAGGAGGGCCTTGATCGCGTCGAAGTAGACCGCGAGGATGATCACGTCGGCCTCACCGATCGCGGCCGCCACCGAGAGCGCACGAGCTTTTCCGCCCGATTCTTTGGCGAGGTCCTCCGCCTTGCCGGGTCCGCGGTCGGCGACGATCACCTCCTGGCCGCCGGCCATCAGGTTCAAGGCAACCTGTCTACCGATGTTCCCCAGTCCGATGATTGCGGTCCTCATCGCGATCTCCCTTCGGGGCGCTATGCGAAGGCCCAGTCCGGAGCGTATTTCTGCGACGAGGACTTTCCTATTGTGCGAAGCGCGAACGCCGTCTGTCGATTCGGAGGATCCGGCTACACCTTCAGGTAGGTCGCGGTTCTACTTTGCCTTCTCGAGCAGCAGCCGTAGCTTGTCGGCCATCCGGACGAGATCCGGCAGTGACGATGCCTTCATCTTGCGCATCACCTGGCCGCGGTGGACCTTCACGGTTATCTCGCTGATGCCGATGTCGGCGGCGATCTGCTTGTTGATACGCCCTTTCACCACCTCGCCCATCACCTCGCGCTCGCGCCGACTCAACGTCGCGAATCGCTCGCGAAGCGAGGCGACTGCCCGTTCGCTCTCCTGCCAGGCCTGGTCCCGTGCCAGGCCGACGTGAATGGCGTCGATCAGATCCTGATCGCGGAACGGCTTGGTCAGAAAGGCGACCGCGCCGCCTCTCATCGCTTGGACCGACATCGGAATGTCGCCGTAGCCGGTGATGAAGACGATGGGCACGTGAACGTTCGCGTCGGCGAGATCACGCTGAAAATCGAGACCGCTCCGGCCCGGCAACCGCACGTCCAGCACGACGCAGGTCGGGCCATCGGGGCGACCGGATTTCAGGAATTCCGGCAACGAAGCCAGGAGCTTGACGTCGAGCCCGACCGAGCGGACCAGCCTGCCGAGCGAATCGCGCATCGAGGAGTCATCGTCGACGATCAGGACGGTCGGCTTTGCTTGATTCATCGGTGGGTGCCCACGGCCACCCACGTCGGATTCTGCCCGAGCCCCCCCGGACCACGCAAACTATACTAAGGTATAGTCGCGGTAGCCTTTGGCGCCCGCTTACTCTTGACGGCAACGATGGTCCCTGCGCCGCTCATCTCGATCGTCGATGACGACACGTCCGTTCGCGAAGCCTTGAAGGCCCTCGTGAAGTCGGTGGGCTACGCCGTCGAGGTGTTCCCGTCCGCGACCGAGTTCCTGTCGTCCTCGCATCTTGGCGCCACGTCCTGCCTGATCGCCGACGTCCAGATGCCGCTCATGACCGGCGTCGAGCTGTACAGCCGCCTCATCGAGGCGGGCCATCTGATTCCGACCATCCTGATCACGGCCTACCCCGACCACGACACCATTGCCCGGATCCTGAAGGATGGAGCGGTCTGCTATCTGAGCAAGCCATTCGACGACGCCGTGCTGCTCGACTGCGTCCACTCGGCGCTGGAGCGAGGCCGGCCAACCGGGGCGCCGCCTTGACGCCCCCACGTGCCTCGGCCTGGAGCCGCGAGGGCCGGGAATTCATGCTCTCGACCCTCACCCCCGGTCGAGCGCAGGAGCGACTGGCGCTCGGCTTCATGGTTCTGCTGGCGGTCGCCGTCGTCATCATCAGGGCCCGGTTCGTCACCGACCAGCTCCCGCGAATCGACGCCGTCATCCCGGCCTTTTCCGGCGCGATGTTCGTCACGGATCTCCTGACCGCCTTCTTGCTCTTCGCCCAGTTCTCGATCCTGCGGTCACGCGCTCTCATCGCTGTCTCGAGCGGTTATCTCTATACCAGCTTCATCCTCGTCCCCTGGACCCTCACCTTCCCCGGTGTCTTTGCCCCCGCCGGCCTGCTGGGCGCCGGCGTGCAGACGACCGCCTGGCTCTATCTCTTCTGGCACGCGGGGCTCCCCGTCTTCGTCATCGTCTATGCGCTGCTGAAGACCGAGCGTTCGACCACCCGCCCCTGGGAGGGCTCCGTCGGAGCGGCGATCCTCTCGAGCATCGTCGGCGTCGCAGCGCTCGTCCTCGCCGCCACGCTCCTCACCACGATCGGACAGGATCTGTTGCCCCGCCTCATCGAGGCCGCGCATTTTTCCCGTACCTGGACCATCTCGGCATTCTCCGCCTCCCTGTGCGGGGCCCTGGCGTGCCTTCTGCTGTGGCTTCGTCGTACCTCCGTGCTGGACCTCTGGCTGATGGTCGTGACCTTCTCGTTCTTCATCGAGCTGGTCTTGGCGAGCGGCACGGCCGGCCGGTTCAGCGTCGAGTGGTACGCCACGAGAATTCTCGGGCTTCTGTCGGCCAACGTCGTGCTGGTCGTTCTGCTCTACGAAACCACGACGCTCTACGCTCAGCTGCTCCGTGCCGTCCTGGCGCAACGGCGCGAGCGCACCGCCCGACTCATGACGGGCGACGCGGTCTCCGCGTCGATCGCCCATGAAGTGAGGCAACCCCTGGCGGCGATGACGACGAACGCCAGTGCGGGCCTCCGCTGGCTGGTCCGGGAGACCCCGAATCTCCCCGAAGCGAGGGCAGCGCTTGAGCGGATCGTGGATGACGGCCATCGCGCGGGGACCGTGCTCGAGAAGATCCGAACGATTTTCAAGAAGGATGCCGGCGCCCGGGTCTCCCTCGACATCAGCGAGCTCGTCCAAGGGACCCTCGGCCTCGCGCGCACCGAGCTGCAGGCGTGTCGCATCCTCGTCGACGTCTCCGTGGACGAGGGACTACCCCGGGTCATCGGGGACCACACGCAGCTCCAGCAGGTGCTGCTGAACCTCGTCACGAACGCCATCGACTCGATGGCGTCGACCAGCGACCGCGACCGAGTCCTTCGAATAGCGTGCAGCCGTCACCAAACGGGTGACGTCATGATATCGGTCGAGGATTCCGGGGTGGGGATCGAGCCAGGGCACATCGACAGGATCTTCGATCCGCTCTTCACGACGAAGGCCGGCGGCATGGGCATGGGCCTCGCGATCTGCCGGTCCATCGTCGAGGCGCATCAGGGGCACCTCTGGGCCTCGCCGGAGCGGAGCCCGGGCGCCGCGTTTCGACTCGTCCTGCCCGCCGAGGCCCTGTAGACCTACACGGACACGGGCCGCTTCACGAGGACCTAGCCGCGCGTCGACCTGACGGCCGCCCGGGTCGAGCCCGGGCGCCCTCTCGGCGACGCTCGTAGTGCCGGCGAACCTTGGCGCGGTTGCCGCAGTTCTCCATCGCGCACCAGCGCCGACGGCGGTTGCGCGAGGCGTCGAGGAACATCCAGCCGCATCGCGGGTCGGCACACCTTCGCACCTCGGCCAGGCGCGCGGAGGTGAGGAGATCCGCGGCGCTCCACAACACGGCCCAGAGCGGCTGCTCGAGCGCCTCCCCGGACTTCCCCGCGGACCATTGAAACCCTCCCTCCGCGGGCACCACGGCGACGCGGACCGGGGCGCCGGCCAGCATCTCGTTCACGACCGCGAGGTCGACACCCGCCCGGCGGCGAGCCGGCACGGCGAGTCGAGCGATGGCCTCGCGCAGCGCTATCGCTCGGCCCAGGGCCTCGCGGCCCGCCTGGGGCCGACGCCGCGCCTCGGCCATGAGACGGCGGACGTCCGACGCGACGAGAACACCAGCGTGCCTGGCCCAGTGGAGGAGCTCGTCGTAGCTCACCAGGCGATCACTCGGGGCCGCGGCATCGCCCCGCCACTGCACGGTGTTGACGAAGTCCAGGCACAGGGCCCCGCCGATCAGCTGGGGCGGACGCTCGGCATAAGAGCGATACGGGCCGCGGGCCATGGCTAACCATCGTACCGGTTGACCGCTGACGTCAACTGGGCTACTCTCCTCGCTGGTTGTTGTAACCATTTCACAGGTTAGTACACAATAGAGCGTCGATCGATCATGAGTGGCGGCGGGGTTCCGTTCACGGTCGCTGGGCTGCGGGCGGGAGCAGCGGGCGTCGCCGCGCTGGCGGCCAGCGTGTTTGCCTACGGCATCGCCTTCGGCGTGCTGGCCGACCAGCACGGCCTAGACATGATGACGACGCTCCTGATGAGCGGTACGGTGTACGCCGGCTCGGCGCAGATCGTGGCCCTGCAGGTGTGGACCACGCCCGTTCCGCTCCTGGCCGTATGGGTCTCGACCCTCGCCATCAACGCGCGCTACCTGCTCATGAGCGCCGCGCTTCGCCCCTGGTTCGGCCGGCTCGATCGGCTCTCGGCGTACGGCTCGCTCTTCGTGATGGCCGACGGCAACTGGGCCCTGGCCATGCGGGAGTGCGCGGCCGGGCGCACCGACGCCGCCTACCTTCTAGGTGGCGGGCTCATCATGTACGCGAGCTGGGTCACCGCGACCGCCCTTGGCCACGGCCTTGGCCAGTTCATCAGCGCGCCGCGCCGGTTCGGCCTGGACTTCATGCTCGCCGCATTTTGCACCACGATGGCGGTCACGATGTGGCGCGGCCGGACCGATGTCTGGCCCATGGCCGCCGCGGCCGTCGTCGCTCTGGCCAGCGAGCACTTCTTCCCTGGGTACTGGCACATCCTGATCGGCGCTCTCCTCGGTAGCGCGGTCGGAGCGTGGCGTCATGACCATCGACCCTGACGTCCTCGCCGCCATCGCGGGCATGAGTGTCGCGACCTATGTGTGTCGCGCCGGCGGGTTTTGGGCCATGGGCCTCGTGCCGCTCACGCCGCGTGTCACCATCTGGCTGGAATCGATCCCGATCGCGGTCCTCAGCGCGATCCTGGCCCCCGCGGTAGCACAGGCCAGCCCGCCAGAGGTGGCCGGGTTCGCGGCGGCCTTCCTCGCCATGCGCGTGAGCGGCAACGACTTCGTCGGCGCGATCAGCGGCGTGGCCGCGGTCGGCGTCGCCCGCAGCGTTCTCGGCTCTGGTCCTTGATCCCGGCCTTCTTGCTATTGGCGCCCCATCGGGAGGTCAGGAATTTCGGCCAGGGGCGACGTTCTTACTCTGTCATTCTTACGGGGTCAGCCCCATCCGCCCGGCCTCGAGATCTGCACTCGCACGAAGTTACGCCAGCTAGGGTGTCGCGGAGCGGCCCTTGCACACGCCGTCGCGGCGCGACGGCCCTACGAATGAGGAGGCGAATAATGAAGATCGTCGTCATCGGCGGCACGGGCCTGATCGGCTCGAAGAGCGTGCCCATCCTGCGCCAGCGCGGCCACGAGGTCGTCGCCGCCTCGCCCAATACCGGCGTCAACGCCATCACCGGCGCGGGCCTCAAAGAAGCCATGGCCGGCACGCATGTTGTGATCGACCTCTCCAACTCGCCCTCATTCGAGGACAGCGCGGTGCTGGAATTCTTCCAGACCTCCGGCCGCAACCTTCTCGCGGCGGAGACTACAGCCGGCGTCCGGCACCATGTCGCGCTCTCGATCGTAGGAACCGACCGAACAGCCGAGAACGGCTATTTCCGGGCCAAGGTCGCCCAGGAGAACCTCATCGAGGCCTCCGGCATCCCCTACACCATCATCCGGTCGACCCAGTTCCTGGAATTCCTCCACGGCATAGCCGCTTCGAGTACGGACGGACACGTGGTCAGGCTGTCGCCGGGCCTGTTCCAGCCCATCGCGGCGGACGACGTTGCTGCCATCGTCGCCGACGTGGCCCTCGTGGCGCCACGGAACGGGATCGTGGAGATCGCCGGCCCGGAACGAGCGCCCTTCAATGAAATCGTCGCCAAGTATCTGCGGGCCATCGGCGACGCACGCACGGTCGTGCGTGACCCGGAAGCCCGCTATTTCGGAGGCCGCGTCGAGGAGCGCTCGCTCGTGCCCCTGGGGGAAGCACGCCTCGGCCGCATCCGCCTCGACGAATGGCTGCGCCGCTCCCAAGCAAGGGACTAGCTCTTTCTCGGAGCCCAGCCGTACGCCCTGGCGCAAGCCCCGCCCATCAGCATCGCTCGCTCACTGTCGCTCAGGCGGTCGGTTTGGCGGAAGGGCTCGACGGCCTGTTCGTAGTTGACGACGGCAAAGGCGCGAGTCCAATCGGTGCCCCACAGGCAGCGTTCGAGGCCCCACGCGTCGAACACGCGGGCGAGCGGTTCCCAGATGTCCGGGAAAGGATACGGCTCACGGGATAGCGTGCAGGCCCCGCTGACCTTGATCACCGCGTTCCGCCGCTTGGCAAGGTCCAGCACCCTTGGCAGATCGGCCCATGGCTGCGGCGGCGCCGGCGGCGTTCGAGGCTGCATGATGGCCAGATGGTCGATGATGAACCGCGTATCGGGGTGGCGGTCGATGAGCGCCGCGCCCGCGTCCACGTTGCCCCAGCACAGCATGTTGACCGGAAAGTCGTAGCGGACCGCCGCGTGCAGGATCCGGTCGAGGCCCGGGTCGTTCGGATCGCGCCCCGCCTCCTTCGTCATCATGATCCGAATGCCGACGGTGCCCGGCGTCTTCTTCCAGTCGGCGATGACATCGGTCACCGCCGGATCATCAGGGTCGACCGGCTTGACGAGGGCGAACCGGTCGGGGTGAGCTCGTTGCACTTCCACCGCATAGCTCGCGTCGTAGCGGTACATGGAAAAGGCGGAGATGAAGATCGCGCCGTCCACGCCGACCCGATCCATCGCCGCCACCATCTCGTCTCCCGTCACGTGATCCGGCCAATTCGGGACGCTGTGCCAGGGCCGTTTCGGGGTGTTCGCTTCATAGGAGTGGACCTGGGAATCGATGATCGCCATCGGACGTTCCTCCGTTCCAAGCGGGTTCACCTGTCTATGGATCGCATCGAACTTACCTCAGGGCGGCTTGTCACGGCCAGCCGCGCTGGCGTAAGCTCGCGGACGCAGGCCAGCGCACCGGCCGGGTCTCCGCCCCGGCCAGCGAAGGAGGCATCGATGCCATACCGACTCTCTCGCCTGGGAATCGTCGAGATCAAGAGCGTCGACCTGGATCGCGATCTCGACTACTACGTGAACGTCCTCGGGCTGGTGCTGACCGGGCGGGAAGGCAGGACCGCATACCTGAAGGGCTGGGACGAGCGCCACGCCTATTCCGTGGCGCTGACTGAGGCCGACCGGCCCGGCATGGTCCGCCTCGCCTTCCGGACCGTCGATCCGGAGGACCTCGAGTACTACGAGGCGCGCCTCCGGCAATTCAACGTCAAGTACGACGTGATCCCGGAGGACTACCGGCGCGGCCGGGCCCTCCGCTTCGTCGCGCCGTCGGGCCACGTGACGGAGCTGTACAACGAGATGGACTACACGGGGAATCTTCTGCCGACGGTCAACCCCGGCCCGTGGCCCGAGGGCCTGAAGGGCATCGCACCGCCTCGCCTC
>Ga0187766_10000462_pt1 | contig 22605 bp, 22 predicted proteins | sample 0216_QUI02_MP05__4_FD_132971 | JGI IMG/M metagenome (GOLD analysis project Ga0187766, IMG submission 132971) | Tropical peat soil microbial communities from peatlands in Department of Meta, Colombia - 0216_QUI02_MP05_20_MG | ecosystem: Environmental > Terrestrial > Soil > Wetlands > Peat ... | reverse complement strand
GGGGTCGAGCTGCCACCCCGGACGTTTTTCGTCCCCGTGCGTGAATATTTGCCGCAGGTCCTTAATTATCGTCGAAATTGACGCCTGTCCAATGCTGCCGGTTCCCCAGGTGATGGCGCCGATGGGCAGCCCCTTCCGTAAGTTGAAGACCTTGGCAGCGTTGTTGTACACGTTGAAGACCCCCAGTTGCCCCTCCGGGGTCGCTCCAAGCAAGGTCGACGCACTGTCGGACGCGAGTACCAGCCCGTCGTTGATCTTGATTGAGATTGCTATCGTCAATGGCTTTCGGCGGACACTGTTCTTGGCGCACAGTCTAGCAGACGCCAGCCGGTCGTGCGTAGCGAACCGCTGGTCCGAACGCCTCCAGCGTCCCCTGCGTCCAAATTAAATATCTTTTTGAAATGCAATGCATGAGCATAATATCAAACGTCGGACAAGCTGTCAAGATTTCTCTCGGCAGCCGTGCCCGCCCGGGGCAGTTAGGAAAATTGGAGGTCTTCATGGTTTCTACTCCGCCGTGAAGTAGTCCACCGTGACCGGGCTTTCGAACAGGGAATAGTCGCGGGTGACGACGGTGATGCCGCTGTCGGTCACGAAGTAGCGTTCCTTGTCGGCTTCCGGGTCGAAGCCGATGACGGTGCCTTCGGGGATGTGCACGTCGCGGTCGATGATGGAGCGGCGGATGCGGCAGTGCCGTCCCACGTTCACGTGGGAAAACAGGATGGAGGAATCCACGTCGGAGTAGGAGTTGATGCGCACGTCGGGCGAGAGCACGCTGTTGCGCACCATACCGCCGGAGATGATGCAGCCCGCGGAGACCACCGAATCGATGGCCACGCCCATGCGCCCGGGCTCGCCGAAGACGAACTTGGCGGGCGGATACTGCCGCTGGTGGGTGCGGATGGGCCAGGCCTTGTCGTAGAGGTTGAACACCGGCGACACCGCCACCAGGTCCATGTTGGCGTCGTAGAAAGATTCCAGCGTTCCCACGTCGCGCCAGTACAGCGCCTCTTTTTTGTTTTCGTCCACGAAGTTGTAGGAGTACACGTGGTAGTCGGCGGCCATGCGCGGCAGGATGTCCTTGCCGAAGTCATGCGAGGAGTTGAGGTCTTCGGCGTCTTTGAGCAGCACCGGGATCAGCACGTCGGTGTTGAACAGGTACACGCCCATGGAAGCCGAGACTAGGCGCGGGTTGTAGGGCGAGCGGATGTCGGTTTGTGCGGGCTTTTCTTCGAAGCCGACGATGCGCCCATCGCGGCTGACGTCGACCACCCCGAAGCGGTAGGTCTCGCCGGGCTCGACGAGAATGGTGGCCAGGGTGACGTCGGCGCCGGACGCCAGGTGCTGATCGAGCATCAGCCCGTAGTTCATCTTGTAGATGTGGTCGCCGGAGAGAATGAGGACGTGCTTGGGCTGTTCGGAGCCGATGGAATAGATGTTCTGATAGACGGCGTCGGCGGTGCCCAGGTACCAGTTCTCGCTGACCCGCTTCATGGGCGGCAGGATCTCGATGAACTCGCCCAGGTCGCGGGCCACGATGTTCCAGCCCTCGCGGATGTGGCGGTTCAGCGACAGTGCCTTGTACTGGGTCAAGATGTAGATGTGGCGCAGGTCGGAGTTGATGCAGTTGGAGAGCGTGATGTCGATGATGCGGTAGTTCCCGCCGAAGGTGACCGCCGGCTTGGCGCGGTCGCGGGTCAGCGGATACAAGCGTTCACCCGCGCCCCCGGCCAGCAGGACTCCCAGCGTGTCTTTCATGGCGATCGCTCACCGCGCCGCCTGGCGGCGGAGCAGATCATCGTAGCAGAATAAGGGAGTAGGAAGTAGGGAGCAGGGAGTGGTGGCGGCTACCAGCACCCGGCAATCAGAACTTAGCCGCTGCGGCTGAGTGCCGACTGCTGAGTGCTGGTTTCAGCGATCTACGCTGATCTTGAGCGACCTCAGGAACTTCTGGTCCTGGGCGTTGATCGTGAATTCGATTTCGCCCTTGCGCGGGGAGGAAGACGGCTTGCCGGCCGCCTCTTCTTCGCGGCGGTTGAACCCGATGGTGGCCTCGAGCACCAGGAAAACGTCGTAGCCCGTGCCCTTGATCCTGGAGATGACCTCGGCGATCTGGTCGGATTCAGACAGCGATTCGTTGATGGCTTCGCCGAGCTCCTTCATGAGCGGCTTCAGTTTCTCGTCCACGGGCCCCTCCCCCTTTGCTGACCACATTCTAACGGCGACACTGTCATTTCCGCAGCCCATTGTTTAGATGCATAAAAGGGATGAAAAGAGCAGGAATGAAGACCGCGCCCGCGGGAAGTTGTATTCCGGAGCAGGGGGACTTGGACCCCGAACCTAGGCTCCGGAAACCAGGAACGACCTGGCGGCGATCCATCAAAAACCGTAGGACATCTGAACTCCTACCTGATGTCGAGCCTGCAGATCCACGCCTGGCATGACCTGCCCGGCAATTTGGGCCACGCCCACGTCGAAGTTCACTTTGTACTTCGCCGGGGGGATGAAGCGCACGGCATACGTGAGAGTGGTAGGAATGTTCAGGGTCGGGAAGGCGAGGGGATGATGCGGCTGCTGCGCTGCCTCGGAAGCCAGAATAACTGTGCTCGCATGCGGCGCCTTGAAGACGAAGGCCGCGGCGCCAAAGGCGCGCGCTTGCCAGCTTTCTATTTGAAGTATTCGCGGTCGCAACGCTGCAGTCATGCGGCGCACTGACGCGTAGGGTGTTGTCGGCAGCTGCAACCAAAATCTTCAATGAGTGCCCGCGGGATACGTACGGAGCCGAGCCCGGCGGGGCGAAGGGAGCTCTTTCCTGGCCTGTATAATCGCGATATGAGCCAGCTTTCCAGCGCGCGCCGGCGCGGCTTTCGCTGGGGATGGTGGAGCGCGGCGCTCACCCATGTGGGCGGCAATATGGCCCGCAAGAACCGCACCGTGAACGCCCTGGCGTCGGCGGGGCAGGTGACGCTGCGCTCAGTCCGCAAAGTCGGCCACCTGCTGTGGCTGGAAGTGGCCGGCCTCTTTTTCCTGGCCTTCGCCGTGACCGGAGGCCTGGCTGCCTGGCACGACTATTCCCGCCACAAGACGCTTTCCAGCCGCTTTGCCGCCGCGATATGCTTTACCGTCATTTTCGCCTGGTTCGGTGTCAGCTCGTTCTTGCGGGCCCGGCGAAAAGCGTAATTCTCCACTCAGAAGGCGGTTCTTATGTCTGAGCCAGCGAAAACCGCAACCCCTGCCCGCACGGTGATCCAGACGACGCAGACCACCTCCAAGATCGACGTCCGCCCGCTCTACACGCCGGCCGAGCTGCAGGACTGGGATTACGACCGCGACGTAGGCTATCCCGGCGAATTTCCCTACACCCGCGGCGTGCAGTCCACTATGTATCGCGGACGCCTCTGGACCATGCGCCAGTACGCCGGCATGGGCGATGCTGAGGAGTCCAACAAGCGCTACAAGTATCTGCTGTCGCAGGGAACCATGGGACTGTCGGTGGCCTTCGACCTGCCCACGCAGATCGGTCTTGACTCGGACCACCCCATGGCCATGGGCGAGGTGGGCAAAGTCGGCGTAGCCATCGATTCCATCGAGGACATGGAGCGCCTGTTCGACGGCATCAACCTGGAGAAAATTTCCACCTCGATGACCATTAATGCCACTGCGTCGATTCTGCTCGCGCTCTACATCGCGGTGGCCAGGCGACAGGGCTCGGAGGCGCGCAAGCTCCAGGGCACGGTGCAGAACGACATTCTCAAGGAGTACATCGCGCGTGGGACCTATATCTACCCCATCCGGCACGCCATGCGCATCGTCACCGACCTGTTTGCCTACTGCAACCAGCAGGTGCCGGAGTGGAACACCATCTCCATCAGCGGTTACCACATGCGCGAGGCCGGTTCGACCGCGGTGCAGGAGGTCGCGTTCACGCTGGCCAACGGCATGGCCTACGTGCAGGCGGCGATCGACGCCGGGCTGGACGTAGACCAGTTCGCGCCGCGGCTGTCGTTCTTCTTTGCTTCGCATAGCAATCTTCTGGAAGAGATCGCCAAGTTCCGCGCGGCGCGGCGCATGTGGGCGCGCATCATGGCGGAACATTTCGGGGCCAGGAATCCGCGCTCGCTGATGCTGCGCTTCCACACCCAGACCGGCGGCGTGACGCTGCAGGCGCAGCAGCCGGAGATCAACATTGTCCGCACGGCGTTGCAGGCGCTGTCGGCTGTGCTGGGCGGAACGCAATCGCTGCACACTAACTCCTTCTACGAAGCACTGGCGCTACCCACCGAAGAAGCTGTCCGCATCGCGCTCAGGACGCAGCAGATCATCGCGTTTGAATCTGGCGTCGCCAATACCGTAGATCCGCTCGGCGGTTCCTATTACCTCGAATCGCTGACCAACCAGATCGAGCAGCGCGCCCGCGAGTATCTCGACAAGATCGAAGCCATGGGCGGCATGCTCAAGGCCATCGAGCGCGGCTACGTGCAGGCCGAGATCCAGAACGCCGCCTACGACTTCCAGCAGGCGGTGGATCGCCTCGAGACCGTGGTCGTGGGCGTGAACCGCTTCGCCACCGATGAGGCAGCGTCTGTTCCGCTCTACCGCGTGGACGAAGCGCTGGAGCGCAAGCAGGTGGAGCGCCTGCGCGCCCTGCGCGCTCGCCGCGACCAGCAGAAATCGCAGTCGGCGCTCCAGGCCATCGAAGACGCTGCCCGCTCCGGCGAAAACCTGATGCCCCGCATCATCCACGCGGTCGAGAGCTACTGCACCGTCGGCGAGGTCTCGGACAGCCTGAGGAAGGTTTTTGGGGAGTATAAAGAGGCGGTGGTGATCTAGGTGTTTCTCGGTTCTGAGGAAGCGGGACCTTAAACAACGAACCCCGAGTCATCAAGGTGCCGGCGGTTCGTATCAGGGCACGACTTCAGTCGTGCCGCTCAAGATTGCATAACCTGTGGGGCTTTAGCCCCTGCGGGTTCCTGCTTTCAAAGTCGTGCCCTGATACAAACCTTTAGCAGACTCGTGGGATGACTTGATGGGTCGTAGAAGCCCCTTCGCATAATTGGCCGCGTCCTCGACCGCCTTGCCACCTCTTTGAATCCCGCCTTGCGGAAGGCCGAGACCAGGCCCGTGTACACGAACACGTCGGCGGTCGCCTTCTTCGTGTCGTGTGGATAGCCCTCGACAATCTTTGCCCCGCGAGTGCGGGCGAAATCGACGGCGGCCTTCAGCAACGCGGTCGACAACCCCTGATGCCGGAATCCGCGCGCGATGTAGAAGCAAGTCACTGACCACACCGGCTGGTCGTCCACCGGCTTGAGGATGCGGCTGCTGCCAAGCCTCGGATATTGCTCGCGTGGTGCGATGGCGCACCAGCCCACGGGTTCGCCATCGGCATAGGCCAGCACGCCAAGTTCGGCGCCCGAGCGGACCAGCTTGCGCAAGGCCTTGCGATTGCCATCACCCTGGCCGCGGTTCCATTCGGGGCGGCTCAAGCGCCACCACATGCACCAGCATCCGGCGCACGCGCCGCGCGGTCCGAACAGGCGTTCGAGGTCCGGCCAGCGGTCCGGCGTTAGCGGATGAAAGGAGAATCTCGGCATGCCCGACGGAGTCTATCGACAAGCGGACGCTTCTGTCGAGAAACGAGAAACCAGAAACTCCAAACGCGCTTCAGCTCTGCGCCACCAGGTCGCAGGCTTCGCGGCAGGTCAGGCAATAATACTGGCCGTCGTCGCAGAGGCGGACGTTGTCCCAGCCCTGGCACAAAATGCAAAAACGTTCGCACCTGCAGCGTTTCTCATCCTGATCGCATTGCGCGCAGACGTAGGCCATGCGCCGAGAGTAGCGCGCTAACTCGCCGGGCTCAAGTGACGATAGTCACGGAGACCAGGCAGCAGGAAGCAGGGGGGCAGGAAGCAGGAAAACCAAATGTCCTGCTCTGCCTATTTCCTGCCTCCTGCCGCCTGCTCCTACGTTTGACCCGCACCACGCGGGATGCTAAGTTGTACCGTCCTGTGAACTCCGTGCGCCCGTAGGAAGGTCCTTCTTGTCATCTTTGGCCGAGGCCAGTCCGACCCTGCGAAAAACTGCGCTCAATCCAGTCCATCGCCAGATGGGCGCGAAGATGGTGGATTTCGGCGGCTGGGACATGCCGGTGGAGTATCCCGCGACCGGTGGGGTGCTGGCCGAGCACATGGCGGTGCGCACCGGCGTGGGCATCTTCGACGTCAGCCACATGGGCGACATCAGCTTTACCGGGCCACAGGCGCTCGACGCCGTGCAGCACATCTCCATGAACGACGCCTCGCGGCTGGTGCCCGGGCAGGCGCACTACTCCGCCATGCTGTACCCGGAGGGGACGTTCGTGGACGACATCATCGTCCACAAGGTCGCCGACGATTATTACTATTTCGTCATCAACGCCGGCACCCGCGAGAAGGACGCCGGTTGGGTCGAGCAGAACGTCGGCGGCTTCCGCTGCAAGGCGGAGAACGTTAGCGACGATTACACCCAAATCGCCATCCAGGGCCCGAAAGGGCAGGCATTACTTCAGAAGCTGACCGATGTGGATCTGTCGCAGATCAAGAATTACTGGTTTACCTTCGGCACCGTCTGCGGCCTCAAGGACAGGATGATCGCGCGCACCGGCTACACCGGCGAGGACGGCTTCGAGATCTACATCCCCGCCGATCCTGCAATCAGCGCGCGCGTCTGGCACGAAGTGCTGCAGGCCGGCAAGGAGTTCGGGGCAATCCCATGTGGGCTGGGCGCACGCAACACCCTTCGCCTCGAAGCCAAGATGGCGCTTTACGGGCACGAGATCTCGGAAAAGATCAACGTTTTCGAAGCGAGCTTGGACCGCTGGTGCAAGCTGGAGAAGCTGGAGTTCATCGGCAAGCCGGCGCTGGAGAAGATCAAGGCGCAAGGCGTGACGCGCACGCTGGTGGGGCTGGAGATGATCGAGCGTGGCATCGCCCGCGACGGCTACGCAATCGTGGACGACGCTGGCAGCCAGATCGGCTACGTCACCAGCGGCTCGGTGGCGCCGTTTCTCAAGAAGAACATCGCGCTCGCCTACGTGCCGCCGGCGAAATCGGAAATCGGGTCGGTGCTGAATGTGGAGATCCGCGGACAGAAGGTGAAAGCTAAGGTTGTGCCTACGCCGTTTTATAAACGGCCGAAAAAGTAAATGGTGGTGCCCCACATCTCCCCGGTTTTGGGAGATGTGGGAAAGGTTCAAATCGCCCACGTCTGCCAAAGGCGGGCAGACGTGGGGCACCCGCATAAAAAAGAAGAGAGAAAAATGAACTATCCGAGCGAGCTGAAGTACACCAAAGACGACGAGTGGCTCAAGGTGGAAGGCGACACCGGCGTGGTCGGCATCACCGACTTTGCCCAGAACGCGCTGGGCGACATCGTGTTCGTTGAGCTGCCCAAAGTCGGGACAGAGGTCACAGCCGGCAAAGCCTTCGGCACGGTGGAGTCGGTGAAGGCGGTTTCCGAGCTCTTTGCGCCTACCACCGGCACTGTTACCGCCGTCAACGAGGAACTGGCGAATGCGCCCGAGAAGGTCAATCAAGATCCCTACGGCGCATGGATGATCAGGATCAAGCTCAAGGACAAAGCCGAGGCTGGCAAGCTGATGTCGTCGGCGGACTATGAAAAGTACGCCTCTGAGCGAGGCTAGAAATCCATGCGCTATCTTCCCAAATCCGACGCCGAGCGCAGCGTGATGCTGCGCGAAATCGGCGTGCGCACTATTGACGATCTGTTCGCGCCCATTCCCGCCGAGTTTCGCGTCAAGGGCGACCTCAATCTGCCGCGCGCCTTCGCCGAATCGGAGATCGTGGATTACTTCCGCCAGCGCTCGGTGGAGAACGGCGCCGGCTACACCTCCTTTCTCGGCGCGGGCGCGTATAGCCACTACCGCCCGGTGGTGATCGATTCGCTGATTTCGCGCGGCGAATTCTTCACCGCCTACACTCCTTACCAGCCCGAGCTGGCGCAGGGAACGTTGCAGGCCATCTTCGAATTCCAGACCATGATCTGCGAGCTGACGGGCATGGAGGTGGCCAATGCCTCCATGTACGACGGCTCGACCGCAACGCCTGAGACGGTGATGATGGCGGCGCGGGTGACAGGACGACGCACAGCGGTGGTGGCGCGCAGTGTGCATCCCGAATACCGCGAGGTGCTGGCGACCTATGCGCGCTACCAGGGGCTGCCTGTCACGACGGTCGGCTTTCTCGAAAACGGGCGGGTAGACCTGAAGGCGCTGGAAAAGGCGGTCACGGATGCGACCGCCTGCGTCGTGATCCAGTCGCCGAATTTCTTCGGCGCCATTGAGGATGTCGCGGCCGCGGCCGACATCGCGCATCGTAAGGGCGCGCTGCTGGTGGTCATGATTTCCGAGGCGGTTTCGCTGGGGATTGTTAAGCCTCCGGTAGAAGCCGACATCGTCGGCATGGAAGCGCAGTCGTTTGGCGTCCCGCCCAGCTTTGGCGGGCCCTACGCGGGCGTGATCGCAACCAAGGAGAAATTCGTGCGCCAGATGCCGGGGCGGCTGGTGGGCGAGACCCACGACAAGAATGGCAAGCGCGCCTTCTGCCTTACTCTTACCACCCGCGAGCAGCACATCCGCCGCGAGAAGGCCACGTCGAACATCTGCACCAACCAGGCGCTGGTAGCGCTGATGGCGAACATCTTCATGACCGTGTATGGGCGCGAAGGACTCAGGGAGCTTGCAAAGCACAATCTCTCGAAAGCCGCTTATGCCGCCGGCGAGTTTGGCAAGAGAGCGAAAGTGCTTTTCGGTGGCGCGCCGCGCTTCAACGAGTTCGTTGTCGAAACGAAACAGGACCCGAAAACCATCAACGAGCGTCTGCTGGAGAAGAAGATCGTGGGCGGGCTGCCGCTCAAGAAGTTTTATCCCGAGCTGGGGAACGCGGCCCTGTGGTGCTGCACGGAGACGACGACGCGCGCGCAGATTGACGCAGTAGTGAAGGAGGTGGCGTAATGAGCCCCATCCGCAAGGCCACCACCCACGTCAATCAGAACGAAGGCCTGATCTTCGAGAAGTCGTCGCCCGGCAAGTACGCGTGGAAGCTGCCCGAGCTGGACGTGCCGGAAGTCGACCCGCACCAGGCCCTCGGCGCAGCCGCTCGGGGCGATCTGGGGAACATGCCGGAAGTGAGCGAAATCGAGATCATTCGCCACTTCACGCGGCTCTCCACCTGGAACTACGGTGTGGACACGGGCTTGTATCCGCTGGGCTCCTGCACCATGAAGTACAACCCACGGGTGAACGAGGTGGCGTCGCGGATGGAAGGGCTGGCGGGCGCGCACCCGTACCAGCCGGAGAAGATCTCGCAAGGCGCGCTGCTGATCATGAAGGTGCTCTCCAAGTGCCTGATCGAGATCACCGGCATGGACGCGGTCACGCTGCAACCGGCGGCGGGCGCGCACGGCGAGCTGACCGGCATTCTGCTCATCCGCGCCTATCTGGAATCCAAGGGGAACCCGCGCCAGAAGATCCTGATCCCGGATTCGGCGCACGGCACCAATCCGGCGACGGCGGCCATCGCCGGCTACGCCGTCGAGAATCTGAAGTCAAACTCCGCCGGCATGGTGGACATCCCGTCGCTCGTGGCGCAGACCAACGAAGACGTTGCCGCGCTGATGATCACCAATCCCAACACCCTGGGCGTTTTCGAGCGGGAGATCGCCAGGATCGCCGAGATCCTGCACGCCAAGGGCGCGCTGCTCTACATGGACGGCGCCAACATGAATGCGCTGGTCGGCAAGGCGCGTCCCGGCGACCGCGGCGTGGACGTCATGCACATGAACCTGCACAAGACGTTCTCCACCCCGCACGGCGGCGGCGGCCCGGGCTCGGGGCCGGTGGTGTGCAAGCAGATTCTCGAGCCATTCCTGCCCGTGCCGGTGATCGTCACCAAGCCGAACGATATCCTTGCGCTCGACTGCGATCGCCCGCAGTCGATCGGGCGCGTGCGCGCTTTCTACGGCAATTTTGGGATGCTGGTGCGCGCGCTGGCCTACATCATGGCCAACGGGGCGGACGGCCTGCGCCAGACCACGGAAGACGCCGTGCTCAACGCCAACTACATCCGCAAGAAGCTGGAAGGCTGCTACGACCTGCCCTACCCGACCCCCAGCATGCACGAAGTGGTCTTCAGCGACCGGCTGCAGACAAAGAACGGCATCAAGACCGGCGACATCGCCAAGCGGCTCATCGACTACGGCTTCCACCCCTACACGGTTTCATTCCCGCTGATCGTGCACGGCGCGCTGATGATCGAGCCCACGGAGAGTGAATCCAGGGAAGAGCTGGACCTGTTCATCGACGCTATGCGATCGATCGCCGAGGAGTGCGAGCGGGATCCCAGGCTCGTGCTGGAAGCGCCGCACACCACGCGCGTTTCGCGCCTCGACGAGGTAACGGCCGCCCGCAAGCCTGTCCTGCGCTGGAAGCCGAAGGAGCAGCCGGCCGCGGCAGACTAGCCAGGATCTTCACCACAGAAAGACAGAGGCAAGCAGAACCAAAGTTGCTCCGTGGCCTCCTTGTCAGCTCTTCTTGGAGGTCACGGCGAAGAACTCGGATATCTCCTGCTCCACGTTCCTGCTGCCGCACTTGGGACAGACGATCTGGTCTTCGTGTTCCTTCAGGGTCAGGACCAATTCGAAGCTCTTGTGGCAGTCGTTGCAGACATAGTCGTAAACCGGCATGGGACACCTCCGGGCACGAGAGCTATCAGGACGAGGAAAGTCTAGCCCAGACGGCACTTCGAGTTCAAATCTTGGGATGGATCGGTTACAGCGCAGCCGTGTTCGCCAGCACCCTTCCTGCAAGCAAATGAGTGAGAGGACTCATGGTCCAGCAATCAGTAGAACGACAGCTCTTTCATGGGGTAATGTTTCCGATTGCGTGTCCAAAGCGCCGCGGCGCTCAGCGATGCCGCGGAAGCTATCAGAGCGTCGGCCAGTTCGACGCCGTGACTTCTGCGATATTGCCGGAGATAATCACCGGCCTGGCGCCCGGTTTCGTTGTCGATCGGAGCACAGATCAGGACACGAAAAAGCCTGGTCAGCACCTCGTACTCGCGCGGCCGCGCACCTGCCCACAGTTCCGCCACGGAAACCGGGGAATACAGGATCAAGTTGTCGGATTGGCTCAATTCTGCCCACCGCGACAGAATGCGCTGATCCTTGCCGCGGGAGACCTCGATGAGAATGTCGGAATCCACCAGGACCGTCACGGCTTGCCCAGCCTCTCGATCCTTCTCCCCTGCCGCAAGCGGCGCACGTATTCAACGGAACCAGAAAGCTCAGAGCGGTCCTTCCTTATGCCTACTAAGGCCTGCATGGCCTCCCTGCGCTCCTCCAGCTTGCCGAGATAGCGTTTGCGAGCGGCTTGCCGCACGAGGTCGGAGACGGTCGTCCCCTCCTTGCGGGCGCGTGTGCGCAGGGCATTCCACAGGTCGTCATCCAGATAAAGCTGTGTGCGTCTCATGATGTATAGTATACATCAGAGTAGCATCGTATCAGTCTCTCCAACTAGTGTTGCTCGCGCACGCTGACCTCGGCCCGCGTGGTCTCCCAGTCCATCCGGCGGGAGGCCATCGATTGCGGAGCCGCGCCTCTTCAGGGCCGCCTCTCTCGCCGTCGCTTAACCAAGTAGATGCCAAGAACAGCGGCCGCTGCTACAGTCAGCAGCACGCTGAACGGGATTAATAGAACAGCCATGCGAATCCATTATTTCACTTCGCGGACGCTCACCTCAGCGCGTGTGGTCTCCCAGTCCATCCGGAGCGCGCAGGCTTCGGCCGAGGTGCGTTCGAACGAGATGGTGAACTGCTCCACCGGAGTCGAGAGTTCTTCCGATCGCATCGGAGCGCGCGCCTGGTCCTCGCCCGTGCCGGGATAGGGAATGCCCCACTCGCCCGTCTTCTTGCTGATGATCAGCGTCCACTGCTTTTGCGATGGGATGGTGAACAGCGTGTAGCTGCCGGCTGGGACCTTGGCGCCCCCTACGTCCAGATTGGCGCCGGCGACGAACGTCGTCGCTTCGTTGGCGCCGGTTCGCCACTCCTTGTCGTAGGGCACCAGGCCGCCGTAAATCTTGCGCCCTTTCGCAGAAGGACGACTGTAGTCAATGTGCACGGTCTTGCCGTCGGCGAACTTGCACTCGGCCGATCCTGGCGGGCTGGGACGCTTGCTCCTGTCCTGCTGAGCGCTGGCGAGCACGGATACAACTATAGCGGTGAGAACAACGGCGCAGGTGCGCGGTCCGATCATCGATTCCCCTCCCAAAGAGCGTGATATTGTAACCCGACCAGCGCCGGCGCGCTTTCAGGAGGCCGAGGAACGGAATGCACACCAGAACGATTCGCTACAGCCTTTTGCTGACGCTGATGACATGCGCCACGGCGGAGGCGCAGAAAGCCGGAGCCGTCGACGCGGTGCGGCCACAGGCCATCATTCAGCGCAGCACCGCCCAACTCGCCGCCGAGAGAGGAACCAGCGTGAGCTGGGACGATCTGCTGCATACCGATAACAAGGGGAGGTTGCGTGTGCAGTTGCTGGACCAGTCTTTGATCTCCCTGGGGCCGGACTCCCAGGTGCGGGTGCTCCGGCAGGCCGCGTCCTCGGACCAGAGCTCACTGGAGCTTGCCTACGGCAAGATCCGTATGCGGCTGGTGAAGCGGCCCGGCCAGAGCTTCCAATTGCGCACCCCGACGGCGGTGGCAGGCGTCATCGGCACTGACTTTGGAGCCGACGCTTCCGTCCCGGGCACCACCCACTTTATTTGCCTGGAAGGCGAGGTCAGGATTTCAAGCTCGGATCCGAACGTCCCTGGCAGCGTGGTTTGCAAGGGTGGCTACATGACCGACGTGAAGGCAGGCCAGCCGCCGGCGGAACCCACGCCCGCACCATCGCAGCATATGGAGAACTGGCGGCGGAACAACGAGCCTGACGCCAGTGAAGACACCGCGGAGCACACGGACCATCACTGATCAGACAATCCGTGATCATCCGCGCGAATCTGTGGCGTTTCGCCGGAATTCAGCGAAGGCTCTCGACGATCCCCGCCGCGCCCATGCCGCCGCCCACGCACATGGTCACCAGTCCGTAGCGGCCATTCCGACGCTTGAGTTCGCGCAGGATGGTCGCTGTCAGCTTGGCGCCGGTGCAACCCAGGGGATGTCCCAAGGCGATGGCGCCGCCGTTGGGATTGATCTTCGCGGGATCGAGGCTGGCTTCCTTAATCACCGCGAGCGATTGCGCGGCGAAGGCTTCGTTCAACTCGATCACGTCGATGTCGTCCAGCTTGAGGCCAGCCATCTTCAGCGCCTTGGGAATGGCGTAGACCGGACCGACTCCCATCTCTTCCGGCTTGTAGCCAGCGGTTGCGAAGGCGACAAAACGCGCCAGCGGCTTGATGCCCAGGGCCTTTGCCCGATCAGCCGACATGACCACGGCGGCAGCCGCGCCGTCAGACATCTGCGATGAATTGCCGGCAGTCACCGTGCCGTGGGCGTGAAACGCGGGCTTCAGCGCCAGGAGGGCTTCGAGCGTGGTGTCGGCGCGCGGGCCTTCATCGACTTTGAAGACCATATCGATCCGCTTGGGCTTCGAGCCGTTCGGCGTGGTGAAGCTGACGGGCACGGGGACGATCTCGTCTTCGAACCTGCCCGCCTGGATAGCGGCGATGGCCTTCTGATGCGAGTGCAGCGAGAACTCGTCGGCCTGCTCACGGGTGATGCCGTAGCGCTTGGCCAGCCGCTCGGCGGTGAGCCCCATCGAGAGATACGCGTCGGGATAATGGTCCACCAGCCAGGGATTGGCCGAGACCTTGTGCCCGCCCATGGGGATCATGGTCATGGACTCGGTGCCGCCGGCGACCGCCACGTCGTAGGCGCCCGCGGCAACACGGTCAGCCACGAGGGCTATAGCCTGCAACCCCGAAGAGCAGAAACGGTTGATGGTCATGGCCGAAATCTCGACCGGCAGGCCGGCACGCAGCGAGGCGATGCGGGCCACGTTCATTCCCTGCTCGGCTTCGGGCATGGCGCAGCCCAGGACCACATCTTCGATCTCTTTGGGATCAAGTTGCGGCACGCGTTCGAGCGCGCCCTTGATGGCTACGGCGGCCAGATCATCGGGCCGCGTGGCGCGCAGAGTGCCTTTATAAGCTTTGCCGACCGCAGTGCGGACGGAGGATGCGATTACAACGTCTTTCATGGTTTTCGGCCCTTATTTTCTGTCGTCCCTACGGGACTACCGTTCGTTTTGCCCTTCTACCCGGCACTTGCGTGCCGGGCTACATTCGGTCGCGCCTACGGCGCTGACTTCCGAACACCCGATGACCCGATCACCGGATCATCAATTTCTCAATGGCTTTCCTGTCTTCAACGTGTGCTGAATCCGCTCCTGGGTCTTGCGTTCGCCGGCGAGCGATTTGAACGCCTCCCGCTCCAGGTCCAGGATGTATTGTTCGCCGATCGGCGTGCCCGGCGAAACGCGGCCACCGCAAAGAACTTCGGCGACCTTGTTGCCGATCTTTACTTCGTGATCGGTGATGTAGTCCCCCTGCCGCATTAGATGAATGCCCAGCTTTAGCGTCGCCAGAATACTTTCGCCGGGCGCGGGGATGGTGCGCGGCACAGGAGGCTTGTATCCGGCGCGGACCATCTCCAGCGCGCGCGCCTTGGCATCGGCGAGCACGCGTTCACGGTTCATCACGACTTCGTCGCTCTCGGAGAGGAAACCGAGGTTGCGCGCTTCGCTGGCCGAGGTCGAGACCTTAGCCATGCCGATGGTCTCGAAAGTGCGCTTCATGGCTTCCATCATCTCGACCGATTCGCCGCGCCCGTCCGGCCGGATTGACGTGGCAGCATCGACGGCACGCAGCAGCATCTCTTTGCAGCCGCCGGCGCCGGGCAGCAGTCCAACGCCGACTTCCACCAATCCCATGTACAGTTCGGCATGGGGAACACGCGCAGCCGCGTGCAGAGAGATCTCGCAGCCACCGCCCAGGGTCATGCCGAAGGGCGCGGCCACTACCGGTTTCGGCGAGAACTTGATGGCCTGAGTCATGGCTTGGAACTGGCGGATGGCCAGGTCCACCTCGTCCCATTCTTCTTCCTGGGCCCACATCAGCAGCATCATGATGTTGGCGCCGACGGAAAAATTCTGGGCGTCGTTAGTGATGACGAAGGCGTCGAAATCGTCACCCGGACCGCCCGGTTTCAGCGTTTGCGAGATCAGTTGCACGATGTCGCCGCCGAGAGAATTCGCCTTGGAGTGGAATTCCAGGCAGGCGACGCCGTCCCCCAGATCCACGAGCGAACACCCGGCATTCTTCTTCACCACGCCTTTGGCCTTCTTCGCGACCTCGACCGACCACACGCCGGCAGGCACCTGCACGGGACGGTCGCTATCGGTGCACAGGTCGAAATAAGCACGGCCCGAGGGCGTAGAAGGCGCGTCCTCATACCAGGATTTCCCGCCGGAGGCGAGCAGCTTCTCGACGTTGGCCGCGATCGGGCGGCCTTCTTTCTTCATGCGCGCGACCGTGGGTTCAACACCGGCTGCGTCCCACAGCTCGAACGGTCCCAGCTCCCAGTTGAAGCCGAGGCGCATGGCGCGGTCGATCTCGACGATGGAATCTGAAATTTCAGGGATGCGGTTGGCGGAATACGTCCACAGGTCCGCCAGCGCCCTCCACAGAAACGCCGCGGCTTTGTCCTTCCTGGCGTCACCGGCGAGCAGCATGCGGAGGCGTTCTTTCGTGTCCTCGACCTGCTTGGCCATTTCGAGCGCCGCGAATTTCGCTTTCTGCTGCGGACGATACTCCAGCGTCTTCCAGTCGAGCCCAAGGCGCTCTTCTTTTCCATCGTGTTTGCTTTTCTTATAGAAGCCGCCCTTGGTCTTGTCGCCGAGCCATTTGCGCTCCAGCATCTGGTGGACGAACGACGGCACTTCCAGTTCCGAGCGCTCGTCGCGCACATTGCGCAGGAAGTTCGAGACCACGCTGGAGAGGATGTCGAGCCCGACCAGATCAATGGTGCGGAAGGTGGCGGAGCGCGGCCAGCCTACAGCCGATCCGGTGAGCGCGTCGGTCTCCTCGATCGAGAAATCGAACTCCTGCATCAGGCGCATGGCGTTCAGCACGGAGAACGTGCCGATGCGGTTGCCGATGAAGTTGGGTGTGTCCTTGGCGTAGACCACGCCTTTGCCCAGGCGCAGGTCGGCAAAGTGGGCGATGGCATCGACGGCCGAGCGATCGGTCTCCGGCGTAGGAATAATCTCCAGCAGGCGCATATAGCGCGGAGGATTGAAAAAATGCGTTCCGAACCAGCAGCGGCGAAAATCTTCCGAGAACCCCTCGGCAATCTTCGCCACCGGCAGTCCGCTGGTATTGGTAGTGGTGATGGTGCCGGGGCGCCGGGCCGCTTCCACCCTCTTGAGCAGCGAGCGCTTGATCTCCAGGTTCTCGGCCACGACCTCGATGATCCAATCGGCCTCGGCCACCCACCCCAGGTTGTCCTCGAAGTTGCCTATGGTAACCAGGCGCGCCAGCGACGGCTCAAAGAAGGCCGCCGGCTTGGACTTGATGGCGGCGTCCAGCCCGGCCTGCGCGAACTTGTCGCGGGCTTTGCCATCGGCATCCGGGGGAACGATGTCTAGCAGGAATGACGGCACACCGGCGTTGGCCATGTGGGCAGCGATGCGCGACCCCATGGTCCCGGCACCTAGGACAGCAACTTTTTGAATGCGTCTTAGCATAACCAGAACATCATAATGCAGGCTAAGCACCTCTGTCCGCCCGCGCAGGTTTCAAAGGGAAATTTGGCGAGGGAGAGCACAAGAAAATCTGCCCAGAAAAACGAACGCGCGTCGAAGTGGATGTGGGGGTGAGGATGGCAACGACGCGCGCCCTATTAAGTTGGTTTGAGTCTAGGCTCAAGGTTTCCACACGTCAAGAGAAATCTTTAAATAAGTCATTTCTTTTGAATAAGATAACGTCACACTGAGATGTGACGCAGATCACAGACTTCCGGCTTTTCCATTCTCCAAGGGCTTCATTTCAGGATTGCGGGTGACGTATTCAAGCGCCTTCGCGGCCATCTCGCTCTCGCTTTTGTAGGCGAGCTGACGGGGTGCGTCTTCGAGCGGGATCCATTCGGCGCGGCGGACTTCGATGCGCATTTCGCGCGCAATCCCTCCCAGCTTGCCGCACGTATATCGCAGCAGGTAAAAGCTGACCACCTTGAAGACGCGTTCGCGGTCGCCCCAGCTTCGGGTGTAGATGTACTTTATGTCTCCCAATTTGCCGACGAGCGCAGCCTCCACGCCGGTCTCTTCGCGGACTTCGCGCACGGCGGTCTGCTCGGGGCGTTCCCCCGCATCCACCAGCCCTTTGGGCAGCGCCCATACCGTTTTCTTGCCGGTTTCGGGGCGGCCTGCGGGCTCGATGGCGGCCAGCCACCAGCGGCCGCGCATCTGCCGGACCACCACGCCTCCAGCCGAGAATTCGCGCGTCATATCTGTGATTACTGATTACTTACCTTTGTAATGCCCTCGAGGCACGGTCGGAATCTTCTGTCCGACATCGGCGATGGGGTATGGTGCATCATACGGAGAGTAGTCTGCATCTTACCTGGCAAGGTCCGGAAATCCCCGCCGGACGGGGTTAGACGGCTGCCGTGGGGACATTATCCAAGCTGGTACGAGCGGTCCAGGCCTTCCATCGCGAAGTGCAGCGGATGGCGCCTTCCGTCCAGCCCAGCGATCACGTCCCTAGCATCGGACTCGCTTTGGGCGGAGGCTTTGCCCGCGGCCTGGCCCACATCGGGGTTCTGAAGGTCCTGGAAGAAGAAAAAATCCCCATCAATTTCAGCGCCGGCACCAGCGTAGGCGCGCTGATCGGGGCGGTGTACGCGAGCGGCGCGCACCCGCAGGAGATGGGGGAGATCGCGGCGCAGGTGCGCTTTCGCGACTTCGCGCGCTGGACGGTGTCGCGTCTCGGTTTCGCCAGCAATGACCGCATGGCCGGCGTGCTGCACCGCTGGCTCAAAGTAAAGACCTTCGAAGAATTGCGCGTGCCGCTGGCCGTGGTCGCCACCGACTTTGTGAGCGGAGAACCGGCGGTGTTCAGCTCCGGCGAACTGATCGGGCCGGTGCGCGCCAGTTGCGCCTATCCCGGCATGTTTCTGCCCGTGAAGGTGAATGGCCGGCTGATGGTGGATGGCATGCTGGCCTACTCGGTGCCAACCACGCCGCTGCGCAAGATGGGTGCGGAACGCGTGCTGGCCGTTTATCTGAAGGCGCACTGGGCGAACTCGGCGCCGCCCCGTAGCGTGTTCGACGTCATCGGGCAATGCTTCTCCATCGCGCAGAGCAAGATGTCCAGCCTCTGGCAAGCGGACGCAGACCTGGTCCTGGAGCCGGAGGTTCAGGGCTTCGCCTACGACTCCTTCGATCGTGCGTCCGCATTGGTCCGCGCCGGAGAAGAAGCGGCCCGCCGCGCTCTGCCGCGCATCCGGCAGTGGCTGGAGCGGCCGGCCATGGCGCCTGCACCTGCTCGCGTGGCTGCCGTCCGGCCGCGTGAGGCGGTGGCCAAGCCGTAAGTCCTCGGCGGCGCTCTAGGTTCCTGTCTCCGTGTATAGCTGATTGAGGATTGCGCGCGTGCAGTCGAGCACCTCCTGGGCGGTGCCGCGCAGATTGGACAAGTCGTGCAGGGCTTTGTTCCCTGCCTCCTCGACTCGCTCGGCGTGCCTCCGAGCGTGTCCTTCCAGCAAGCGGGTACGGGTGGCGCGATCGATCAGCGAACGCAAGGCGGGCCGCTCGCTGGACGGCACACAGAGCTTGTCCTTAAGGGCGTGGTCGATGAGGCCCCGGCACAGCGCGATGCAAGCGACGTCAAAGCCGTAGAGGTACACCTCGTGCGCCGCCTGGAACAGGGCTTTCACCGGATTGCTGGTAACCTTCAGTTGTACCGGAGCCAAGGCGGAAGCGCGCTCCACCACCTGTTCCAGTCGCGCGATGAGTTGGTAAGAGTAGTGGCGGTCGAGCTCTTCCAGCGCATTCCGGTTGGCGGGCGGCGCGGAAGCGTCCACCCGACGCCATTCCGCCTCCACGTCCACGGGCTCAGCGGTGGTACGGCGCAGAGCGGCGATCTTTGCCGACAGCTCAGGCGCTGCCGCCACCCGTCTCCATAGCGCTTGGGACTGGTCCGCGGCGCCTTGCCGCAACTCCGCTGCCAACTGATTCAGCGCCTCCCGCCTCCCGCAGCCCGTTTCCTCGCGAAGCTTGCGCAGGGCCCCAGCGCTCTGCCTGATGGCTTGCGCGATCTGCGAGCGCGCAGCGGCGACCTCCTCCGTCTTCTCGCGGAGCGCGCTCGCGCGCCCCGGTGATAATCGGGCGCAGAACTCCGCCAGCGCCTTCTCGGCCGGCGCGCTGGCCGGTTCCTCCGGCTCTGTCCATTCCAGGACCGCCTCCCGCAGGACCAGGCCGCCGTCCAGCCTGGGATCGGCATCAGCCAGCCAATGGAGATAAAGCGCGCCTTCCACGCTCTGGTCCCACGCCTGCAGCACATTCCGCAGCAGTCTGGATCGTGTACTCATGGCGGACGATCCCGCTTGCCACTCCTCCACCATCCATTCTCCAGTTGCGGCCTCAGCCTGCAAGCGGGACCCGTCACGGGGATGCGGGACGGTCAGTGCGGTTTCAAGTCTTGCCCTTTCCGGACCGCCGCGCGCGGCGCCCGGTTCGCGCTTGCGCAAGTCAGGCGTTGACCCTGGGAAGAACGCCGGATAAACTAAGCGGCTTCTCCGAGAACTTCAGGGACCAGCCTTGAGAACCTATCGTTCCTCGAGAAACGTCGTGGCCGCAATCAAGGCGCTGATCGCCGCCGACAAGCCTTCTCCGCATCCGCCGTCCGCGCTGGCGCGCATCGCCAAGCTGCTCTGTGATAGCCGCCACTACCAGCGCGCCGGCATCTACCTGTTGATCGACGGCCGGGAAGTCCCCCGCGCCCTGAGCGGATCACCAACCGCCAGCCAGCCCGGAACAGACTTCAGCGTTCCTATCAAGATCGCCAGCGAAACCCTGGGCAGCCTGCGCGTCCAGCTTGCGCCCGGGCACACCTCCTGCTTTGAGGAGCGCGTGCTGCTCCAGGAAGTGGCGGAGGTCCTCGCCCGCTATCTCAGCAGCAAAGGGAAATACCTGGTGCGCAAGGCGCGGGAAGCACTGCAGGAGAGTGCGGCGTCGGGTGAAGCGCGCGGATACCAGCCTGCTTCCGACAAGAGCAGCCTTCCGGAAGCACGGTTCGCCGCCGCCGGAGACAAGTCGCGCCCCTGACGGTCAGGGATTCTTGCGGGCGCGCGCCACCAGAAAATCCTGCTGGCACTTGATGGCAGCCTGTTGCAGGCGTCGGAACTCCGCCGTGCCGCGCAGGCTGGCCAGCAAGGGATCAAGTTCCAGGGCCGAGTAGGCGCAGTAGTTGTGCTCGATGGCGGCCGCGATCAGGCGCACGGCCACGTCCTGATTGCCACAGAAAGCCATGAGCGAACCCTGGTAATACATCAGTTCGGGGTCGCGCAGCGCAAACAGGGCCGCCTGGGTCTTGGCGTCAATGTTCTGTCCGGTAGTCACGGCCCCATTCTGCACGCATTGCGATAGCAACGGCTTGAACCAGATGGCCAGGTCGGGCACATTCTTGATGGCTTGCTCAGCTTCGTCGATCTTCCCCGCCCGCAGCAGGAGGGCAGGCAGGTGGGCGCGGCCCCACTCCGAGTTGGCATCGAGACGCAGAAAATCCATGGCCCGATCCACCTTGCCCACTTCATAGAAAGCCTCCGAACAGGAACGCAGACGATAATACCCGGGATCGAGGCCCAGGGCGGTGTCACACTCCTGCTGCGAGTGGTCAAGGAATCCCGCATAACGCATGACATAGGAAAGTGTGAAATGGGCCAGCGCGCTGTCGGGACGCTGGCGGAGAAGATCTTGTGCCTCCTGGTAGGCGCGGGCGAGGTCGCCTCGTTCCACGCGGTTCAGCGCCAACTGGCTTCCCGCTTCGACCATGTTGGGATCCAGGGCCACGGTGCGCGCACAGGCGGCATCGGAGCGGTCCAACATCACCGAGCCCCCACCGGCATACTCAGCTTCGTAGTAATAGCGCAGGCACAGCGCGTCCCAGATAGGGGCGTAGTTGGGATCTAAGCCGGAGGCCCGCTCGAGCATCCCGATGGCTTGCCGGTTCGGGCCGACATCGTGGGGAACCGCCGCGCTGCGCAGGTACAGGTCGTATGCGTCGGCGTTCCTGGGCTTGGTGACGCTCTCCAGTCCGCCCATGGTGCTGCCCAACGCCGGCAGCAGTCCCTGCGCGATCTGGGAAGACAATTGCGATTGCAGCGAGAGGATGTCCTGCGCCGGCACGCTGACGTTGCCCTGCCACAGCGCCCGCTCGTCCTTCACCTCCACCACTTCGAGGGTCACCAGAAGCTTGTCGCCCTGCCGCATGTAATGCCCGGTAAGCAAATTGGCCACGTGCAGGTCGCGCCCGACTCTTGCCAGGTTGACGTCCTTGCCGGCGTACTTCTGCGTGGCTGATATGGGACGGACTTCAAGCGAGCGGGTGTGGGTCAGCACGCCGGAGACTTCGTCGGCCAGCGCCAGCCGCAGATAGTCGTTGGCGGCATCGCCGGTCATGTTCTGAAACGGCAGGATGGCGATGGTATTGTTAGGAGCCGGTCCGGAGACGACGGCTTTTCCGTGCTGCGCCCACCAGGCGGTAAGCGCCACCAGAGTCACGATCAGCAGGCCGGCGATCCCGAGCTGCAGGTAGGTGTGCCTGGGGCTGGCGCGCCGGAAGGTCTGCGGCAAAGAACCCGCCGGGGCATGGGAGCCGGACGCAGCGACCATCCCGCTGTCGCTTTCCTGCTTCAGACGCTGCAAGTCGTGGCGCAGCTCGGCGGCGGTACGGTAGCGCCGCTCGCGGTCCTTTTCGAGCGCCTTGCCTACGATTTCTTCGAAACCCTCCGGCAGCTTGGGATTCAACGTTAGCGGCGAAACCGGCTTGGCGTTGAGGATGGCCTCCATGGTGAGGAACGCGGTCTTGCCGGCGAAGGGCTTCTTGCCGGTCGCCATCTCGTAGAGCACCACGCCGAGAGAAAAAATGTCGGAGCGGCCATCGAGTTCTTCCGAGCGTGCCTGCTCGGGCGACATGTAGAACGTGGTGCCGGGAATGATGCCAGCGTTGGTCAGGCTGTCGTCGCTGACGTCGGTGAGCGGTTCGCCGGTGGCGCTCACCGGCTGGGAAGCCATGCGGCGGCGTTCCGCGGCCAGCTTGGCCAGACCGAAGTCGAGGATCTTGGCCTGCCCGCGTTCGGTGACGTAGATGTTGCCCGGCTTGATGTCGCGGTGGATGATGCCCTTGGCGTGGGCGGCGTCCAGCGCGTCGGCGATCTGGACGCCCACGTCCAGCATCTGGTCGTTGGGCATCGGACCTTGCTGCATGCGGCCGCGCAGGCTGCCGCCCTCCAGCATCTCCATGACGATGTAGGGCGCGCCGTTGTGCTCGCC
>Ga0187766_10000460_pt1 | contig 22608 bp, 22 predicted proteins | sample 0216_QUI02_MP05__4_FD_132971 | JGI IMG/M metagenome (GOLD analysis project Ga0187766, IMG submission 132971) | Tropical peat soil microbial communities from peatlands in Department of Meta, Colombia - 0216_QUI02_MP05_20_MG | ecosystem: Environmental > Terrestrial > Soil > Wetlands > Peat ... | reverse complement strand
CTCCATGCGATTCTGATACTTCGCTTCTTCTCCGTAGTTGCGGAGCATGCGCACCCGCTCTGCCACCTCGGCGTCGTCCGTGACCACCATGCCGGCGTCCCCGTAGGCGCCGAGGTTCTTGGTAGGGTAGAAGCTGAAGCACCCCGCGTCGCCCAGGCAGCCGGCCCTCCGGCCGGCGTACTCGGCGCCGTGGGCCTGGGCGGCGTCTTCAATCACCTTCAGGCCGTACTGCCGAGAGACCTCGAGGACGGGGCGCATGTCTGCCGGATGGCCGTACAGGTGGACGGCGACGACCGCCTTGGTGCGGAACGGCGGCCGCTGCGCCTTCAGGTAAGCCCTGAGCTTCTCGGGCCCCAGGGTGAAGGTCCCGGGATCGATGTCCACGAAGACGGGCCTGGCGTTGGCGGAGACGATGCCGCAGACCGTCGGGACCGCTGTGTTGGGCGGGGTGATGACGGCGTCCCCCGCCTGGACCCCGCAGGCCCGCAGCGCCAGGTGCAGCGCTTCGGTCCCCGACCCAACCCCGACGGCCTCGCGGGTCCCGCAGTAGGCGGCGAACTCTCGCTCGAACGCGGAGAGCTCTTCCCCCAGGACATACCGGCCGCTCTCCAGGGTGCGCTCGACTGCGCGGTGGATCTCCTGACGCATCCGACGATATTGCCGCGAGAGGTCCAGAAAGGGCACCTGCATCGCCGTCACGCGCGGTTCACTCCGGGGGAGGGGGCGACCCCACCGACTACCAGTAATGCTCTTTGTATCGCCGGTAATAGCACGCGGTCTTTCTGACCCCGTCCTCCAGGGGGGTGGTCGGCCGCCAGCCCACGACCCGCCCGATCTTGCGGATGTCGGAGCAGAAGTCGCCGGGCTCCTGGGCCGCGCGCTCCGGCGAGAACGGCGCGAATTCCCAGCGGCCGCTCCCTGCCGCGCGCACGACCGTCTCCGCCAGTTCGCGAAAGCTGGAGGCGCGGTTGTTGCCCACGTTGAAGACCTGACCGTAGGCGGCCTCGGTCGCCGCGCAGCGCAGCACGGCATCCAGGGCGTCCTGCACGTAGACGAAGTCCCGCAGCAGCGAGCCGTCGCCGAACACGGGGATCGTCCCGTCGTCCAGCGCCAGCCGGATGAACCAGTTGGCCACGCCGAAGCGGCTGTGCTTCATCTGCGCGCGCTCCCCGTAGATATTGGTCAGCCGGAGAGTCACCGACGGGACGCCGTGATTATCGTTGTAGATCTGGAACAGCTGCTGGGCGGTCAGGCTGGAGAGCTCGTAGATCCCTTTCGGGTGCATCGGCTGGTCTTCCCTCACCGGCAGCATGACGGCGCGCCCGTACTCTCCGCGGGTGCCGCTGTAGACCAGCCGGGCCCCCGCATTGAAGCGCCTGCACGTCTCCAACAGGATCGCCGACCCCTTGATATTGATGTCGATGTCGGGGAAGGGGTTGGTCAGGCTGAGGACGTGGTCGTTCTGGCCCGCGAAGTGAAAGATATAGTCCTTGCCGCGGACGAGATACTTCAGGCTGCACTCGTCCCGGACGTCGCTGAAATTGACCGTGACGCGGTCCTTGATGGGCTCGACGTTGAAGAGATTGCCGCCGTGGTCGTCGAGCATGGCGTCGAGCAACGTCACCCGCGCGCCCAGCCCGACGAGCGCGATGGCGAGGTTGCTGCCGAGGAAGCCCAGCCCCCCTGTGATCAGGACTTGCTTGCCGCGAAAGCGATCGAGGTCGGCCGGTTTAGTCATGGACGGTCGCCGGTGGTCCGCCGGCCGGGGCCGCGACCCCGGCCGTCAGGGGGGCGTCCGGGCAAGGACGGGACCGCGCCTCCACGACCTCGCGGACGACAAACTGGGGGGTCTGGTTCTCCGTCAGGAACAGCCGTCCCAGGTACTCGCCCATCAAGCCCAGCATGACCAGTTGGACGCCGGAGAACAGCAGGATGGCGACCAGCACCGACGCCCAGCCGACCGGCACGTCCGGGCGCACGATCCTCTCGCCAACCACCTCGATGCCCAGCAGGAAGCCGAGGACGCCGCAGGCCAAGCCCAGCAGGGTGCTCATCCTGAGCGGCATGACCGAGAAGTTCACGAACATGTTGAGCCACAGGCGCAGCAACTTGCTCAGCGTGTAGTTGGAGCGGCCCTCCCTCCGCGGCTCGTGCCGAACCTGGACCCTGCCGATGTTCCGGGTGCATCGGAGGGCGAGGCCATCGACGTAGGGGTACGGCCCGCGGTACTTGAGGATCTCGCGCACGATGAAGCGGCTGAGGCACTTGAAGCTGGACAGGTAGAGGTCCGGCGGCTTCTCCAGCATGAAGGTGGCCACGCGATCGTTGAGCCGGCTGCCGAGATTCCGGAGCCAGTGATGGTGTTTGCGGGGGGAATAGGTGTACACCACATCGTACCCGTGGGCGCAGGCGTGGTCGATCAGACGGGTGACCTCCTCCGGAGGGTTCTGAAGGTCGTCGTCCATGATCACCACGTAGTCGCCGCGCGCATGGTGGAGGCCCGCCATCACGGCGTTGTGCTCGCCGAAGTTCCTGGCGAGCCTCACGTAGGTGATGGTTCCGGGGTAGCGGGCGCTCAGGGCACGGCACGCCGCGTCGCTGTCGTCGATGCTGCCGTCGTTGACGAGCACGACGTGAAGCGCGTCCACGCTCAAAGCGGCAATGAGCCGATGGACGAGGGGACCGATGGTCCCAGCGCTGTTGTAGACCGGAATGACGATCGAGACGATCATGTGCGATGCGCTGCTGTGACCCCGCGTGGCCGGGAGCCCTACCCTCGCGCCGGTCATCCCCCGGGGGCCGGGAACACGCCCGCCTCGGGCCTGAGGTCGTACAGTTGCGAGTTGTTCAGCCGGCCGCCGAAGCCGCGGCCGAAGGGCCTGGGGGGCGCGTTCGGGTCTGCGGGGACGGCCGCCTGATTGGGCTCGGTGGCGCCGGCCTCCGGGACGATGGAGCGCCACAGGGCCGGGTCCACGAGCTTGCCGTTCGCACGGACCCAGTCCGCGACCGGCCTTCCCGCCGCCTCGACGCCCGGCCCTCGGCCGATGGTCGAGAGGTCGCCCACCATCACGAAACGGACCTGCTTGTCCTCGACCATCCGGGCGAGCTTCTCCGGCGACAGGATAGGGTCCGTTCCCAGGAAACCGCCCATCGCCATCACCGCCTCGCCGGTCTGGATGATGATCGGCGCCGCAAGCTGGGCGCTGTAGGTCGCCAGCAGATAGCGTTCGCCCTGACGGTTGGCCATCAGGAAACCCACCAGTTTGCGGGTGTTCGTGAACGCCCCCCACCTGTCCTGGAAGCGCAGGCCGGCGTCGTCGTCCCCGCGAGCCAGCCGGGATACATCGGCCGTCAGGAGCATGGCGTTGCCTCTCGCCAACACGCTGCTCAACGCCCACGCCCCAGGGGTGACCAGGAGCGCTGCCAGTCCCACCCCCAGCGCGCCCGCGGCCAGGCCGCGGGCGCGCCGTCCCATCGGCCCACAGAGCCGAGCGACGAGCAGCCCCGCCGCAGCCACCAGGGTTCCGCCGAGGAGCGCGAGGTACAGCCAGGTCCGCCAATCGCCCGACTGTTCCTTCGCGGCGACGAAGACGGCCGTCAGGCTGCCGCGCGACTGGTCGAGCTTCCAACCCAGGGCGCTCGACTCGATGTAGGCCTCCCATGCGGCGGTCAGGAGCAGCCCCAGGGGAAGCAGGCCGGCTCGCCATCCTCTCCGAAGGTACCAGTCCCACAGCCCCACCATGCCGATGCCGGCCAGCGCCGCGAGCGAGGGCGCCATGGTGGCGAGGTAGTAGGAGCGAAAGATCCCGCCCGCATAGCTGTAGACGATGCCGTAGGTGAGGGTCCAGCCAACCCACAGGATCAGTGCCAGATGGGCCCGGGCGAGGGGCCAGCGCCATCGCGCCCGTAGCGCGGCAACCCCCGACCCCGCGACTGCCAGCGGGAACAGCCACCCCACCTGACCGGCCAGATGGCGGTCGGCGAGCCGCAGCGGCCCCACGGGGACGCGGTCCCTGAACCCCGGCCACCTTCCGCGAAGTCCGGGCGCCGCCGCGGACCCCGCGCCGACACCTGGTTGTGCCCCCGCCGTCGCCGGCTGCGCGGTCCCCGGATCGATCCCGGCGGCCTGGAACTGCGTCCCGCGGCGGACGAATCGCTCGATGCCGTTATGACCCACCACCAGCTCGAGCATCGAGTTCGTCTTGCTGCTGCCGGCGAAGGGTCGCCGGTCCGGCGGGGTCAGATCGTACGCGAGCGCCCAGGACAGGGAGACCGCCGCCAGGACGAAGGCGGCCATCGTCAAGTCAGCGAGCCGGCGCCGCCACCCTACGGGTGCGCCCAGGAAGTATACGAGGACGAAGGTCGGCAGCACGATGAATGCGGCCAGCATCTTGACGTTGAATCCGATGCCGACCAGGGTCATGGAGAGCAGCAGGAGGCCCCGTTTGCCGTCTTCGGCCGCCCGCGTCAGCGCCCACGCGCCCAGGAGGAGGACGAACACAAGGCAACTATCGGTGTTGCTCGAGCGATCGATGGCGACGCTCACCGGTGTCATGGCGAGGAAGAGGGCCGCCAGCAGGCCGGCCGCCGCCCCGAACTGACGCTGGACCAGATGGTACACCACCCACACCGCGGCCACGCCTTCCAGGACCTGGGGCAAGAGCACGCTGAGCCCGTGGAAGCCGAGCAGCTTGGCGCTGGTGACTTGGACCCACAAGGCGACAGGGGGCTTGTCCACGGAGACGAAGCCCGCGGGATCGAAGGAGTTGTAAAAGAAGTTGTGCCAGGTCGCCAGCATGCTCCGGACGCCGGCGGCGTAGTATTGGGTGCCATACCCGTTCTGGTCCAGCCGCCAGAGCCGGACCCCCGCCGTCAGGAGAACGATGGCCACCAGCCCCACCCGTGACCACCACGGGTTGGCGGAGCGGGAGCGCCCCCAGCCCGGCGCGACCGCACGCGGCGACCCCATCTCGGCCGGCGCGCCATGGGCCGTGCTCTCCTGAAGTTCCCCCGCTCCATCAGCCCTCATGATGCCTTCCTGCGCAGAGGACGACCGGATGGGTGGCATCCGTGTGCTGATCGGGCGACAAAGCCGCCCGGATCTCCAGCACCGCCTGCAGAGCCCTCATTTCTCGAGCACGCCGCTCTCCCCTTGGCCTCGAGGGCGACGGGAGAGGTCCTCGGTGGAGCGAGAGGGGTAGCTCGAGGCTGCGCCGAAACCAGAACCGGCCGACCCGATTGGGCGGCGGCGCCCCAGCCTGGGCATCTCCCCGGGCCACCTCCCCCCGAGCTCACCTGCCTCCTCCCGGTCCATGAGATTGGCGGCCTTCAGGTTTTCCGGGCCCCCTCCGTGGCGGCGAACCCACCGATCTGCCCTTCCCCCCGGTCGCTTCTTCATGTGCCGCACTTGGGTGTGGACCGCACCCAGGCGGTGCGGCATTGGTCGCACTGGGCCGCCTCGATGCCGGGCGTTGCCGTGGGGGCGTACCGGAGGCGCACCCACTGGCTCCTCCCCGGGCTGAGACGCCCCGCGAGGCCCCCGCAGAGGTGGTCCCCCGCGGCCACTGGGTCCGCGCCCGCCCAGATGAGGTGCCACTCGGGCCCCAGCCCGGTGGCCTGGCGCAACTCGGCTCCGGTCATCGCCTGCGAGGAACCCGCGGTTCGGGTACCTGCCGCCGCAACGTACGCCCCGCCGTGTCACGCCGCGGGGCCACAGCCGGCGGCTATGACTTCGGGGGATAGACCACGGACACGGGCAGGCAGCGGGATTCCATCCCTTGCGAGAGCCGGATGAAGAACAGGAGCTTCCCGAAGGAAAGGTCGGGCCCGCCGTCCTGTGGGCGCCGCACCGCCTCGAGGCGGCGCTCCGCATCCTCCTGTAAGCCGGCCCGCCACTGCTCGCACGCGGCGGCAGAATCGAAGGCGTGAAACTGTTCCCACTCGCGCAAGGGGGCCGCGGGGAGCAGGAAGGCGCCCCCCACGGCCGCCACGAGGGCTTCGGCGGGGTCGGCGGATGAACCCGTGGTTTCGCTCTGCAACTTCCCCTGGTCCACAGGGGGCACGAGAAGCAACCAGCCCTCCATCGATCGGGCCGGCCACGGTAGACCGAGCACCAAGAGGGCAACCAGGAACGTCTTGGCAATCCCGCGCATGTCTTCACCCACCTCCTCGGCGCGCTCCACCACACCCGCCGCAAGGGGGAACCGCGGCCCGCTCAGCCGTCGGTCTCGCGGTCCTTACCACTGGACGTCACAGCCATCGAGGGCGTCTTCGAGCGCGCACGAGGGATTGACGGCCGTGGGGTCGACGGGCGTCGGGGTGAATTGGGTCTGGGGGCTCAGGGACAAGGGCACCGGCGCCGCAGATGGGGGCTGGACGGAGGCATTGGGGAGGCTGACCGACGTGGTGATCGCCACCGAGCCCGGGGGATTGAAGGTGTAGCTGGTTGCGGTGGGCGTGCTGGTGACGGTCGTGCTCGCGCCCGGGCTGGAGACGATGATCGTGGTCGTGCTGACTCCGATGCGCGGGGTCGTGGTCATGGAGCCGCTCGTTATCACGCCGAGCGTCGGCGTGGGCGGCCCAGGCGCGGGGCCAGCCGCGGAGGTGATCGAAGTGGTTGATTGGGCGTACGCGCTGGCCGGCGCGAGCAGGCCGAGCGCCAAGACGGCGCCTGCAACGACCCTGCGGACCCCAAGCATCGTTGCCTCCCCTGGCCGCCGCATTCGGTGCTGCACAGCGACGCCCGGGGATATGGCCGGCGCGCGGCCGGAGGCTTGGGCGGGGCCCCCAGCCGGGAACATCGCAGCGTTTCCTGAAAGCGCATGCTTCATCGTTCCAACTCCCCAGGATTCGTGATTGCCACCGGGCGACTGCTAGCGCCAAGCGGAGGAACCGCCGAGGGGAAGCGACCCGACCACGGCGTTCAGCACGATGGTGCTCGCCGTGCAAGTCGGGGCGACCCGGGGCGTCGTTGGTGCGGGGGAGGCGGCCGGCGCGGGCGCGGTGTGTGCGCGGGAATCGATGGAACCCGGAGGAGCAGGATCAGCGTAATGCCCACCGACAGCGGTCGTCCCACACCCTGTTCCCCTTCCTGCGGCTTGGCAGTGTTCGGCATGGGAGAGAACCACCGGTCCGGCGCAGGGCGGATCGCTCCGCGCCGAGGGGCCGGGGCCATCGCCCGGCCTAGTTGAAGTCGTGCTCGCCGAGGCGCAGGCTCCAGCCGGCGCCCCGAGGATCCACCTGGATCGTGCGGTCGAGCCGCCCCACGGGCCGCGGGCCGAACTGGGTCTCCACGGAGGCCTGAGCCATGATCCGGTGCGGTCCGATGTCCAGGTTCTGGGGCTTGACCTCGTTCGGGTTCAGGGTGATGGGTTGGGCGCCGGACGGGTTATTGGGGTCCTGGTCGATGAAGAGCAGGACCCTCCAGGGGGTTGCATTTTGCAGTTGTCCCCTGGTCGGGTCCCCCGCCGGCATCCCGGCGGCCTGGGGGCCGGGGGGAGGCGGCTGGCTGCCATAGCCCGGTGGCGGGGGCGGCGGGGGCGGCGCGGCCATCTGCGAGGCGGGCGGCGCCAACGCGGCGGGCACCTTGTGGCCCGCGGCGAACATGCACTGATGATACTCCGCATCGTACCGTTGTTGGACCACCCAGGCCGAGCTGGCCCCGGCGGCCGACCCCTGCCCGGCGCCCAGGAGAGCGCCGGCGCCGGCGCCGATGGCGGCCCCGATGGCAGGGTTGCCCGCCGCGGCCCCGATGCCTGCCCCCAGGCCGGCCCCCAGGAGCGTCCCCAGGACCGCGCTTCCCGCGGTGCTCTGCGCGGCGGCGTCCCCCGGGCTGATGCCCGTGCGCTGCATGGCCAGATCGCGGCAGGCCGCATCGGCCTGGGCGAAGTCCGCCTGCGTCCTGGTGTCACCAATATAGGCCGGGCTGCTCGGCCCCGTCACCGGATAGGTCATGCAGGCACTGAGACCCATCGCCGCGAGCGCAACTACCACGGCCAGCCTTGCTCGTGTCTTCATCGGCATCGCCTCCTAGCGGGGGCCCATAGGGGGCGCGGCCTGCGGCCCGGCCGGGGGTGTGCTCTGTGGGCCCATAGGGGGCGTGGCCTGCGGAGGCACCTGCATCCAGCCGGAGGGACACTGTTGCACGTAGGGGTAGTACCCGTTGGCCTCGCGGCAATAGTACCAGGACTGCTGCTGGGGCTGTTGCTGCACGTACACCGGCGGCTCCGCTGACTGGACCACCACCGGAGGCGCGGGGTATGCGTAGGGGACCGGGTACGGGTACCAGTACGGATACACGTACGGGTATGGCCTGTACCAGGCGCGCCACCAGGCGTGGCTTGGGGAGGCTGTGCCCAGGAGAATCGCAGCGACTCCAAGCGCGACCAAGGCCTTTTTCATGTCTGCATCTCCTGCGTGCCGAATGGCGCCGAGGCCCGCGTTGTGGATATTACCATCGGGGGCCGAGGCCCCCGCCCTTCGCTCATTATACTGAGGCGGCAGCGTGGAGTCATCCGACGAGATATTTTTCCCGGGGCCGCCGAAGGGCCATCGTCCGCCCGTTGGTGAGGGACGGGACGAACCCGAGGCTGGCCGGCATCACTGCCGTATGAGCGGGGGCTCGCACGATCGGCCCCCGCTCCCATCGGTCCTAAAGACCCCTGGCTCCCAAAGCGGAGCGTTAGTCGCGTTCCCAATCGCGATCGTGCCGCCGGTGGTGATGGTGCCGCCGGTGGTGGTGGCGCCCCCAGCGGTGGTGGCGCTTCTCCCAGAAGCGGCGGGCCATCTCCTTGCGCATCTCCACCCACTTGGTCCACTGCTCCGGCGTCAGCTTGGCGCGCAACGCCACGGTCCCATCCGCCTGCCGGTCCAGAAGCTTCCCCTGCAGGGCCTTCACCTTGTCCGCGGCTGCTTTGATGGCCGTCGGATCGGAATTCCGGTCGTCCAAGAGCCGGCGCAGGTCCACGCGGGCTTCGCATAGCGCCTGGAGGTCGGGCCGGGCCTCATCCCGCCTGGCCTTCAGCGTGGCGCGCAGGTCCTCGGCCTGCTGATCGCTGAGGCCCAATCGGTCCTTGAGGCGGCGCATGAACCTCTGGGCCATGGCTTCGCGGTCACCCCCCGAGGGCCCGCGCCCCATCCTGGCGCAAGGCCCGGCCGGGCCGGGCGGCTGCTGGGCCTGGGCCGCCGCCACGCCGCCCACGCCGGCCGCCAGCAAAGCGACCGCCGCGATCATCCCGACCCGTCGCGCCACGTTCCCTCTCCCGGTCATCAGCGTCTCCTTTCGCTGGGTGGCGATCCCCGCCACCCTCCATACGATGCCCTCCATGGGGAGAGAGGGCGACCCGTGCATCACTATTCGGCCTCTTCCATGACGGCGGCGAGGACCAAGTCCGGATCCGGCGGGCGTTCCTCCAGCACCAGCCGCTCGCCGGCTGAAAGGTTCGCCGTGGGGACCAGCCCGGCGGCGACCGGCGGGGTGCTGGCCTGGAACAGGATGAGCAGGGCTGCCGCCGTGGCGGCGAAGACCGGCACCAGCCCCCAGGCTGTGCGCCACAGCCCCGGCTCGGCGGGCCGCCGGGCAGGGTGCGCCGGCAAGGCCGCCAGGACGCGCCGCGCAAAATCCTGCGGCGGCTCTGGCGCCGCGGCCACGGTGGACAGGAGGCCTCGGGCCAGGCGCGCCGCCGCCAGGGCCCGCGCGCAGTCGGAGCAGGACATGAGGTGGTCCCGAACCGCCGGTGGCAGCCGGTCCGGCGGGAGGGCGGCGACGTCTCTCAGCGTGCCCCGGAGGGATTTACAGGGCTCCATCTGAAGTTCCTCGCCCGGTCTTCTCGCGCTGGAGAAGGAGGGCATCGATGGTCGCCAGCATGACCTGGTGGGCCCACAGGGCCCGCGCGCAGGCCGTGCACCCCGCCAAATGCTCCCTGGCCCATGCAGGCCGCTCCTCCGGCCGCAGGGCGCCAAGATCGGCCAGATTCTCCCGTACGTCGTCACAAGGTCCCATGTGCTACCGTCCTCGAGCCGTTTCCCGGGCCCCTGCCACCACACCTCCCAGCGTCGGGGCCCCGGCTTCCCTTGCCTCTGCCCGTCACCGTCTCCCTATGATGAGAGTACGCTGCATTCCATCGGGGTGTTTCATGCAGCGCCCGGTGTCCCGGTCCAGTGGGCGTGTGGCTCGAGGAGAATCCTTTGGAATTCAAGAGTTGCGTGGAGACAACCCGGGCAGGAGGGCCGGCCGGCTCTGCGGGCGGGGCGTTGAGGGCGGGCCGATCATGGGGCGGGGAGGCGGTAGAAGCGGCGGGCATTGGCGGTGGTGAGGCGGGCCGCCTCCTCGGGAGTCACCTCCCACACCGCGGCCAGGCCCGCGGCCACATCCGCCGTCTGGGCAGGCTCGTTGCGCCGCCCCCGCCGCCCCTGCGGGGGCTGGTAGGGCGCGTCGCTCTCGATGAGGATGCGGTCGCGCGGCGCGTCCCGAAGGAGGGCGCGGAGCGCCGCGGCCCTCGGATACGTCACGCGCCCGCTGACGCTCGTGTAGTAGCCGCGCCCCCAGGCCTCCCGGGCCATGAGCGCGTCTCCAGAAAAACTGTGGAGGACCAGCGTGAGGCCCTCCGCCGCCTCGGCCAGAGCGCGCAGGATGTCCCCGTGGGCCTCGCGATCGTGGATGACGACGGGCAGATCCAGCGCGCGGGCCAGGGCGAGCTGGGCGCGGAGGCCGGCCGCCTGGAGGTCGGGCGGGGAGCCCTTCTCGTAATAATCCAGGCCGATCTCGCCGATGGCCACCACGCGCGGTGAGGAGCGGGCTAGCGCGGCCAGCTCGTCCCAGGCCGCGGGGCTCGCGATCTCCGCGTCGTGGGGGTGGAGGCCCACGGCGGCGCAGCAGCCCTCCAACTTCTCCGCCAGCTCCACGGCACGCCGGCTGCTGGTCAGGCTGTAGCCGATGAGGGCCATGTGGGCCACGCCGGCGCCGCGGGCCCGCGCCACCACCGCATCGCGGTCGTCATTGAAGTCCTTCATGAACAGGTGACAGTGGGAATCAAACAGCATTGTCGATTGAGGATTTAGGATTGAGGATTGCGGACTGATAGCTTCGCACTTGTTGGAAATCCCACATCCTCAATCAGAAATCAAAAATCGGGTGGTCAGCGGATCTTGGAGCCGGGGGGCACGTCGCGCTCCGGCTGCAGGAGGACCGGCTTCCCCTCGGCATCCTCGGCCGCCAGGACCATCCCCTGGGACTCCACGCCCATGAGCTTGGCCGGCTTGAGGTTCACCAGCAGGGCCACCTTGCGCCCCACCAGCTGCTCGGGGGCGTAGGAGCCCAGGATGCCGGCCACCACCTGCCGTGTCTCCTCCCCGATGCGCACCGCCAGCCGCAGGAGCTTCTTGGATCCCTTGACGGGCTCGGCCTCCAGGACCTCGGCGATCCGCAGGTCCAGCCTGCGGAACTCGTCGATGTCGATCATCGCGCCTCCGGCGGGCTCCCGGCTCGCGGCATCCGCGCCGCGGGTCGGCGCCGTCGCGGCGGGGCGGGCTTCGAGGCGGGGGAAGAGCGATTCGCCGCGGCGCACCCGCGTGCCCGGGGCCAGGCGACCCCACATCTCGGCATCGGCCAGGAGGGCCGTGGCCAGCAGGTCGGGCACCCCGAGCTGGTCCGCGATCCGGGCGGCCGTGCCGGGGAGGAACGGGCTCACCAGGATGGCCACGATGCGCAGGGACTCGGCGCAGCGGTAGAGCACGGATTCCAGCTCGGCCCGCCGGGCCGGGTCCTTGGCCATCGTAAACGGCGCCATCTGGTCCACGTACCGGTTGACGGCCCCCACGAACTCCCAGATGGCGGCCAGGGCGCGGTGGAAGGCGAAGCCTTCCATGGCCTCGCGCACGGCCGGGGCCACGGCCAGGGCGCGTTCCCGCAGGGCCTCGTCCCCGCCACCCTCCGGCGGGACGCGCCCCTCCGTGTAACGTTCCAGCATGGTGAGGGTCCGGCTCACCAGGTTACCCAGGTCGTTGGCCAGGTCGGCGTTCAGGCGCGCCGCCAGCGCGTCCTCGCTGAAGTCCGAGTCCAGCCCGAAGACCGACTCCCGCAGCAGGAAGTACCGGAAGGCCTCGCCGTACTTCTCCTGCATGGGGAGCGGCTCCACGAAGTTGCCCAGACTCTTGGACATCTTCTGGGCGTTCACCGTCCAGTAGCCGTGGACGTTGAGGCGGCGGTAGGGCGGGAGCCCGGCCGCTTTCAGCATGGTGGGCCAGTAGACGCCGTGGGGCTTCAGGATGTCTTTGCCGATGAGGTGCTGGGCCGCCGGCCAGTAACGGGCGAAGCGCGGGTCGTCCGGGTAGCCCAGGGCGCTCACGTAGTTGATGAGGGCGTCGAACCAGACGTACGTGACGAAGCGGTCGTCGAAGGGCAAGGGGATGCCCCAGGTGAGCCGGGAGGTGGGGCGCGAGATGCAGAGGTCCTCCAGCGGCTGGCGCAGGAAGCCCAGCACCTCGTTGCGGTAGCGTTCCGGCCGGATGCTGTCCGGGTGCTCCTCCAGGTGGCGTACCAGCCAGTCCTGGTACCGGCTCATGCGGAAGAAGTAGTTCTCCTCCTCGATGAAGGTGGGGGCGGTGCGGTGGTCCGGGCACTTCCCCTCGACCAACTCTTTCTCCAGGTAGAAGCGCTCGCAGCCGAAGCAGTACAGGCCGCCGTACTTGCCGAAGTAGATGTCCCCCGCGTCGTAAATCTTCTGGAGGATGGCCCGCACCACCGCCTGGTGCGCCGGGTCCGTGGTGCGGATGAACCGGGAGTAGCTGATGCCCATGCGGTCCCAGGTGCGGCGGAAGTCGCCGCTCACCCGGTCCACGAAGGTCTGGGGGGTGCTGCCGGCCGCCGCCGCCGCCTGGGCGATCTTGTCTCCGTGCTCGTCCGTGCCGGTGAGCAGGACCACGTCCCGCCCGGCCAGCCGCTGGAACCGCGCCATGGCATCGGCCAGGACGGTGGTATAGGCGTGGCCCAGGTGGGGCTGGGCGTTCACGTAGTAGATGGGCGTGGTGAGGTAGAAGGGCTCAGGGGCCATGGCGTCGCGCTTAGCAGGCTGCTGAAAAAGGCCCGGCATTTTTCCCCGCTGCCTCGGCGGCCGCGGGCGGGGCGTTGGCGCGCTCGCGCGGCGCTGCGACGTACGGACCCAGTACGCCTCGCGCCTCGCCTTGCACCTGGGCCTTTTTGAGCAGCCTGGGCAAAAAAGCGGTACTCAGCACCCGGTCAGGGGGACCAGGTCAGCGGTTTGGGCTTTGGGGGCTCCTCGGCGCAGGCGCCGCCGCAGAGGCCTTTGGGCCGGTCTGCGAAGGGGTCCGGGGCCCCCTCGGGACGGGGCACCGCCACGTCCATCGCCTTACACTTGAGGCGGGCCTTGGTCTCGGTCAGTTCCACCAGGAGGCTCTCGTCCAGGATGAGGTGTTCGGTCACCACGCCGGGTCCCTCGTGCGTCATCACCTGCGCGCCCACCCTGGGCAGGCCGGCCCGGATGTCCTTGTACATCTCCCACTCGTAGGCCAGACAGCACTTCAGCCGCCCGCACATGCCCAGGAGCCGCGAGGGGTTCAGGGAGAAGGCCTGGTCCTTGGCCATCTTCACGCTCACCGGGTGGAACTCCCGCAGCCAGCTCTGGCAGCAGAGGGTGCGGCCGCAGGGCCCCATGCAGCCCGGGGCCAGACGGGCCTCGTCCCCGGCCCCGATCTGCCGGAACTCGATGCGGGCCCGCAGCGTGCGGGCCAGGTCCTTCACCAGCTCGCGGAAGTCCACCCGCTCCTCGGCCGTGAAGAAGAAGGTCCCCCGGGAGCCTTCGATGTTGAAGCGCACCTCGGCCATCTTCATGGGGAGGCCCCGCTCCTTGATCCGATCCTGGCAGAGACCCTTGGCCTCCTTCTCCCGGTCCCGGATACGGAGCGACTGGGAGAGGTCCTGGGGCGTGGCCAGCCGCACCACCTGCCGGTGCGGGCGCTTCAAACTTTCCAGAGGGAACGCGGCGTACTCGGCCACCACCCACCCCACGGCGTTGCCCCATTCGGTTTCGGTGATGACGGCATCCCCTTCCCGCACGGGGAAGTCCCGCGGCAGGGTGTACTGGGTGCGGGAGGTCCCGCCGAACGTCAGCTTGACCATGCGTGCCATGGCGACCTCGCGGTCCGCCGGTCCCGCGGCCGCCCGCGCCGCCGGACGGTGCCGCCTTCCGGTGCGGGCCTCGTGGGCGCGGGACGAAGACTCATGGGAGCTGGCCCCGCCGGGCGGCGTGCATGCGCAGCAGCATCGCCTCCAGGGCCAGCTGAAGGTTCACGTTGCTCTCCAGGGCCGCCTGCGCGGCGGCCACGGCGTCGTAGAAGGCCAGGGCCGTGCGGGGGGACACGGGTTCGTGTTCCGGCCGGGCGGCCCCCGCCGCCCCGGCCTCGGGCGGCCGGCGGGCCTGGCCCCGTGCCCAGGCGGCCAGGAGGAAGAGCAGCCACGGCACGAGGTCCCGCCGCCCCTTGTACTCCTCATGGAGCTTCTTGGCCAGGGCCAGGGCGCGCCCCGGTGAGGCGAGGCCGGCCTGCGTCTCTTGCAGCACCTGGTCCTGCTTCTCCCGCGGGAAGCGTTCCGCCCACGCCCGGGCCAGCGTCAGGCTGCCCCCGCCCAGCGCGGCGGCGCGCCGGGCCTCCTCCGTTTCGATGCCCTGCTCGGCGAGCAGGGCCGCCACCACGTCCTCCGGCAGGGGCCCGAAGCGCACCTCCTGGCAGCGGGACCGGATGGTGGGGAGCAGGCCGGTGGGCGCCGACGAGATCAGGATGAGGACGGCGGCGCTGGGCGGCTCCTCCAGTGTCTTCAGGAAGGCGTTGGCGGCCTCCAGGGTCATCAACTCCGCCGCGTCCAGCACGGCCACCCGCCGGCGGCCGGCGTAGGCGCTGAGGGCCACGTGCCCTTCCACCTCGCGCACCTGGGCGATCTTCAGCGAGCGCCCGTCGGGCGTGACGGCCAGCAGGTCCGGGTGGGCGCCGCGGTCCGCCAGGCGACAGGCGGCGCAGGCGTCGCACGCGTCGCGCTCCGCGGCGGGCCCGGCGCAATTGAGGGCCTTGGCCAGCTCGAGGGCCGTCTGCCGCTTCCCCACGCCGTCCGGCCCCGAGAAGAGCAGGGCGTGGGGCAGCCGCCTGGCGTCCAGCGAGCGCCGGAGCAGTTCCAGCGCCCGCGCCTGCCCGCGGATGCGGCCGAAGCTCATCAGAGTTTCCCGTCAACAGCCAATATGTCCATCGCGATGCCGCCCCCCGCACGCCGCTGAACAACCCCTCTCGCAAAGGCTGCTCAAAAAGGCCCAGGTGCAAGGCGGCGTGCGAAGCGCCGACTGAGGCGTACGCCGGGTACGCCGCAGGGAGTGCGCGAGCGCGCCAACGCCGCAGATGGGCCTTTTTCAGCAGCCTGCTACGGGGCCGGGGCCGGGGCCGCGCGGCGGAGTCGCGCCTCCACCTGCGGCCAGAGAGACGCCGCGATGGCCCCCGCATCCTGCGCCGCATCCATCACCAGGAAGCGGCCCGGCTCCGCGCGGGCCAGCGCCAGGTAGCCCTCGCGCACGCACCGATGGAACGCCAGGGCTTCGCGCTCGAAGCGGTCCAACCCGTCAGTTCCCCCGCCTGCGGCCCCCGCCGTGCCGGCCCGCCCGGCCAGGCGGGCCAGTCCGGCTGCCGGATCCAGATCCAGGAGCACGGTGAGGTCCGGCCACACGCCCGCCGTGGCCAGGCGGTTGAGGCGCGCGATCAGCTCCAGGTCCATGCCGCGGCCGTATCCCTGGTAGGCCGCCGTGGAGTCCACGAACCGGTCGCAGAGGACCAATTGCCCCCCGGCCAGGGCCGGGCCGATGACCTGAGCCGCCAGTTGGGCCCGGCTGGCAAGATACAGGAAGAGTTCGGCGGGCGGCGCCGGCGCCGCACCCTGGGTGTGGAGCAACAGCGGCCGCAGGCTCTCGCCCAGGGGCGTGCCCCCGGGCTCCCGCACCTCCAGCACGACGTGCCCGGCGCCTCGGAGGCGGCGCGCCAGGAGCGCCTGCTGGGTGCTCTTGCCGGAACCCTCGACCCCCTCGAAGGTGAGGAAGAATCCGCCCCCCGCGCTGGCAGCGCCCATGGCCGGCTCAGTGGCCGCGCCCGCCGCCCCCGCCGCGCGCGCGTTTCTTGTCCAGGGCGGCCCGGGCGGCGCGCTGCAGGGTGCCGGAGATGTTCCGGTTCTTCACCAGCAGCTCCAGCTCTTTCTCCGATAGGTTCCCCAGCCCCAGCCCCATGGCCACCCCGGTGGGGGTCTTGGGGTTGTTGAGCAGGGCCCAGATGATCGGCTTGTTGCCCCGGTACAGCTTGCTGCCCGAGATGGCCCGGAGGACGTTCTCGTTCACGTCCCGCATCTGGGCGATGGCCAGGACCTCCGTCTCCGTGATGCGCGGGGAGTAGACCACCTCCAGGGCCACCATTTCGTTGGGGTCCTTCACGAGGATCATCCGGGCGTCCTTGTTGCCCTTCATGGCGAGGGCCAGGCGCTGGCCGGTGCTCATCCCCTTGATCAGGTTGAAGAGGGGGACCGGCTTCTTGCTGGCTTCGGCGCCGAGGCCCTCGAGGGCGGCCCGCACCTTGACCCGCAGACCGTCGTCGGCGTCCGGGTTCTCCAGGATGGCATTGGCGATGCTGGCGTTGGCTTGGAGGCGGGCCGTTTGCGCCACCAGCTCCTTGAGGACGCCCGGCGGGCCGACCAGCCCGATGTACACCAGGGTATCGTCCGGCGCGCGGGCGTTGCGCACCAGGGCCAGAAAGACCTCTTCGTCCGCCCCTGTCTCCCGGGCCACGATGTTCAGGGCGGCGGGGTCGGCCTGCGGGTTCAGCGCGATCTTCAGCAGGTTCTCCCGGCCGAAGGCGGCGGGGGCGGCGGCCGGCGCCTCGGGCGCCGCGCCGACTTCCTTCAGGAGGCCCGTGATGCCGGCGCGCACGCCGGGATCCAGGTGAGGGTCCCTCAGGATGGCCTGGCCGATGGCGGGGTTGGCCCGGATCCGCGGCGTCTGCGCCGCCAGCTCCGCGAGGGCGGCCTGCGACCCGACCATGGCGACGTACACCAGCACCTCGTCCGGCGTGGCCGGGTTGCGGGCCAGCGCCCGCAGGATCTCGTCGTCGGTCCCCGCCTGCTGGACGACCAGCCGGAAGACCTCCGGGTCGCCGCGCGGGTCGGAGGCGATCCGCAGGAGGTGGTCCCGCTTGCCGGCGGGAGGGGGGGCCGGGCCCGCCTCGGGCAGCGTTTCCGCGGGCTCGTCGGCCATCAGCGGTTTTCCCCGGGCGCGGCCGCCAGCGCCAGCAGGGCGGCCGCCACGGCTTCGGCCTCATCATCCTGCACGGTGCGGCAGTCGATGAGCACCCGATCGTCCTTGATGCGGACCAGGATGGGGGGCTCGTGGGCGCGCAGCCGGGCCTCCACCGCCGCCGCGGAGAGGCCGGACCGCTCCACGGCGAGGAGCGCCGTGGGGATCGCCTCCAGGGGCAACGCCCCGCCGCCCACCTCGGAGGTCCCGGGCTCCTGGGTCAGCTTGAGGCTGCGGCCGGCGGCCGGGGCAACCCGGTCCAGGATGCGGCGGGCCCGGGCGGCCACCGCCTCGGCCGGCTCCGCCAGCATGCGCAGGATGGGCACCTCCTGCCGGGCCACCTCCGGGTCCCGGTAGAGGCGCAGGGTGGCCTCCAGGGCGGCCAGGCACAGTTTGTCGATCCGCACGGCCCTGGCCAGCGGGTTGCGGCGGATCGCCTGCAGCAGGTCCCGCCGCCCCACCAGCAGGCCGGCCTGTGGCCCGCCCAGGAGCTTGTCGCCGCTGAAGCTCACCAAGTCCGCCCCGGCGCGCACGCTGTCGGCCACCACCGGCTCGCCGCGGAGGCCCAGCGCCCCGAAGTCCAGCAGCGCACCGCTGCCCACGTCCTCGAACACGGGGACGCCCCGCTCGCGCCCCAGGTGCGCCAGCTCGGTCGTGGACACCTCGGCCGTGAAGCCGAGGACGCGGAAGTTGCTGGGATGGACCTTGAGGAGCAGGCCCGTTTGCGGGCCGATGGCGGCCGCGTAGTCGGCGCGGGTCGTGCGGTTGGTGGTCCCCACCTCCCGCAGGAGCGCGCCGCCCTTCCGCATGATCTCGGGGATGCGGAAGGAATCCCCGATCTCCACCAGCTGCCCGCGCGACACCACCACCTCGCGCCCCTCGGCCAGGGTATTGATGGCCAGGAGCACGGCCGCCGCATTGTTGTTCACGGCCAGGGAGGCCTCGGCCCCCGTAAGCTGGCAGAGCAGGGCCTCCACGTGGGCCTGGCGGGAGCCGCGGGCGCCGGAGGGCAGATCGTACTCCAGGTTGGTGTAGCCCCCGGCCGTCTCCCTTGCCAAGGCCAGGGCGCAAGGGGCGAGGGGCGCGCGCCCCAGGTTCGTGTGGAGCACCACACCCGTGGCGTTCACCACGCGGGTGAGGCTGGGCCGCACCAGGCGGGCCGCGCGGGCTTGCGCGGCGGCGAGCAGGGCCGGGGCGGCCAGGGCCTCGGACGAGGGGGGGCAGCCGGACAGGATGGCGCGGCGGGCTTCTTCCAGCACCTCGCGCGCGGCCGCCACCTGCGCCCAGCGGGGGGCGGCGCCGGCGGGCGGCTCGCCCGCGGGCGGGCGCAGCAGTTCGTCCACCGATGGGAGGGCTCGCAACAGCGACTGGATCGTGGAATCCGCCATGGCCTGCTGCCCTGCGTCCTTTGCCGCGGGATGCATTCCGGCGCGGCGCACCACACGTTACCCTAACACAGCTGCCAGGGGCATTCAATTCGGCAATGCCCCCCCATTGCGGAATGCGGATTGGGCGGGCCGGTAGGCCGCAGGGCCACCCCTGCGGGGACGTCGGCGGCGGGAAATTGTCCGAGCGCGCCAACGCCCCACCCGTTCGCCCAGGCTGCTCAAAAAGGTCCAGGTGCAAGGCGGCGGGCGATGCGCCGAGTGAGGCGTACTCCGGGTACGCCGCAGCGAGCGCGCGAGCGGGCCAACGCCGCAGATGGGCCTTTTTTAGCAGCCTGGAGCAGACCAGTCCCTGGCGCGCTCGGGCCGGCATGGCCCGGATGGGTGCGCGCGGGGCGCCGCGGGCGCGGGAGGGGCGGGGGTGCCTAGAAGCGGGGCTCCCGGGACATGGAGGAGCGCCGGGCCTGGTAGCAGGTCTTGCAGTACACCGGCTTGTCCATGATCGGCTTGAAGGGCACGGTGGTGGGCTGGCCGCACGACGAGCAGGTGACGGGGTACTCCTCCCGGGCGCCCCCCGAACCGTAGCCCCCCATGCGGTCCGAAGACCCCATCCCGCCCCCGCCCTTCTTCATGGCCTTGCAGGGCTTGCAGCGCTTGGGTTCGTTGGTGAAACCCTTCTGGGCGTAGAATTCCTGCTCGCCCGCGGTCCAGACGAAGGGCTTTCCGCAATCCACGCAGGTGATCGACCGGTCCTGATACGGCATCGAGATTCTCCCATTAAATGATCGGATCGTTGAGTGACCGCGCGCCCCGTCCCGGGGCCCCCTGTCTGCGCCCGATAGCCACCTCCTTCGGGGGGGTCCGCGGCGGCCGCCGACCGCAGCCGCCCCCCTTCGAAACTACTCAGCCAGCCCGTGGTGGGGGAAGATGAGCCGCCGCACGCGGGCCACTTGGTCGCGCGCAAAGGCCCACGCCGTCTCCTTGGCCGGCCCCGGCGCCGGCTGCGGCTCGTCCAGAAGCCCGTCGGCCCGCAGCCCCAGGGGCCGGCAGGCCTCGCGATAGGCCTCCGGCACGCCGGGCGGCGGCTCCAGGCCGTTCATGATGGCCCAAGCCAGGGTCCACGCGCGGGGCACGTTGGCCACGTCGTACCCGCCTCCCCCCAGGGCGATCCACGGCCGGCCCATGGCCCGGAATGCCCGCACGGCGTGGGCGAACCCGCGCGTGGTGAGGGAGAGGTTGGCCAGGGGGTCCGTCCGGTGCGTGTCCGCCCCCAGTTGCGTCACCAGGATGTCCGGTGCGAAGGCGGCCAGCACCGGCGGGACCACCTGGTCGAAGGCCCAGGTGAAGATCTCGTCGTCGGTGTCTGGGGCGAGGGGGACGTTCACGGAGAACCCCTGGCCCTTTCCCTTCCCCGCCTCCTCCACGAAGCCGGTGCCCGGAAAGAGGGAGAGGCCGCTCTCGTGCAGCGAGATGGTGAGCGCCCGGTCCGTATCGTAGAAGGCCCACTGCACGCCGTCCCCGTGATGCACGTCGATGTCCACGTAGGCCACCCGCAGCCCCCGGTCCACCAGGTGGGCGATGATCACCGCCGGGTCGTCCACATAGCAGAAGCCGGAGGCCTTGGCCCGATGGGCGTGGTGCAGGCCGCCGGCGATGCTGAAGGCCACGTCGGCCCGGCCCGTGGCCACCAGCTCCATGGCCTGGAGCGACGCCCCCGCGACCAGGGCGGACCATGCGTAGACCCCCGGGAAGATGGGGTTGTCCGCGGTGCCCAGCCCGTAGCGGAACAGGTCGCCTCCGGCCTCGCCGCCGTCCACCTGGCGGAGGGTCTCCAGATACCCCCGGTCGTGGAAGGCGAGCATCTCGTCCAGGCCGGCGGGGCGGCTTTCCACGACGCACGTGGTGGGGAGGTCCAGGAGGCCGTGGGCGCGGATGAGGTCGTGGGTGAGGCGGAGGCGGACGTTGCGCAGGGGATGGTTCGGGCCGTAGTCGAAGCGCGCGTAGTCGGCCGTGTAGATGAAGGCGGTACGGGGCGGGGAGTTCATGCGGGGGCCTGGGCGATCGCCGTGTCCTCAGGGCGGGGGGCCATGGTCACCCCTGCCGGGCGGGGGGCGACTCGCCGGGGCGCCGGTATGTCCCGGAGCGCCCTCCCGCCTTGTACACCAGCCGGATGTCTTCCACCACCATCTGCTTGTCCACCGACTTGCACATGTCGTAGATGGTCAGGGCGGCGGCGGCCACGGCCGTGAGGGCTTCCATCTCGGCCCCCGTCTGCCCCGCCGTCTTCACGCGGGACTCGATGGCGATCCCCACCGCGGGATGGAGGCGCTCCTGGAAGGACACCTCGGCGGCCGTGATGAGGAGGGGGTGGCAGAGGGGGATCAGGGTGTGCACCTGCTTGGCGGCCAGGATGCCGGCCACCCGGGCCGCGGCCAGTACGTCGCCTTTGGGAAGTTGACCTTCGTGGACGAGGTCGAGGGTTTCTTTGCGGAGGCTCACGAAGCCCCGGGCCACGGCTTCGCGGCGCGTCACCGGCTTGGCGGTGACATCCACCATGCGGGCGCGGCCTTGGGCATCAAGATGCGTGAGCCTTCTCATTCTGGATCTGATACTGCCGCATGATGGAGTACATCTCGTCCTTGATCCTGAGCTTCAGCTTCTGGAGTTCCTTGCGCTTCCGGTCCTGCTCGGAGGTGAGGTAGTAGATGCGGTCGAACTCGCCAATCTTCTGGTCGAACTCCCGGTGCTTCTCGGCTAAACGGCGGAAATCGGGGTTTTCCTCCCTCAGCCGAGCGAACAGCTGTGCCTCCGTTTCATTCACGGGTGACCTCCTTTCTCGGACCATGAGGACAAAGGAGACGGGGGCGCCCACTGGGACCAATCCGCGGATAGACGAGTGAACAGGGGGTGTGATGGAACCCGACGAGCGAGACTCTTGGCTGGATGATGTGTGCGGCCAGCAACGCTCTTAACCGAGGAGAATTCGTCAACATATAGACGATACTCGCCCCGGCACCCCCCGTCAAGGAAAAAAATAGCGCGGCCGGTGGCGCCACGGAACGGCAGGGCCACCTCGCGCCTGCCGAATGCCCTTTGGCAATTGCCCAAGGCTCTGCACGCAGGAGGCGACCGCGCGGGCTCGGGGGCCTTCCCGGCGGACCTAACGGGGTGCAGCGCTCCGGGCACATTCCCCAGGCTCCCCTCAGGCGCCGAGGCACCCTCTTTGCCGCAGCTCACGGAGGCGTCTTCCCACGGTAGCCCTGGAGATCCCCAAGTGCCTCGCGATGTGCGGGCCCCGGAGCCCGAGACGAGCGAGGGAGAGAATCTGTTCGTCGGTGTACGGCTTCCCCTTTCTCCCCCGCCGCGGGAGCGGGGGCGGAAGGCCAGCCAAGAGTCCCCGTCGCCGGAGGGCGCGGAGCCGGGCATATACCGCCATCGTCGCCATGCCGCAGCCGGCTGCGATCTCGGCGGGACGGAGCCCCGTGTGGATGAAGGCCAAGAGCTCCTCGTCGGTCACCCGTCGGTTGTGCGCGGGTCGAGGGCCGGCGGGCATCGGCACGCCCACGCCGCGTCGGCGCAGCTTGGAGAGCCGATGGGAGATGGCCCTCGCAGGTATTCCGGTGCGGGCGGCGATCTCTCCCGGCCACAGGCCGGCCCGGCAGAGCTCGAGGATCGTGCGATTAGGCTCCCGGGCCGTCGGCGGGGCGGTAGGGGGCAAGAGGCCCCGCTGCCGCAGCCGTCGCAGCCTCAGGTAGACGGCCCCCCTGGGCAGGCCGCTGCGGTCGGCGATCTGGGCCGGGCGGAAACCGCGCCGGCTGAGCCGCAGGAGCTGTTCGGTGCTCACTGTCCCACCTTGGGAGGGTTGAAGCCCTCGCCTTCAGGCGACAGCTTCAGCATCG
>Ga0187766_10000455_pt1 | contig 22692 bp, 24 predicted proteins | sample 0216_QUI02_MP05__4_FD_132971 | JGI IMG/M metagenome (GOLD analysis project Ga0187766, IMG submission 132971) | Tropical peat soil microbial communities from peatlands in Department of Meta, Colombia - 0216_QUI02_MP05_20_MG | ecosystem: Environmental > Terrestrial > Soil > Wetlands > Peat ... | reverse complement strand
GCGCCCGCCGCCGTAGCGGCGCACCACCGCCGCCGAGCGCTCCACCAGCTCGGTCATGATCTCGCGCAACCGCTCCATATCCACCGCGGCCGCGATGCCCATCGCACGCACCACGTCGGCGAACAGCACCGTCACCTGCTTGTACTCCGCGGGGTCACCCGACACCGCAGCTGGGGCACCGCACTCGTTACAGAACTTGGCGTTCTCCCGCAGCCCGGTGCCGCATGACCCGCACGCCACGCCCGCCGTCATCCGAGCACCACCGATCCAGGGGTCCCGACCACCCCAATTGCCCAAGGATAGGGCGTTCACCAGCGAACGGCGTTATTTGACCCCACGAAAAGGCACATGCGAACCAGGTCGATGCCGAGCTGGACACGGCGGAAGCGGCCGAGAGCGAGATCGCCACGCGATCGACGTTGTGGTGGGAAAACGACCCGCAACTGCGCGAGCGATTCCGCCGACGCTAACGGTGGCTCCCTGCCGCCGCCAGGAGCCAATATGGAGATCAATTCGTCACCGAAATCGAGGGGCTGGACATCGATTTCGTCCACCAATGGTCCCGGCACCAGTACGCTTTCCCGCTGCTGATCACCGGCGGCGGTCCGTCTGCCCACCGACAAGTCGTCCCCGACATGTGGACTAGAGGTGACTCGCAACGAAAGTCGCGGCCTGACCGGCCATTCCGGACCGTGGATAGGAAAGGTGCGCCGCGGAGAATATCTCGTCATGCGAAGGCAGCGCCAGGGCCCCGCCCGGAGTGCAGACCGGATCGCCGGGCGCACACAAGTCGATGGCCTTCGCCCCGTACCACGGGCTGATCGCGCTTACTGGCGCCCCCAGATATCTGTCCGATGGATTCCCGAAGAGGGCGACCGCGGCAACGTGATCGGCCACGTCCGCCGGTAGCGACGCGGGGATTAAGCCCGCAACCGGTGCTTGGGCGATGGTGATCAGATCTATCACCATCGCTCCTTGGGAATATCCACCGAGCACCAGCCTGGTGTTGGGACAGTTCGCGGCCATGGACTGAACGTGAGCGCTCGCATCACTGGCGCCGGCGGACGCGGATGGGGCCCAATCGTCGGTGGCGGGGTAGTTGACCGGATACACCCCGACGGACCTCCCCCCAACCTGTGAGCGCAGTGCATCGACAAATTCCTGTCCGAGGCCGCCAACACCGGGCGGCTCGGTGGTGGCGCGGGCGAACGTCACCTCGACGTCGGGGCAGGGAGCAGCAGACGCAGGCGTAATGTCGATCGGTGCGCTCAGCAGCGCCGCCCAGGTTGTCACCAGCGCGGCACTCAGCAAACGAGCGACTTGGCGTGCGTTCACGTCCCAATGCTGACATATCGCGACGGCGAACGGACTCTATTCGCAAACAACGCCGCCGAGCTGTCGAGCGGTTCGACGACAGTCTCCACGCGTGGTCCTAAACGCCTGCGATTCGGCCCTGAACGTGCATTGAGCGAATATGGATGGCATGCCCGAGGTTAGGCCGTTTCGCATCGACGTTCCCGATGAAGTTCTTGACGATTTGCGATCGCGGTTGGCGCGCACCCGTTGGCCGGATGCCGAATGTGTGGATGACTGGAGCCAGGGGATGCCGCTGGGTTACACCCGCGAACTGGCCGCCTACTGGGCCGACGGATACGACTGGCGGGCTCGCGAGGCCGCGCTCAACCGATTTGATCAATTCATCACCGAAATCGAGGGTTTGGACATCCAGTTCGTCCGCCAACGGTCCCCGCATCAGGACGCCTTCCCACTGCTGATCACCCACGGCTGGCCCGGTTCGATCGTGGAGTTTCACAAAGTGATCGAGCCGCTGACCAATCCGACGGCCCATGGGGGACGGGCCGAAGACGCCTTCCACGTCGTCTGCCCGTCTCTTCCCGGATACGGTTTCTCCGGCAAGCCCACACGCACCGGGTGGGGCGTCGACAAGATCGCGCAGGCGTGGGAGACCCTGATGCTGCGCCTTGGCTATGACCGCTACGGTGCCCAGGGCGGCGACTGGGGCGCAGCCGTCACCACACAGATAGGCCGCAACGGCGGCCACTGCGTGGGCATCCATCTGAATATGCCGCTCGGTCGCCCGCCGGCCGGGGGCATCACCGATCCGACCGAGGAGGAGCAGCAGGCCCTGGCCGCGTTGGCGCACCACCGGCGGTGGGGTACGGGCTATTCCAAGCAGCAGTCCACCCGACCACAGACATTGGGCTATGGACTGGTCGATTCGCCGGTGGCACAAATGGCGTGGATCGTCGAGAAATTCTGGGCGTGGATGGACTGCGGCGGGAACCCCGAAAACGTGGTCAGCCGCGATGAGCTTCTCGACAACGTGATGATGTATTGGGTGACCGGCACCGGCGCGTCCTCAGCCCGCTTGTATTGGGAGAGCTTGAACAGCTTCGCGACGAGGGACCGTGTCGAATTGCCAACCGGTGTCGCCGCCTTCCCCAAGGAAATCCTGCGCGCGCCGCGGAGCTGGTGCGAGCCGAACTACCACATCACTCGCTGGACGACCATGCCGCGCGGCGGACACTTTGCCGCATTCGAACAACCGGGCCTGTTCGTCGAGGACGTTCGCGCGTTCTTCGCAACGCTACGGTGACGCGCCGGTCCGTTGGCGTCACGGTGGCGTCGTCGCCCTGACGCCTTCCTGGGCATCTTTGAAGTCAATCCGGCGGTGCGAAGAACTCCAACGCGACGCCGTCGGGGTCGCGGAAGCTCAGTCCCGAGCCGTAGTGCGCGTCCACGATGCCGCCGTGCTCGATGCCGAGCTCGTTGAGCCGCGTCATCCACTTGTTCAGCTCCGCGCGGTTGGCGCAGCCGAAGCCGACATGGTCTAGGCCGACGCGGAATTCGCTGAACTTCTCGTCGGGGGCCGGATGCTCATGCTGATGGATGCCGAATATCGTGCCGCCGTCAAGCATCCAAACAAGATGCCGGAATCCGGCGTCGGTGTGTTCGTCGAGCACCGGCTCCGCGCCGAGCAGTCTGCGGTACCACGGACCGCTGACCTCGATGTCGCGCACCGTGACCGCAACATGGTTGAGTGCCGGGAAAGCCATCGATCACCTCGCTTCCTAAACGATCCGCCAGCCGCATCGCGCACGAAACCGCATGTCCCACAAGTAGAGTCGATAACCGAAGATCCAGACCCGGTGCGGAATCAGCCGGTCGGCGAGCCGCAGCGCCCACAGCAGCCACTGGAACCGGCGCTGCTGGGAGTTCGACCAGTCCAGCCGCATCATCGCCCGAAACTCCGGCGCCAGGAACCCCGTCGTCGCGAACAGGTTGAACGGACCCACGAGCGCGCGCAGCGGCCACGGCAGGAAGGCCACCGAGGCCACCCCACGGAGGTGCTCGCGCACCGGCGGGTCGATGCGCAGCTCGTCGAGCGAGCGCTTCCAGTACGTGTCGAACGCGGCACGGTCCGGCGGCCACATGTCCTCGCGCACCTGCAGCGTGGTCCCCAGCCGCTTGGCGTCCTGGTAGACCGCGTCGGCGGAGGTGTCATCGAGCGGGCCGTGCAGGAACTCGTGCTGGTCGACGAAATAGCGGTACAGGCAGGCGGCCACCCATAGCTGCAGCTTGGGATCGAATGCGTTGTAGGACACCGGGCTTGACGCCCGCGACCGCACCTGCCGGTGCGCGGTGTCCACGGCGGCGCGGATGAGCTCGCGGTCCCTCTCGGTGCCGATTGTCGCCACGGCCAGGTAGGTGCCGGTGGTGCGGGCCCGCTTGAACGGATGTTTGTAGACCTTGCCGCTGTCCACCGGGCTTTCCAGCACGCCATAACCGACACCCGGCAACGACAACTGCATGATCACGTTCGCGGCGGGCAGCAACTCCGCGGCGGGGTTCAGCAGGTCGGCGGCCCGGGTCACCGGCCGTTTCATCGGGGACCGTGCTCCACAGAACCGAGTAGACCACGTATGAGACGCTGCCGTGGTGTTTGGCGTGACACGACAGGTCCGGCCCGCCGGTGTGCTGGCAGGTTATCTGGCCGACCTGCTGCTCAGCGACCCCAAACGAGGTCATCCGGTCGCGCTATTCGGTGGAGCGGCCGCGGCTTTGGAGCGGGCCACCTACCGCGACAGCAGGATTGCCGGCGCGGTCCATGTGGGTGTGCTGGTCGGCGTGCTGGGGTTGCTTGGCGCGGCGCTGCAGCGGGGCGCCCTACGGCGTAGTCGGCTGTGGTCCGTCGCCGCCACCGCCACCGCCACCTGGATAGCGCTGGGCGGAACCTCCCTGGTGCGCACCGGCCTGAGGATGGCTGACCTGCTGGACCGCGGCGACGTCGAGGCCGCGCGGCGCGTGCTGCCGTCACTGTGTGGGCGTGATCCGGCCGGTCTCGACGCTGCGGGTCTGACTCGCGCGGCGCTGGAATCGGTCGCGGAGAACACGTCGGACGCGCAGGTGGCGCCGCTGTTGTGGGCGGCGGTGGGCGGCGTGCCCGCGGTGCTGGCCTACCGCGGCATCAACACACTGGACTCGATGATTGGGCACCGCTCCCCGCGCTACGCCCGGTTCGGGTGGGCGGCCGCACGATTGGATGACGCGGTCAACTACGTCCCGGCGCGGGTGGCCGCAGCGCTGGTGCTGATATGCGCACCGGTTGTCGGCGGATCATCGGCGGGAGCGCTGCGGGCCTGGCGCCGCGACGCCGCTCGGCATCCCAGTCCCAACGCCGGCGCCGTTGAGACCGCGTTCGCCGGGGCGCTCGGCGTGCGCCTGGGCGGACCCACGCAGTACCACTACCAGCTGCAGATCCGGCCCACCCTCGGGGACGGCAGGCAACCGCGTGTGGCCGACCTGCGGCGCGCGGTGCTGCTGTCGCGGGTGGTGCAGGCTGCGGCCACCGCGACTGTGGTGGCGGTGGGGGCGGGGGTCAGCGTCGTCGGCCGTAGCGGTCGGTGAGTTTCTGCTCGACGGTCATCGGAGGCCGAGCCGTGTCGGTCGGAGTCTTCGGTGCTTTTTCTCGACGGTGGGCGCGGATCTCGGAGAACACGAAGTAGCCCAATCCAATCGGCGCGATGATGCCGAACGCGATCCACTGGATGCCATACGACAGAAACGGCCCGGCGTCCAGGCGCGGTACGCCGATCACGCCGAGTCCGCCCGGTTGATTCTCGACCAATTGCAGATAGGACCCCGCCAGCGGAACCTTGGTCAGCGCTGCGACCTGTCCAATATTGATCGAATACACTTGTTGGACACCGTCTTTGGAGATCGGCTCCTTGCCTGGCGGCTCAGAGTCCCGCAGCCGCGCGGTGATGGTGACGGTCTGATTCGGTGGGGGCGGGATCGGCGGCACCCGCGAGCCACCCTCGGGCCGAACGTATCCGCGGTCGACCAGGACGGTCGGCCCGGCGTCGACAACCAATGGTGCCAGCACCTCGAACGCCGGATCCCCGTCGACCACCCGCAATCGGGCCACCACCTGCGCGTCGGGCAGATAATGCCCGGTGGCCGTCACCCGGCGCCACTGCGCGCCGGAGGCTGACGAATCCTGCTGCGGCAGAATTGTTTTCAATGGCACTGGCGCGGTGTTCAGCGAATGCTCGATTTGGTGGTTCTGCCGCGACGTCTTGGTGTTCTTTCCCAGCTGCCAGGGCGCGAGCACGGTGAAGCACAGGTAGGTGAACGCAATCACCACCAGGGCCAGCGCCAGCCAGCCCGGCCGCAGCAGGAACGCCAGGCGCCGCATCAGGGATGTCCGCTCTGTGCGAGCTGCTCGTCGACCCAGTCGTGCAGGCCGGGCAGGGCGGCCTCGATGACGGCGAAAACGTCCTCGAAGTCGTCGTGGTCGCCGTAGTAAGGGTCCTCGACATCGAGCGAGTAGGCACCCGAGCGCGGGTCGAACGATCGCAGCATCCGTATCCGGCTGGCCTCGACTCCCAGTTGTCGCAGCAGGCGAACATGATTGCGGCCCAGCGCTACCAGCAGATCCGCCCCCAGGTGGTCAGCGTCGAGCCGCGCGGCGCAGTGGTCGGTGGGGTAGCCGTGTGCGCGCAGCACCCGGGTGGCCCGCTCGTCCGCGCAGTTGCCGACATGCCAGCTGCCGGTACCCGCACTGCTCACGCGCACCGCATCGCCCAGACCTCGCCGGCGGAGCTGGTGACCGAACATCTTCTCGGCCATCGGCGAACGGCAGATATTGCCAGTGCAGACGAATGTGACGTGCAGCCGTGGATCAGACACCCAGCGCCCTCCGCAGCTCGGCGACCGTCGCGGCGTGCATCACCCCGAGCATGCCGCCGTCCGCGAAGTCGGCCTGCCCGTAGCCCCAGCCGACGACCACCGTGTCGATGCCGTGTGCGGCCGCGCCTTCGACGTCGTGGCTGCGGTCGCCGACCATCAGCACCCGTTCGGGCAAAGGCTGCAGCTGCGCCAGCGCGTGGGCCAGCACCTCGGCCTTGCTGCTGCGCGAGCCGTCGACGGCGGCTCCAGCGATGACTTCGAAATGGTCGTCGAGTCCGAAGTGGGCGAGGATGCGCCGCGCGGTCGGCTCCGCCTTGGAGGTGGCCACCGCCAGCCGGACACCGGCGGCCCGCAGATCGCCCAGCAGCGGCGCGATGCCGTCGAACAGCCTGTTCATCGCCCAGCCCCGGGTGCTGTAGTCGGCCCGGTAGGCGGCGATCGCGGCTTCGGTGTGCTCGCCCAGCTCCATCGTCGACAGCGTGTGGTGCATGGGCGGGCCGACGATCCGCGCCGCCAGGTCGCCCTCGGGCACTTCGGCGCCGATCTGGCTGAGCGCGTGACGGAAGCTGGCCGCGATCCCGTGTGCCGAGTCGGTGAGGGTGCCGTCGAGGTCGAAGATCACCAGTTGCGGGCAATCGGTCCCGGCGGACATCGTGTCTGTCACGTCCTCATTGTCGGCGATGAAGCGGATTCACAAACTGCGAGGTATAGGTTACGAATTCAATTGGACTCAAGATCGGGGATCTGTCACCGGACGCTTCAGCGGCTGCCGGTTCTTCCGACGTGACGTGGCCCCGCGCCTAGTAGTGGCGATGATGCGTAGTACGGCTTGCTGGCAAGTCGTTAATATCGCCACTTTCGTCCAGACGCCCGCTGCCGCGTGGTTGCTCGTGGAACGCCGCGCGTGTCCGCTGCTCGGCGAACGCAGGTGACCTGCGGTTGCCGGGCTAGTAGAGTTCTCGATCACCGCGGTTCGGCAGGAGGGTGCTATGGCGACCGGGACGTTGGACGTACCGCCGTCGGCGTTGCGCGCTGCGTCGTTGGTCATCGCGGGGCATGCCGCGCGGGTGGCTGCGCCGTCTGCGCCGGCGACTGAGTCCGCGGAGATGTCTGGTGTCGTTGCCGCCGCTTTTGGCAGCGCTCTCGACGGGTACTGTGCGGCTTTCGGGCGACGGCTGTCCTCGGTGTCGGCCGCGCTAGTGGGTGCGGCGGGTTCATTCACCGCTATGGAGGACGTTAACAGCCAGGCGCTGGCGTCCATCGCGCGTGCCACCCGGCCTGATCTCAGAACTACCGGCTAAGAGTGGGCAAGGTTGGATTTATCCGATAGCTCCAAACCAGCCAGGGATCGACCCGCGCGTCGTATACATCCGCGTAATGGAACCAACGCCACAATATCTGGACGGGTACGTGAACTACCTGAATATCGAACAGCAAGAAGTGGATCCGTTCACTGGGAGAACCATCTCTCCTGATAACCGATACGTCCATATACAGCTGCCGAAATAGTGATAGGATTGAGGCGATGGATTCTTATTTGATCAGCGAGCTTTACGAATTCACCCCCTGAAGTTGAGACGGACTCATTCAAGCGACTGAATCCGTTGATGACTAAAGGGCCGCTCAACGAGGCTGAATTCATCGATATGAGGTTTTCGGCCCAGCGCTCACGCGTTGGCATCATCTTCGACATCAGAGGAATCGGCTTCGAAGGCTCCAATACCGCACTCGTGGTGTTGACTGGCGTCGGAAAGGTCAGCTGGTCTAACGACGAGCTTCGACAATATCCGTGGCGCGCACGCCGAGGGGAATGGGAACCGACCACCGCTTCTTGGACCAAGCCGCAGGAATGGTGGAGGAAGGGCGCAGATGTGGGCGTTGGACGCCGCAGGCGCGTCGGCAAAAACGTCCGCTCCGACCACCACGCCGAATGCCACAGACAACGCGATGCCGGAGTACATACTGCACTTTGAGTGGTTGACTGTCTCCGCCCTGGGCGCAGAAATGTACCTCGGGTATGTCGAGGGGATGGATGGTCCGCCGCCGAACATGGGGGAGGAGTCCGACGCCGAGCTGATCGCCGGTTTTCCCAGTGGTCGTCAGTGTTGATCGTGCGCGAGCACTACAGTTACCCCGAACCCTAACCGGCGCGCTGCGCATGCGGTGCCGATCGCCCAACCCCAATCCGCCGCAGCCTGCCGCAATCCGCTAGTTGCCATTGCACGCGAAGCGATTTCCTTCCACCTGGGCAGAGCTGCAAATGTATACCGCGGTGGCGAGACCGCTGGCGACATCCCCCGTCATCATGGTGGTAGATCCGCAACATCTCACGTCTAGGTCAGGCCTAGGTCGGTTGTGGGCCGATGGACGCGTTTGAGGCGCCTCTCAACCGCATTTGCCTATGCTCCCGATGCCGGGCCGCGCAGCGGGCCACTACTGTTTGACCCTGTGGCGAGTCTGGACCCGAGCGTCCTTGCGCTGGCGCGCTACCACGGTGATCAGGCCGTGGTGCCCGGCATGCTGGATTTCGCTGTCAATGTCCGCCACGAGCAACCACCGGCGTGGCTGGTGCAACGGCTGGCCGCCCGGCTGCCGGACCTGGCCCGCTACCCGAGCGTCCACGACGAGCACGCCGCAAGGGACGCGGTCGCCGCCCGCCATGGCCGCGCCCGCGATGAAGTGGCGCTGCTAGCCGGGGCGGCGGAGGGGTTCGCGCTGCTACCTAACCTGCGCCCGACAGTGGCGGCGGTGATCGCGCCGACGTTCACCGAGCCGGATACGGCGCTGACGGCCGCCGGGGTGCCGGTCCATCATGTCGTGCTGGGGCCGCCGTTCGGTTTGGCCGGTGCGGATGTACCTGATGACTCCGACCTGGTTGTCGTGGGTAACCCGACCAACCCCACCGCGGTGCTGCACGCCCGGGAGCAGATCCTCGCGCTGCGCCGGCCGGGCCGGATCGTGGTGGTCGACGAGGCGTTTGCCGATTCGGTTCCCGGTGAGCCGGAGTCGCTGGCCGGCGACTCGCTGCCCGACGTGCTCGTGCTGCGCAGCCTGACCAAGACGTGGTCGCTGGCCGGGCTGCGGGTGGGCTACGCGCTGGGCTTGCCTGAGGTGTTGGCCCGGTTGACCGCGCGGCGTGCGCACTGGCCCGTGGGCACCTTGCAGCTGGCGGCCTTCGCAGCCTGTTGCGCCCCCGAAGCGGTGGCCGAGGCCGCGACCGGCGCTGCGCGGTTGGCGGCGGTGCGCGCGGAGATGGTGGCCGGCCTGGAATCGGTGGGTGTCGAGGTGGTCGATGGGCGGGCCCCGTTCGTGTTGTTCAGCACGCCGGACGGAGAGCTGATGCGAAAACGTCTGCATGCCAACGGGATTGCGGTACGCCGGTGTGACACCTTCGTCGGGTTGGACGCGCGCTATCTGCGGGCGGCGGTGCGCCCGGAGTGGCCCGTGCTGGTCGAGGCGATGGCCGACGTTGCGATGGATTGGGCGCGCAGGTGAGTGTGCGGCTGAGCGACGTCATCGGCGTGCTGGACGAGGCCTACCCGCCGCGGCTGGCGCAGTCGTGGGATTCGGTCGGCCTGGTGTGCGGAGACCCCGAGGATGTGCTGGATTCGGTGACGATCGCGGTTGACGCGACCCCGGCGGTCGTCGACGAAGTTCCCGACGGCGGCCTGCTGCTGGCCCATCACCCGCTGCTGTTACGCGGGGTGGACACCGTGGCGGCCAGCACGCCGAAGGGTGCGCTCGTGCACCGCCTGATCCGAACCGGGCGTTCACTGTTCACCGCGCACACCAACGCCGATTCGGCGTCACCGGGCGTGTCCGACGCGCTGGCGCATGCCCTGGGCCTGACCGTCGACGCGGTGCTGGAGCCGCTGCCGGGTGTGGCCGATCTCGACAAGTGGGTCATCTATGTACCGCCCGAGCAGGCGGACGCGGTGCGGGCGGCGGTTTTTGAGGTCGGTGCCGGCCACATCGGCGACTATTCGCACTGCAGCTGGAGTGTCAGCGGTACCGGGCAGTTCTTGCCGCAAGACGGGGCGTCGCCCACGGTGGGCCGTGTCGGCGCCGTCGAGCGGGTGACCGAAGACCGGGTCGAGGTCGTCGCACCCGCACGGGCACGGCCGCAGGTGTTGTCGGCGATGCGGGCCGCGCACCCTTACGAGGAGCCGGCGTTCGACATCTTGGCGCTGGCACCGCCGCCCAGCGATGTCGGGTTGGGCCGGATCGGGACGCTGCCGCGACCGGAACCGTTGCGCACCTTCGTCTCCCGGGTCGAAGCCGCGTTGCCGCAGACGTCGTGGGGAGTGCGCGCCGCCGGCGACCCTGATATGCCGGTGTCGCGGGTCGCGGTCTGCGGCGGTGCCGGAGACTCGTTGCTGCCCGCCGTGGCCGCCGCCGGCGTGCAGGCGTATGTCACCGCCGACATGCGGCACCATCCGGCCGACGAGCATTGCCGGGCCTCCGATGTGGCCTTGATCGACGTTGCGCACTGGGCCAGCGAATACCCGTGGTGCGGGCAGGCCGCCGGCGTGCTGCGGTCAGCTTTCGGTGCGGCGCTGCCGGTGCGCGTGTGCACCGTCCGCACGGACCCGTGGAATCTCGATGATGACAGCTGGAGAGATCAATCATGAAAGCCGCAGTGGCACAGCAACGTTCGCTATTGGAGTTGGCGGAGCTGGATGCTGAGTTGTCCCGAATCGCGCACCGGGCCACGCGTCTGGCCGAGAGGCAGGACTTGGAGCGGGCTCAAATCGGGCACAACGCCGCCAACGACCGGCTGGCCGCGGTGCAAATCGCGTTGGAGGACTTGGACGCCCAGGTGTCGCGCTTCGAGTCGGAGATCGACGCGGTGCGTCAGCGCGAAGACCGGGACCGCTCGCTGCTCAAGTCGGGGGCGGCGGACGCCAAGCAATTATCCGACCTGCAGCACGAGCTGGAGACGCTGCACCGCCGTCAGGCCAGCCTGGAAGATTCATTGCTCGAGGTGATGGAGCGCCGCGAGGAGCTGCAGTCTCAGCAGACGGCTGAGTTGGCGGCGATCGACAGGCTGCAGGCCGATCTGGCCGGCGCCCAGCAGGCCCTCGACGCCGTACTGGCCGAGATCGACCAGACCCGCCAGCAACGCTCATCGCGGCGTGACGAGCTTATCGCCGCGCTGGATCCCGAACTTGTCGCGCTCTACGAACGACAGCGCGCTGGCGGCGGCCCGGGTGCCGGACCGTTGCAGGGGCATCGGTGCGGTGCCTGTCGGATCGAGATCGGCCGCGGCGAGCTGGCACGGATCACCGCTGCCGCCGAGGACGACGTGCTGCGCTGCCCGGAATGCGGTGCGATCCTGTTGCGGGTCAAGGGCTTCGATCAATGAAGGTCATTGTCGAGGCGGACGGCGGGTCGCGTGGCAACCCGGGCCCGGCCGGATACGGGTCGGTGGTGTGGACCGCGGACCATTCGACCGTGCTGGCGGAGAGCAAGCAGGCGATCGGCCGGGCGACCAACAACGTCGCCGAATACCGCGGCCTGATCACCGGTTTGGCGGAGGCCGCGAATCTCGGCGCCACCGAGGTCGCGGTGTCGATGGATTCCAAGCTGGTGGTCGAGCAGATGTCCGGGCGCTGGCAGGTCAAGCATCCGGAGCTGGCGCAACTGCACGCCCAAGCTCGCGCGCTGGCGTCGAGGTTCGACCGAGTCAGCTACTCGTGGGTTCCGCGGGAGCGGAATTCGCACGCCGACCGGTTGGCCAACGAGGCGATGGACGCCGCGGCAACGGCCGAGACGTCCGCAGAGCCGGTTGTCGAGCCAGCCAAAACCGGTGCGACCCAACCCCCGTCAGCGCCTGGGTGGACCGGTGCCCGCGGCGCTGCCACCCGGCTGTTGCTGTTGCGCCACGGGGAGACCGAGCTGTCGGTGGAACGCCGCTACTCGGGCCGCGGCAACCCGGCGCTCACCCAACTGGGGTGGCGGCAGGCTGACGCGGCGGCGCGATATCTGGCGCAGCGCGGCGGGATCGCCGCGGTGTTCACCTCACCGCTGCAGCGGTCCTACGACACTGCGGCGGTGGCCGCGAAGGCACTGGGCCTGGACGTGACCGTGGACGACGACCTGGTCGAAACCGACTTCGGCGCCTGGGAGGGGCTGACATTCGCTGAGGCCGCCCAACGCGATCCCGAGCTGCATCGCCGCTGGCTGCGCGACAGCAGCGCCACACCGCCGGGCGGCGAGAGCTTCGACAGTGTGCATCGCCGGGTCCGCCGGGCGCGTGAACGGATCATCGTCGAACACGGCGGCACGACGGTGCTGGTGGTGTCGCACGTGACGCCGATCAAGATGCTGTTGCGCATCGCGCTGGACGCCGGGCCGGGCATCCTGTACCGGCTGCACCTGGACCTGGCGTCGCTGAGCATCGCCGAGTTCTATCCGGACGGGGCGTCGTCGGTGAGGCTGGTGAACCAGACCGGTTACCTGTAAGGATCGTTCGGCGGGTGCTGCCCTTGGGGGATGAACACGACCGGTAGGGCCGTCGGCGAGCGGAACGCCACCCGACCACGTGCGGCGTCGGCGCACTGGGGTCCAGCCGCAGATCCGGCAGCCGGTCGAGCAGCGCGTTGATCGCGACCGTGGCCTCCATCCGTGCGAGGTGCATGCCCAGGCATAGGTGCGGGCCGCCGCCGAACGTCAGGTGCGCGATGTTCTTCCGGGTTGGGTCGAAGCGGTCTGGGTCCCTGTAGCGGTTCGGGTCTCGGTTGGCGGCCGCGACGCTGACGTTGACGTTGGTGCCCGCTGGGATCGCGACCCCGCCGAGTTCGCAGTCCCGGGCGGCAGGGCGACCAGCAGGTTGCCGGAGACGCGGTAGGTCGTCTCGACCCCGGCCGGCAGGATCAGCAGCAGGAACGCGAAGATCTCGTCGTCGGTCAGCCGCGCGCCGTCGATCTCGGGTTCCGCCAGTGTGCTGATCAGGTCGTCCTGCGGGTTACGGCGCCGCTCGGCAGGAATCTTCCCGAAGTACTCCTTCAACGCGGCCGATGCGGCGATCCCGCGATCCCAGTCGTAGACCACGTTGAGCAGCTCGATCGAGAGCCGCTGGAAGCGCGGGTAGTCCTCGCGGGGCAGACCCATAATCCGCGCGATGACCTGCACCGGGAACGCGAAGGTGAATTCGCGGACTAGCTCGGCTCGCCCGCGGGGGGCGAACTGGTCGATGAGCTCGTGGACTACGACCTGCACCAGCTCGGTGCGCCACCGCTCGGGCAGCGCCGCCCGAAACGACGGTGACACCAGGGCCCGGCTCGCCCGGTGCGGTCGAGCATCCCAGCCTCCTACGCGTTGGTCAGCCACCACTTGTCCGGCAGCGGGTGGCGGAACAGCTGTGCGGCGTTGCGGTGGGTGATGCGGGCAGCTGCCGGTGGAATTCGCGCAACGCCACCCGCAGCTCCAAGCGGGCCAGATGGGAGCCTAGGCAGCGGTGCGGACCAGCGCCGAACGCACGGTGTCGGTTCGGGTCGCGCCGGAAGTCGACGACGTCCGGGTCCGGGAACTCGGCCGGGTCGGTGTTGGCCGCGCCGAGCAATGGGCTGACCCGTTCGCCCTTGCTGATCGGGCATCCGGCCACCTCGACGTCTTGCATGGCGACGCGAGCGATCCCCGGCACGGGTGTCTCCCAGCGCAACAGCTCTTCGATCGCGCTCGGCAGGATGTCCGGTTGTTCGACGAGCAGGCGACGCTGCTTGGGGTGGCGCGCCAGGTAGACGAAGAAGCAGTCGAGCGAGTCCGTGACCGTGTCCAGCCCCGCGATGAGGAACAGGAAACAGATGTCGAGCAGCTCCTCGCGTGACAGCGGTTGGCGCGCCACGTCTGCCGCGATCAACGCGGACAGCACGTCGTCGCGTGGGCCGGCGATGTGGTCGTCGATGGCGCGCTCAAAGTAGTCGTAAATCTGTTGTGCCATGGGCGCTGCGGCCTCCCCGTGCCGGTCGAAGCCCTGTACGCCCTCCGGCCGGATCACCCCGTCCTTCCAGGCGAGGAATTTTTCGAGATCCTTGAGCGGCAGGCCGAGCAGCTCCAGGAACACCGTGCACGGAAGGGGATCCGCGAACTCGGCGTGGAAGTCGCATTCGCCGCGATCCGCGAAGCGGTCGATCATGTCGTTCACCAGCTTGGTGACGCGCGGTTCGCGGCGAGCCATCTCACGTGGAGTGAACAGCGGGTCGAGGATGCGCCGGTACTTCACATGCTCGGGAGGGTCGATCTGCAGCGGGATCAGCGGCCGCACGTTGCCGAGATCGACCGCGTCCATGTTCGACGAGAACAGCTCGGTGTGCTTGAGTGCCATCTCAATGTCGGAGAGGCGGCTGAGCACCACCGCCCGCGGAGACCGGAACACCGGGCACGATTCGCGCAGCGCCTTGGCTCTGCGAGACCCATCACCGCCTGGTCTACGTAGCCTTCGGTTTCTGTCATGTCGTCAGCCTGGCACCAACGTCAGCAGTGGGCAATGGCCCGGTGGGGCTGCGGCTATGCGGGAATGAGCTCGCTTCTCGGGAGAACGCGCGCAGCGGCGATACGTACTCGAGCGACGGGCCGATGTAGTCGAGCCTCAGCGCGGCGCATTCGGCACGGGAGACTTTACCGTTGTCGGCGGCGACAAGAACGTCGTGAGCCATGCTGCTGTCGACCACCTCGCGCCGGCCCACGACGCGGCGTGCCAACCACGGTAACTGCAGGCTGCCCGGCATCGCTCTCAGCGCGTGCTTGTTGAGCTCCACTCATCTCCATTGGCGGACAACCGAAACCGGGGTACGGCGTCGCACAGGGCCGACAGGTGGCTACCGGCTTGCATCACGGTGCGGTCAGGCCGGATGATCGCAGCCGTGGCGTCCCCACGTTGAAGCCAACGCGCAAGTTCGCTTCCGGGCGGGGCGTGAACGACGACGGTGCCACGTTGACGAAGCTGCTCGCGTTGTGCAGGGCTGGGCGCTTCGGTGGTGACGAGCGCGAAACCGTTCCCGAGCACCGTGTCGAGCCGGGCGCCGTGACAGACCGGGTTGGGACACAACGTTCCCGCAAGTCGCCGGGTACGAAATGTTTTGACCACCAACGCACTGCGGTGCAGTGCCGGGGTCCGGCTGTCGGTGATCCTGGCCCGCACGGCAGGGATGAGGTGCAGGCGGGGAATGATGGCGCCACGGAGCACGTTGCCGATCTGGCCGCCAGCCGTCATCGCCCAGCCCATGGTCAGGGCGAGGCCGATCATGGTCCGCGCATGGGGTTTTCGCTCTTGCTCATAGGTGTCGAGCACGCTGGCGGGAAGGTTGTGGGTCAGCACGCCGGCCAGTTTCCAGGCCAGGTTCACGGCGTCACGCAAGCCGGCTCCCATGCCCTGGCCGATGAACGGCGGAGTGAGATGAGCGGCATCGCCGAGCAGGAATACATTGCGGTCGCGCCACCTGCTGGCCACCCGGGCGCGAAACGCGTATTCGGCCACCCGCACCAGAGAGAGCTCGTCGGCGGGGATGTCTTTGACCCAGGGGCCAATCAACGGGTAGAGACTCTCGATAGTGGCGAAGTCGTCGGCGGTTTCGGCTGGCCGGAGCCGAAACTCCCAGCGGTAGCGGTTGTTCCCGATCCGCATGTAGGTGGCGGCCCGGTCTGGGTTGCAGACTTGGTGCACGCCGTCCCACTGGTTGAGCTGGCCATCGGTGGCCACGTCGACGACCAGCCAACGCTGCGCGAAACCCAGATCTCCCATTACGGCGCCGATCGAGGTGCGCACGACGCTGTTGGCACCATCGCAGCCCAGGACGTAGGCGGTGTCGATGACGTGCTCGCCGCCACTGACCCGATCGGTGAAGGTGACTCGCACCCGGCCGGGCTCGTATTGGCTGACGTCGGTGACTTCGGCGTTCCCGCGGAGCTGTACGCAGGGGTGCTTCTTCAGGTTAGCGCGCAGCAGTGCCTCGAACTCGGGTTGGTCGAACATGTTGGCTTGCGAGAAGCCGTGAATGCTTTTCGTCGGCTCGCGGTGAAACTCAGCCAGCACGCGCAGCTCCGAGTCGAGAAGTCGCAGACCCAGCGTCGGCCGGGAGATCGCAGCGAATCCGTCGCCGATGCCGAGCTGCGCGACGATGCGGGCGATTTCGTCGTCGAGGTGCACCGCCCGAGGTTGGGGGTAGACGGTTTCCCAACGATCAAGCACCACACACGGTATGGCGTACTGAGCCAGCAGTATGGCCGCGGTGACACCGGTGGGGCCAGCTCCGACGATGACGGCGGGAACCATGTCAGGCCACAGCCGCTCAGCCCGCGTCACTTGTACCGCACCACCGTGCGCTGGGTGCCGAGGTCGATCGCGCCGTCGTCGCTGGCCACCGTGGCTTCGACGACGTCGCCGTCGTGCAGGTACCTGGGGTTGTTGGACTGCCGCCGGAAAAACAACTTCCACTTCAGCGCGGGCGGCAGCAGCGAGCCGATGATCTCCACCGGCTTGGGGGGAGCGCTCAAGGCTGTGCCCGCCGGGGTGCCGGTCAACACCAAATCACCGGCGTCCAGGCGCTGAAAGCGCGCCAGCGCCTGCAGGGCCTGCAGCGGCGAATAAATCATGTCCCCGGAAACCACCATGTTTTGGCGGGTTTCGCCGTTGACCCACAGCCGCAGTCGCAGATCACCGAAACGCGTGAGCTCGTCGGCGTCCACCAGCACCAGCGCCGGGCCGACCGGGGTGAACGTCGGATACGACTTGGCTTCGTAGAACTGGGTCTTCGGAAGCTGAATGTCGCGGGCCGACACGTCATTGGTCACCACCAGGCCGGCAATGTACTCCGACAGGTTGGATGCGGTGAGCGTGGTGCCGACCGGAAGATCGCGGCCGATCACCACACCGATTTCGGCCTCGTAGTCCAAGAAGCGGACATGGTCGGGTTTGACGATGTCGTCGAACGGCCCGCTGATCGAGCCCGACGATTTGCGGAAGAATGTCAGCGGAATCGTCTTCGGGTCCATGCCGGCGTCTTTGACGTGCGAGGCGAAGTTGGTCATCTGGGCGACCACCCGGCACGGCGCGGTCACCGGGGAGACCAGTTGCAGGCTATCGACGGGCACGACGTCGGTGCTGTGGGCGGCCGCGTCGATGGCCGCGCGGTCGGCCAACAACTCGCCGGTGCTGGCAGCGTCGGTCGCGACTCTGGCGGCACCGGTAGCGGTTTGCACCCACCACGCGTCGGCGGTGCGCAGGACGGAGATGGTCATGAGTTGGCTACTTTCATCAGGCCGATCAAGCGGTTGAAATCGAATTCGTTGCCGTCACGCAGCGCCGTCAGCATCGACAGCGCTTCGTGCGGTAAGGATCTCGGATCAGTGCCCAGGAAGTTTTTGGTGACCGGGGGACCCCACTGCGCCAGTCCCGAGGCGGTGAACGGCGCCCAGCCCGGCTCCAGGGTGCAGTCGAACATGTCGCCGTCGGTGAAGTGCTCGACGAGGAAACCGTCCGGGTCGCGCCAATAGTCGAAAATCTGGCTGCCCTGGATATGACGTCCGATTCCCCACGACCGGTGATAACCCCGCTCGGTTAGGTATTCGCCGCCGGCGGCCAGCGCGTCGAGGTCGCACACCTGGTATGCCGAATGCACATAGCGGTTCGCCGGGCCCAAGGCCATCGCCAGGGTGTGGTGGTCGGTCGGAGTCATGCCGCGGTCGCAGCGGATGAAGCTCATCGTCGGTCCCCGCGCGCGCTGGCCGGGAAAGAACAGGAAGTCGCTGACGATCATTCCCAGGTGATCCAGGTACCAGTTCAGCGTTTGCAGGTATTTGGTGGTCTGCAGGACCAGGTGCCCGAGCCGCTGCACTCGGGCGGGTTCGCGCGGGGGGCGTTGCGTCGCGTTGACGCGACGCAGCTCGTGCCCGACGTTGACGGTGTGCGGTGTCTGCGCCGGCAGCGGGTCGAGCGGGCGGATCCCGGCGGCCACCCGCACCGGAATCCCGCTGGGGTCGATGAGGTCGACGACGAGACCGCCAAGTGTCTCGGGCAGTCTGCGCGTCTCGCGTCCCGTCACCTCGGCCAGCCGTCGCACATCGGCTTCGTCCTCGGCGGCGAAAGCAGCGCCGACGAAGCGCGAACGGGGCCCGCGCCGGACGAGCACACACGGTGACCCGGCGTCGGTGCCGCGCAGGTGCAGCTCGTCGAGGGTGCGTGCCGACGTCGCGAAACCGAAAGCATGGGCGAACGTTTCGGCGCGATCAAGATCGGGCTTCTCGAACTGCAGCCAGGCGATGTCGTGAACTTTGATCACCGGGTCGGGTGAGCGCCCCGGGTGCTCACCTTTGCGGGCGCCCTGCTCGCTGTGCAAGCCGATGTGACGCGTCACCGCGGCCTCCTCGAGTCGTAGTTGAAGATATCTTCACTTAAGAAGACAACATCAGTCAACAGCTTCTGAAGAAATCTTCACAACTGAGGTATGCTGACGGCACCCGTACAGGAGGTCAGCACGTGGACGACGCCGACAAGCCAGTCAGCCGCCTCGAACGTCGCAAACAGCGCACCCACGCCGCGCTGATCAAGGCCGCACAGAGCTTCATCGCCGCGGGCAAGCTCAACGTGCCGGTGCAGGACATCAGCCAAGCTGCCGATGTGGGCGTCGGATCGTTCTACAACCATTTCGACAGCAAGGAACAGCTGTTTGAGGCGGCGGTCAACGAAGTCCTCGATGCCCACGGCGCGCTGCTGGACACCCTGACGGAATCGGTCGGGGATCCCGCCGAAACGTTCGCGCGCAGTTTCCGGCTGACCGGGCGGCTGTTTCGGCGGCGCCCGCAACACAGCCGTATCATGCTCAACCACGGGCTCGCCTTGATCACCTCCGACCGGGGTTTGGGGCCGCGCGCCAAGCGAGACATCGCCGGCGCAGCGGCAGCGGGAAGGTTTCGGGTGCCAGATCCAGAACTGGCGGTGGCGGTAGCCGGGGGCGCGCTGTTGGGCCTGGGTCAACTGCTGCAGGACCAACCCGAGCGCGACGACGCCCAGACCACCGACCAAGTCACCGAAAACGTGTTGAGGCTATTCGGGTTGTCCGCCGAGGAGGCACACGAGCTTTGCCAGAAGCCGCTGCCTGATCTTGCTGAACTCAGCGAAGCCGGTTCGGCGGCCTGAGCGGTACCTGCGTAGCTCGGCTCTGGTGCCGTCCGCTGGCCTGGAAATTCCGCGGCGAGTACGGTGGTTGGTTGCGGACGAGTTGGCTGGGCGGCCGCGGCGCGCGCCGGTCCGAAAGGCCCGGTGACGTGTCGAGGAAAGTCCGGACTTCACAGAGCAGGGTGATTGCTAACAGCAATCCGAGGTGACTCGCGGGAAAGTGCCACAGAAAACAAACCGCCACCCTCGCGGTGGTAAGGGTGAAACGGTGCGGTAAGAGCGCACCAGCATTCCGGGTGACCGGAATGGCTGGGCAAACCCCACCCGAAGCAAGGCCAAGAAGACCGCACCAATGGTGCGGTCGCGCAGGTGTTTGAGGGTTGCTCGCCCGAGCCTGCGGGTAGGCCGCTTGAGGCACCCGGCGACGGTGTGTCCAGATGGATGGTCGCCGCCCCGCCGCCAGATATGGCGGCGGGGAACAGAATCCGGCTTATAGGCCAACTCGTCCGCTGTAAGCCGTTGAGCAGCACATTCAGATAGTCGGAGCCGCCTCGGTACGCAGTGGATACGCAGCAGATCCGAGCACCGAATCAATCGCGTCCCGCGTCCGGTCGTCAGAATCAGGCCACAGGTGGCTGTAAGTGTCCAGCGTCTCGACCGCACTGGCGTGACCGAGACGCGCCTGAACTGTCTTCACGCTCTCCCCGTGTCGGATGAGCAGACTTGCGTAGTAGTGGCGAAGCGCGTGGAATCCGGTCCCGGCCGAAAGCCCCGCCGTCTCAACCGCTGCGCGCCACTTGTGCCCGAACACCGACCGGGTGATCGGCTTCCCCGACAAAGTGAACACCAGGCCGTCACGCCCGGCAGGAAACTCCGCTAGGTGTGCCGCCAGCGCGTCCACAACGACCTGGGGCATGGGAATAGTCCGGTTACTTGCCCTCGTCTTGGGCGGTGCCAGGGACGGTGCCTGCCCCTGTACCGTGACGAGCTGCCGGTCCACCGTCACCATGCGCTCAAGGAATCGCACGCGGTTTACTGTCAACCCGAGGCATTCGCCCTGTCGCATTCCGGTACCCGCCGCCAGCGTGACAAGCGCCTGTAGTTGCGGCGGCAAGGCATCGCGGACCGCCGCCACCTGCTCGGTCGTCAGCGGCACGATCTGCTTGCGGTGCACCTTCGGCAATTTCGTTCCGTCGCAGGGGTTCGACGCGATCCGCCGATCCCGGATCGCCGCCTTCATCACCGTGGAAACTATGCCGTGTATGACGCCGACCGTGGCCGGTGCCAATTCCAGCCCCTTCACCCACGCCTGTACGTCGCTGGGCATGATCGACGAAAGACAGCGGTCCCCGAGCGTCGGGTAGGCGTGTCTGCGAAGCATCGTCTCGACATGCGCCCGCGAGCTGGGACGCTGTACCTGCATCTTCCGCCACCGCTCCGCATAGTCCCGAAAAGTCACTTGGCCGGCCCTCGGGTCGACGTACTGGCCGGTGACCACCGCCGCGGTGACCTCATCAAGCCACTGCTGCGCGTCAGCCTTGCGGGCGAAGCTCTGAGCGTGCTCGCAGCCGCGGTCGTCGACATACCTCGCACGCCAACGCTTTCCTTTGCCGTGTCTGGCGCTGGGCACACTCTGCGTATTGCCGTTCTCGACGCGGATCGTTTTCGTCCAAAGATCTTCGACGCCGGCTCTACGGTTACGGTTCATAGTCGAGCACCTCGAACTCCTCCATCGCGTCCTCCGACAGCTCCGGTCGACCTTGCTGACGGCTGATTCTCACCGACCAGTCGCCGGCAATCAACCAGGGCCTCAGCCTTCTCGGCCTACCGTTGCCGTCTCCTGCTCGGCCAGCCACGCCAGCACGCTCGACTTTTTCCAGACCCGGCGACGCCCGAGTTTGAATGAGGGCGGTCCCTGGCCGATGCTGGCCCAGTAGCGCCAGGTGCTGGCCTTGGTGCCGGTCAGCTGCTCTAGCTCTAGCGCGCTGACGATTTCCCGCTCCACGGCCGAACCGCCTTCCCAATTCGTTTGAGATCCCACTTTGAGCGCTGGTGGCGTTAGTGCAGGTAGCGATGTCATTGCCTCGGATCTCCCTTTCCTTGTCGCCCGTTTCGTCCATGGGTGTCCTAGTCCCGGCTGAGCATGTGCCGTGCCCAGTATTCGCTGGCGCGCAACACGATTCGGTTGGCCGGGTGGTGGCCGTTCCCGTTGCCGTTGACGTGTGGCAGCGGCGGTGCGTCGAGTGCTTTGATCAACGGGCTAACGTCGATTTCGATTCGGGCGATTGTGAAGCCGAAGACTAACAGCGTGATGTTCATTGTGGCGTTCTTGATTCGTTGTCGGTGACGGCATCGATCGCTCGCCTGGCGGCGGCCAGGTATTCCGGCGACGCGTCCTTGGTGATCTCCTGGCCGGGCCGGTAGGTGACCCAGATCGCGTCGCGCAGATTCTGCGGCACCATGTACCAGTGCCTGCGACACATCAAACGCTTTGGCGGAACTGGTGTTTGGCAATTCCTGGCGTGGCATGTATGTGGCATCGTGATTTAATCCTGTCGGTATAGCGGTGCCAGAGCGGTGTGTACCCTGGCCGGCGTCGCGGCCAGGGCTGCGACGTGATCGAACGGGCACGAAACCCTGAGCCGCATCACGGGCGGTGCGAGGCGGGAAGTTCGCGTCATAGGGGCACAACCCGGCGAATCAGTTTGATCCCAGGCTTACCCAGAACGCCGCAGAGACGGCATCTTTGGTTGTACTCAGACCATTTCTGGCAGACAACGCCAAGGCATGGGGCGCAGACGAATTTAGTCGTGCAGCACAGGACGAGCGCCCAGGTTGCGGGCTGCCCGCACACTTGCGGGTTTTGGCGTCGAAGTCGAGTTTCGGGCCTTAGCGCCAGCCCATCGTCTCGTAGGCCGTGACCAGTCGTCTTGCACTTCCTCGGGGCTGTGCTTGCGATCCGGGCCACACATCTTCTCGACTGCGTCGAGAAACTGGGATTGGAAGCCTCGTCGCGGGTCTCCCACGGCCCGTTGACGATGGGCGCGTGTATCGCCGCGGCGTACAGGCGATACGCCCCGTAAACGAACTCAGCGCGCCGGATGCACAGCGAGCCCTCGATTCTCGGTTTGGTCATGGCTTGGATCCGCGCTCGACGGCTGCCGCGACGATTTGATCGCTGTATCGTCGTGAGCCAGGGCGTAATCGAGGCATCGCGCAGTGGGCATGACAGGCAGATCTGTTTGGCCACGCCACGCGGTTGGAGCCACCCGGCTCGGGAAAGAACGCGTCGGGATCTGTTTGCACGCACAACGCATCCCGGACCCAGTCGCCGTCGGATGCTCCGATGCCGGGCACCCGGTGTT
>Ga0187766_10000454_pt1 | contig 22704 bp, 21 predicted proteins | sample 0216_QUI02_MP05__4_FD_132971 | JGI IMG/M metagenome (GOLD analysis project Ga0187766, IMG submission 132971) | Tropical peat soil microbial communities from peatlands in Department of Meta, Colombia - 0216_QUI02_MP05_20_MG | ecosystem: Environmental > Terrestrial > Soil > Wetlands > Peat ... | reverse complement strand
GCCTGCTCGATCGTGTCGACCGTCAGCACCCCAAACCCACACGGTACGCCGGTGTCGAGCTGCACCTGCTGGATTCCGCGCGCGGCCTCGCCGCACACGTACTCGTAGTGGTCGGTCTCGCCGCGGATCACCGCGCCCAGGCACACGATCGCCGCGTACCTTCCCGACTGCGCCGCGTACTTGGCGATCAGCGGCAACTCGAACGCGCCCGGAACGTCGAACCGATCGACATCGCCGATCCCCGCCTGTTCGAGCGCAGCACGCGCGCCCGCCTCGAGCTGCGTCGCCACCTCGGCGTAGAACTGCGCGACGCACAGCGCAATGCGCTGCTCAGCCGGCATCTTCCAGCCGTCGATCGTGCTCCTTCTCGTCGTGCAGCATCTCCTCGTCGAGCGGCAGGCCTTGATGGTGCAGGGTATGGCCCAGCTTGTCGCGCTTGGCCCTCAGGTAGGCCTCGTTGTGGGGATTGGGGAGGTGCTCGATCGGGATCTGGTCGGCGACGGACAGGCCGTAGCCCGCCATCCCCGAGATCTTCTTCGGGTTGTTGGTCAGGATCCGGATGCTGGTGAGCCCGAGGTCGACGAGGATCTGCGCACCGATCCCGTAGTCGCGCAGGTCCGCCGGGAGCCCGAGGGTCAGATTGGCGTCGACCGTGTCGAGGCCCTGCTCCTGGAGCTTGTACGCGCGGAGCTTGTTGAGCAGGCCGATGCCCCGGCCCTCCTGGCTGAGGTACAACAGCACGCCGCGGCCCTCGCGGTCGATCATCGTCAGCGCCGATTGGAGCTGCTCGCCGCAGTCGCAGCGCAGCGAATGGAACACGTCGCCGGTCAGGCACTCGGAGTGCACCCGTACGAGCACGTCCTCGGCGCCCGACACCTCTCCCTTGACGAGCGCGACGTGATGCTTGTTGTCGACGAGCGAGCGGTAGCCGACCGCGACGAAGTCGCCGAACTCCGTCGGCAGGCCGGTCGCGACGACGCGCTCGACCAGCTTCTCGGTTCGTCTCCGGTAGGCGACGAGATCCGCGACCGTGATCATTCTCAGCGCGTACCGCTCGCAGTAGCGCGCCAGGTCGCGCACCCGAGCCATCGAGCCGTCGTCGTTCATGATCTCGCAAATCACGCCCGCCGGGATCAGGCCCGCCGCCCGTGCGAGGTCGACCGCGGCCTCGGTCTGGCCGACGCGCTCCAGTACCCCTCCCGCCTTGGCCTTCAACGGGAACACGTGCCCGGGCTGCACGAGCTCGCGGGGGCTGGTCCGCGGATCGATCGCGACCTGGATCGTGCGCGCGCGATCGGCGGCGGAGATTCCGGTGCTGACCCCCGAGCGGGCCTCGATCGAGATCGTGAACGCGGTCTCGAACGCCGACTCGTTCTTCGCCGCCATCAGGTCGAGCCCCAGCTCGTCGCAGCGCTCCGGCGTCAGCGCGAGGCAGATCAGCCCGCCTCCCTCCTTGCGCATGAAGTTGATCGCCTCGGGAGTGACGAACTGGGCGGCCATCGTCAGGTCGCCCTCGTTCTCGCGGTTCTCGTCGTCGACGACAACCACCATCTTCCCCTGACGGAGGTCGTCGATCGCCTCCTCGATCGTCGCAAACGGGGTCTGAACAGAGCTCATCAGGCCGGGATCCGGATCAGCTTCTCCACGTACTTCGCGAACACGTCGACCTCCAGGTTGACCATGGTCCCGGGTTCTGCGCCACCGAGGTTCGTCCGCTCGAGCGTCTCCGGGATCAGAGACACGGTAAACGAATCGACGCCGCACGCGGCGACCGTGAGCGAGACGCCGTCCACGGCGATCGATCCCTTCTGCACCACATAGCGGAGCACGCCGGCCGGCGCCTCGATCTCGACCCGGCGGGCGAACCCGTCTTCGCTGGTTGCGAGCACCTTGCCGATCCCGTCGACGTGGCCCTGAACGACGTGGCCGCCAAGCCGGTCGCCGGCGCGCAACGGCAGCTCGAGATTGACCTCGGCGCCGGAATCGGCACCGCCCAGCGATGTGCGGGCGAGGCTCTCGTTCATGACCTCCGCGGTGAACGAGCCGTCTTGCACCCGGGTCGCCGTCAGGCACACGCCGTTGACCGCGATCGAATCCCCTTCGCGGAGCTCGCCGGCCAGCGCGGTCGAGACCCGGAGCCGCACCCCGTCGCGCGAGCGACCTACCGATTCGATCGATCCGCGGTCCTGAACGAGTCCCGTGAACATCGCTCGCCTCTCACCACTCCTTCATCCGGGCCGAGATCAGGAGGTCCTCGCCAACCCGCTCGCACTCGAGCGTCAGCGCCTTCACCGCGTCGGCGATCAACTCGACTCCCTCGCCTCCGAGCGGGTCGCGCGCGGTCCGGCCGCCGAGCACGATCGGCGCCAGGAACAGCCGAATCTCATCGATCTCGCCCGCCTCGAGGAATGCCCCTCCGAGATGGGGGCCGCCCTCGAGCAGGATCGAGGTGAGGCCGGCCGCGCCGAGCTGGTCGAGCGCCGAGCGCACGCGGGCGGGTTCGTTCTCTCCGGGCGCGACGATCACCTCCGCGCCGTGGGTCTCGAGCGCGTCCGTGGCCGCTCGCGGCGCGGCGCGCGAGACCACGACCGTCAGCGGGGTCCGCCGAGCGTCGCGCACGAGCTTCGAGCCCAGCGGCAGGCGCGCGATCGAGTCGAACACCACCCGTCGTGGCTGGCGCTTGACCCCCTCGACCCGCGCGGTCAGCTGCGGGTCGTCCGCGAGCGCGGTGCCGATCCCGACCACCACCCCGTCGCACTGCGCCCGCCAGTGATGGGCGCGGTGGCGGCTCGCCTTGCCGGAGATCCACTTCGAGTCGCCGCTGCGCGTCGCCACCTTGCCGTCCAGGGTCATCGCCGATTTGAACAGTACCCACGGGCGCCCCGTGCGGGCGTGCTTGCGAAACGGCTGGTTGAGCAGCCGCGCGCGCGACGCGAGTTCGCCGTCCGCGAGCACGACCTCGATCCCCTCGTCGCGCAGGATCCCCAGCCCCCGCCCGGAGGCGTGCTCGCTCGGATCGTCGGAGGCGACGACCACGCGCGAGATCCCGGCCGCCCGGATCGCGTCGGTGCACGCCGGGGTCTTGCCGGTGTGGCAGCACGGCTCGAGCGACACGTACATCGTCGCGCCCGTCAGCTCGCGGTCACCCGCCGCGTGGATCGCCTCCACCTCGGCGTGGGCGCCACCGAACTCGCGGTGGAATCCCTCGCCGACGATCGCGCCATCGACCGTGATCACCGCGCCGACGAGCGGGTTCGGGCTGACCCGCCCCTGCCCGTGCTCCGCCAGCTCGATCGCCCGCGCGAGGTGACGGCGATCGGTGTCGGTCTTCAAGGGCATCGTTGGGCTTGGAAGGATAGAACCTACGTTAAGCGACTATTAAGAACACTCGCCTCCCGACAGCCGGTACACGCTCAATTCGGGTCCCGGGAGGCGGTACTGCGTCGGGTAGTAGTCGATCGACCAGTCGAAGCTGAACGGCACCGGGTTGATGCCGTGCGGGAACGGGCTCACGTGGTAGACGAGCTGCGCTCTGGTCGCCAGCTCAGCGTAGTAGGCGACCGCCTCGGGCGCGTCCTGCGGCTGCGCGAACGCGCGCCCGGCCTGCAGCGATCCGATCACGAGCCAGCAGTAGCCGGCGTCGACGTACTCGTTCAGCAGCTCGGGCCGCAGCGTGCGCTCGTACTGATCGACCGTCACGTACCGACGCTCGCCGGCCGGCAGCGGGTTGCCTTGGCGATCGAGGTTGGTGAACCACGTGGCGTACCGCCACCAGCGCTCGCCGGTCGGGGTCACCGGGAGTGAGCGCCCGATGTCCGTCGCCCAGTCGTCGGGGACGAGCGGCTCGATCACGACCCTTGCCCCGGCCGGCACGTGGGCGACCATCCATGCGCGCAGGAGATTGCGGGTGTCGGGGCGCGACAGCACGGCGTCGTTGTGGAGCACGGTCGCCACGCTCTGGGCCAGGAGCAGGGTCACGACGGCGCTTCCGGCGAGCAGCGCGGGCACGTGGCGGGCGCGGACCAGCCAGCGCACGAGCTCGACCGCCGCGTACGCGCCGAGCAGCGCGACGATCGGGAACACCGGCAGCAGCCAGCGCCCGAAGAATCGCTGCTGGACGCCCATGAAGATGATGAACGCGATCGGCGCCGGGATCAGCAGCAGCGCCGTTCCCAACCGCCGCCGCGCGATCAGCAGCGCCGCGCCGGCGACAGCAGCGATCGTCGGGCCCCATCCGAGTCCCCAGGTGAACGTCCACATGTAGTACGTGATGCCGCTGCCGGGAGTCGTCCCGAGCTTGACGGGATCCTGACCGGCGGCCAGCGACGCCTGCTGCGAGACGCCGGATGTGAAGGCGGAGAAGTCGAGCACCGCGTAGGGGTTCGCGATCATGAACGCCGCGAGCCCCACGAGCAGGGCGATCAGCAGCGCGAACGCGGTCCGCCTCGCGGCTGCCCAGCCTCCCTGCGCGGTCGTGTCGCAGACGGCGGCCGGGATCAGGCACATCAGCGTGATTCCTCCGGTGTACTTGGTCGCCGCCGCGAGCCCGATCCCGACGCCGGCGATCACGTAGTCGCGCAGCCGCCCCTCGCGCATCACCCCTGCGGTCCCGTACAGCGACAGCGCGACGGGCGCGAGCGTGGGGACGTCGTTGAGCGCCAGGTGGCTGTAGAAGATCGGCAGGAACGCGAGCCCGAAGATCGCCGCCGCGAGCAGCCCGACCGAGCGCCCGAACAGCCGGGCACCCGCGAGGTAGGTCAGCCAGACCGCTGCGGTCCCGAGCACCGCGGCGACGACGCGCGCGACCACGAACACCTCCGTCGGGTTCGTCGTGAACGCGCGCGTGGCCGCGTTCGCGCTGCCGAACCACAGCTCGAACACGATCTGAAGCAGGTAGGAGTACGCAGGTGGGTTGAGGAAATACTGCGGGTTGAGGTTATGCGAGAAGAAGCCGATCGCCCGCGGCACGAAATGCGTCGCCTCGTCGCTGTTGTAGTTGTACGGCAGCCCCTGCTTGATGCCCCACAGGCGCAGCAGGAAGGTCGTGATCAGCAGCAGCGCGAGCGCGGCTCGGTGGAGGTTGCGTCGCTGAGCGACGGACAGCGGGCGACGGCGACGCCACGACGGCGGCGGAGGCGCCGGCGGGGCCTCCGGCGATGATTCGGTCCACAGCGGTAGGGTCGCCGCGTTCATCGGAGCACGAGTATCTCGCTACCGTGTTGGTGCTTGATTCATGAAACTGATCATCCAGATTCCGTGTTTCAACGAGGAAGCTCAGCTTCCACTCACCCTGGGTCGCCTGCCCCGTGAGGTGGCCGGGTTCGAGTCGGTCGAGTGGCTGATCATCGATGACGGCTCGACCGACGCGACCGTCGAGGTCGCGCGCGCACGTGGCGTGGACCATATCGTGCGCCTCACCAACCACAAGGGACTCGCGGCCGCTTTCCAGGCGGGACTCGACGCCGGTTTGAAGCTCGGCGCGGACGTGATCGTAAACACCGACGCGGACAACCAGTACGAGGGGTCCGACGTGCCGAAGCTGGTCGGGCCGATCCTCCGCGGCGAGGCCGACATGGTGGTCGGGGATCGCCAGATCGGGACGACCGCGCAGTTCTCCCCGCTGAAGAAGCTGCTGCAGCGGCTCGGTTCCTGGGTCGTTCGCCAGGCCTCTTCGACCGAGCTTCCGGACACGACGTCGGGCTTTCGCGCCTACAACCGCGAGGCCGCGCTGCAGATGCAGGCGGTGTCGAAGTTCACGTACACGCTCGAGACGATCATCCAGGCGGGGAAGCTGTCGGTGTCGGTCGACCACGTCCCGATCCGCACGAACCCGAGGACGCGCGAGTCGCGACTGTTCCCGTCGATGGCGGCCTACGTGCGCCGCAATGCGCTGTCGATCTTCCGCGTCTATTCCCAGTACCAGCCGCTGAAGGTGTTCTGGACCGGGGCGGTGGTGATGGGCCTGGCGGCGCTGGCGCTGTTCGTGCGCTTTTTGATCTATTTCGCGGAGAGCCCGCACACGGCCAAGGGACACGTGCAGTCGCTGATCGCCGGCGCGGTGCTGTTCAACGCCGCGATGCTGCTCGGGGCGCTGGGCGTGATCGGCGATCTGCTGGACGCGCAGCGGACGATCTCGCAACGTACGTTCGAGCGCGTGCGGCGGATCGAGTTGCAGCTCGGCGTGCAGCCGTCGCACTACGAGCCGGGCGCGATCGCCGCCGGGGCTCCGGGTCAGGCGGGAGACGGGCCGCAGGACACGGAGGCGCCGGACCGCGAGGCGCTGGGCGTATGAGTCCCGCGGCGGAGGTCGTCCCCACCGGCAACACCTACGACAAGTACGGATCGCAGAACCCGGTCGTGCGACGGCTGATGGCGCGCTTCGAGCGCGCGCTCGATGAGCTGTTCGCGCGCGCCGGGCCGCGGTCGGTGCTGGATGTGGGCTGTGGTGAGGGGATCCTCACCGCTCGCTGGGCGCAGCGCCTGGAGCCGGGCCGGGTCGTGGGGGTCGATCTTCAGGATCCAAAGCTGGAATCGGAATGGGCGGCTCGCGGCCGGGAGAACCTGGAGTTCCGCGTGGGCCGGGCGGAGAGCCTTCCGTTCGCGGACGGCGAATTCGAGCTCGCGGCGGCGATCGAGACGCTCGAGCACGTCCACGACCCGGGCCGGGCAATCGCCGAGATGGCGCGAGTGTCCAGCGGACACCTGCTGGTGTCGGTCCCGCGCGAGCCGCTGTGGCGCGCGCTGAACGTCGCCCGGGGCGCGTACGTGCGGGAGCTCGGCAACACGCCGGGGCACGTCAACCACTGGTCGAAGCGGTCGTTCGTCGACCTGCTCGGCGGCGCCGGCGAGGTGGTCGAGATCCGCGCTCCGTGTCCGTGGACGATGCTGCTGGTGCGGGTCGCGTGATGGCGCAGGACGGCTCGCTCCCGGGCGCGGCGACGCTCCCGCCGCGGCCATCTGACCCGGCGGCCCCGCGCCCCGATCCGCCGCACCAGGCTCCGCCCGACAGCAGCTCGTACGCGTCCGGCGCGCGGGTGCTGACGATCGGGATCGCGTCCACGGGTCTGTTCACGTTCGCGTATCTGGCGACGGCCAGCAACGTCCTCAGTCCCGCCGATTACAGCCTCGTGGCGCTCTGCTGGGCGATCATGTTCGTGGTCTTGTCGGTGATCTACCGGCCGATCGAGCAGCTGTTGTCTCGCACGATCGCCGACCGCCGCGCGCGTGGCCTGTACGGCCACTCGCTGCGCGTCCCGGCGGCGATCCAGTTCGGATTCGCGCTCCTGTTCCTGGTCATCGCGCTGGCGCTGCGCCCGCAGATCGAGGACGGGATCTTCAACGGCTCGAGCACGCTGTACTGGGTGATGGTGATCGGCGTGCTGGCGTACGCGGCGAGCTATTTCGCCCGCGGCTGGCTGGCTGGGCACCAGCGGTTCGCGCTGTACGGCGGGCTGGTGTTCCTGGAGTCGACCTCCCGCTTCCTGTTCGCGCTCGCGGCGGCGGTCGGGGTCGCGGCCGGCCTGGGAGCGGTCGCGTTGGGGATGGCGGTGGCGCCGTTCGCGTCGCTGTGCGTGATCCCGTTCGCGTTCTCGCGGCTCCGGGTTCGAGCGCCGGAGGGGCTCCCGGCCGCCGACGCGGCGGGCGAGGGACCGGCACACGCGCAGGTCGAGGAGGCCGTGACGGACCTGACGCTCAAGCGTGGCGCGGGGTTCGCCGTTGCGGTGGTCGGGATCATGCTCGCGGAGCAGACGCTGATGAACGCGGGCGTGCTGGTCGTCGCCGCGAATTCGGGCGGCGTGGCGCTCACGGCCGGCCTGACCGGGTTCGTGTTCGACGTGCTACTGATCGTGCGCGCGCCGCTGCAGCTGTTCCAGGCGATCCAGACCTCGATCCTCCCCCACCTCGCCGGCCTGGAGGCGCGCGAGAGCGCGACGGAGTTTCATCGGGCGATCCGGATCACGATCCTCGCGATCACCGCGTTCGCCGGTGCGGTGGCGCTCGGGCTGCTTGCGATCGGGCCGTTCGTGATGACCGCCCTGCTCGGCAACAAGGGCTACCACTACGGCCGCCTTGGGCTCGCGATCGTGGGGCTCGGGATGGGCCTGCACCTGGCGTCGGGGACGCTCAACCAGGCGGCCCTGGCGCGCGGCCGGGCCCGGATCGCGTCGATCGCGTGGCTGTTCGCGGCGGCGCTGTTCGTGGCGTTCGTCGCCGCTCCCACGATCAGCTCGGAGGTCACGCGGGTGGAGGTCGGCTACTTCCTCGCGACGCTCGTTCTGTGCGGGCTGCTGTGGGCCCTGTACCGGCGCGGGTCGTCGCTCACGCGCGGGGCGCGGCGCACGCCGGTTCCTTCTGCGCCGCCTTCGCCAGCTCCGGGCTCCCCAGCCCACTCAGCCCCGAGCTGATGCTGGTGAGCGCCCGCTGAACCGAGCCGGCGAGGGCGCGACCGCGGTCCCGGAACGCGCTCGGGTCGTCGGTCGGCAGGGCGGCTGCCTGCTTCTGCCCCCGGGTCAGCGCGGCGTCGATCTCGGCGAAGCTCGAAACGACCGTGGCGGAGATCTGGTTCCCGTTCGCGACCGCCGGTGTGCCGGCCGATCGCATCGCCGCCACGGCTGCGCCCGTGTCCGCGACCGCGCCGCGGAGGAATTGCTGGATCGCGGCCTTGCCCTGCTTGGTGTTCGTGATCGACGCCAGGTGCAGCGCGCTGGTGCGGGCCTCGATCTCCCGCGTCCAGTCGCGCACCGCCGCGCAGACGGCCCGCACGTAGGAGCCGGCGCTCGTGCCGGAGGAGGAACCCCCGCCGCAGCCGGACGCGAGCAGCCCGGCGACGGCGCCGATGACCGCGATCTGGCGACGCACGTCAGGGGGAAGCAAATCCCTACTCTGCGCCCGCCGCGGCGGCGATCCTCGTGTAGGCGGCGGCGGGATCGGTCGATCCGAACACGGCCGAGCCGGTGACGAGCACGCCCGCGCCGGCCTGCACGCACGCGCCCACCGTGGCTTCGTGCACGCCGCCGTCGACCTCGAGCGCGACGTGGTCCGGCAGTGCGGCGCGCATCCGCACAAGCTTGTCCAGCGACGCGGGGATCAGCTCCTGCGAGCCCCAGCCGGGATTGACGCTCATGCATAGCGCGAGGTCGAGCGAGTCCTGCGCGACCTCCGCGAGACTGTCCGCCGGCGTCGAGGGCGTAAGCGCGGCGCCCGCGGAGCATCCAGCGTCGTGGATCGTGCCGAGCGTGTAATGGACGTGCGGCGTCGCCTCGAAGTGGAACGTGATGTTGTCGGCGCCGGCGCGCGCGAACTCCGACACCTGCCGCTCGGGGCGCTCGATCATCAGGTGCACGTCGATGATCGCGCCGGCGCCGTGGACGCGATCGGCGAGTGCGGAGACGACCAGCGGCCCCATCGTGATCGGTGGCACGAAGTGCCCGTCCATCACGTCGACGTGGATCACGCGCGCGCCGACCGCGATCACCTCCTCGACCTGGGAGCCGAGCCGGGCGAAGTCCGCCGACAGGATCGAGGGCGCGACGCGGCGCGCGCGAAGCAGCTCGAGGCTCACGAGCCGCTACACCGCCCTCAGCATGCTGCCGTGGCAGTGGTTGCAGGCGACGATCGCGGTGCTGGACATGCGCACGATCGTCGAGTGCTCGCCGCAGTTGGGGCATACCGACACGAGCTCGTAGCGCTGCAGGCAGTAGACGCACCGGTAGCGCCCGGGCACCGCGGTCGGGCGCAGCCAGGACTCGCCGCATCCCGGGCACGCTGGACCGAGCTTGAACGAGGGTTCGGTCACGGTCCCTTAGGTTAACGGCCGCCGGAGTCGGTCACGATCGCGGAGGGTCCGTGGCGCCGGGCGGGGTCGGTGACGCCCGGCGCAAGCGAGCGATGAAGAACCCGTCGGTGCCGTCGCGGTGCGGGAGCAGCTGCAGGTAGGGCTGGGCGCGCGGATGACCCCATCCGCCGAACGCGGGCGCAAGCCGCTCGACCGTGAACCCTGGCTGCTCGCGCAGGAACCGCTCGATCACCTGCTGGCCCTCCGCGCGGGAGATCGTGCACACGGAGTACACGAGCAGGCCGCCGGGGGCCGTTGCCGCCGCGCCCGCGGCGAGGATCCGGCCCTGCGTCGCCGCCAGCTCGGTGACCGCCTCGGGCGTCGCCCGCCAGCGGATATCGGGGCGCGACTGAAGCGTTCCGAGCCCGCTGCACGGCGGATCGACGAGCACCTTGTCGAAGCCCCCGCCGACGCGCACCTCGGCCGCGTCGCCGACGACGACCTGCGCGCACGTCGCGCGCATCCGGCCGAGCGTCCTGGCGAGCGCGTCAGCCCGCCCTCGATGGCGCTCGACCGCGACGAGCTCGCCCTGATCGCCCATCAGCGCGGCGAGATGCGTCGTCTTGGCGCCGGGCGCGGCGCACAGGTCGAGCACCCGCTGACCCGCGGACGGCGCGAGCACGTGCGCGACGAGCATCGATCCCCGCGACTGGGGCATGATCGCGCCCTCGCGCCACAGCTCCGACGACTGGACGTCGAATGGGGCGTCGAGCACGATCGCCTCGGGCGGCGCGGTCGCGAGTCGCGTCGGGAGCGCCAGCCGCGAGCGCACCTCGTCGGCGGTGGCCACGAGCGAATTCGCTCTGAGCACGGATTCCGCGGGCGCGTTGACCCGGCGCAGCAGCGCCCGCGCCTCGTCGGCGCCGAGCTCCGCGAACCAGCGCTCGGCGAGCCATTCGGGCACCGAGTGCAGGACCGCGGCGCCGTCCGGAGTGCGGTCGTCGAGGCCGTCGAGCAGCGTGCGCCGTTCGCGCGCCGCCCGCCGCAGGACTGCGTTCACGAGCGCCGCCCCGCCGCGGCTCGTCCGCTTCGTCAGCTCGACGCTCTCGTTCACGGCCGCGTGGTCGGGCACCGCGCCGAGCATCAGCAGCTGGAACAGCCCGAGCCGCAGAGCGGCCAGCACCGGCGGCTCGAGCGTCGCGGGATCCCTGCGGGCCAGGAGCGCGCACACGTGGTCGAGCGTCGCGCGTCGCTGCACGGTCCCGTACGCTAGCTGCATCGCGAATGCCCGCTCGCGCCGGTCGAGTTCGGCCGCCTCGGCGATGAACGCGCGGTCCGCATACGCGCCCTGCTCGAACACGCGGCGCACGACCGCGAACGCGCACGCGCGGGCGGCGGACACTCGGGATACGCTCGCCGACGCGCTCATCGCCGGTGCCCGCGGATGTAGTCCTCGCCGCTCATCGCGCGCCGGCCGGGCGGCTGGACGATCAGCAGCTCGAGCGCTCCCGGCGCACACCCGAGCACCGGCACCGGGCCGTCGAGCGCCAGCACCCCGGCCGCCGGGCCGCCGGTGGGGAGCGCGCGCGCCGCACGCACGCCGAGCGTGCCGCGATCCTGGAGCTCGACGTGCGCTCCGATGTGAGGCGTCAGGGCACGCACGACGCGTTCGAGCTCGATCGCCGGCCGGCTTGGATCGAGCACCCGGTCGCGGGCGGTGATCTTGTCCGCGTACGTGGCCAGCGACTCGTCCTGCTCGGAGCACGGCGGCGACTGTTCGAGCGCGCGCACGAGCAGCTCGCCGCCAAGCGCCTCGAGCCGGGAGGAGAGGCTGCCGTAGGTGTCGTCCGGCTCGATCGGCTCGGCGACCTGGAGGCACACCGGGCCGCTGTCGAGCCCGGCGGTGAGACGCATGATCGAGACCCCGGTCTGCTCGTCGCCGGCCATGATCGCGCGTTCGACCGGCGCCGCGCCGCGCCACCGCGGCAGTAGCGACGGGTGGACGTTCAGCAGCAGCTGCTCGGACAGCAGCGGCTCCTTGATCAGCGCGCCGAACGCGCACACGCACACCGCCTCGGGGCGCTGCTCGGCGATCCGCGCCCTGGCGCGCTCGTCGCCTACGGAGGCCGGCTGGTCGAGCTCGATGCCGAGCTCGCGGGCCGCGTCCGCGACCGGGGGCGAGGCGAGCCGGCGACCGCGGCCGCGAGGCCGGTCCGGCCGCGTCACCACGAGCGTGGGGCGATGCGGCGAAGCCGCCAGGCGGCGCAGGACCGCGGCGGCGAAAGGGGATGTCCCGAGGTAGACGGTCCGCACGCTGGCCGGTCTGCGCCGCGGGCCTTCAGGCGGCTTGCTGCGCCTCGCGCAGCGCGCGCATCGCTTCCTTGCGCTGCTCGCGCGTGGTGCGGTCGAGGATCAGGACGCCGTCCAGGTGATCGATCTCGTGCTGGATCACCCGCGCCTCGAGCCCCGAGGCCTCGACGAGGATCTCCTCTCCGAGCTCGTTCAGGGCGCGCACGCGGACATGGATCGGACGCTCGACGTCGACGAGCACGGCGGGAAGGCTCAGGCATCCCTCCTCGGCGCTCTCGCCGTCCCGGCTGGTCCACTCGATCTCCGGGTTGATCAGCGCGGCGACCGGGGCCTGCTGCTGCACGCGGTACACGAGCACGCGATTCAGCACGCCCACCTGCGTGGCGGCCAGTCCCACCCCCAGGGCATCGTTCATCACGTGCCCCATCCGCGCGATCTCCGCGCGCAGCGCGTCGTCGATCCGCTCGACCGCACGCGCGCGGGTGCGCAGCACCGGATCGCCGAACTTGCGCACCACCGCCAGCGCGGCGTGGCGCCGCGCGGCGACCTCGGGATCGAGCTCGCTTTGATCCCGATCCACCACCTGACCGTGTTCCACCGGCTCCGCGTCCGGCTCGCGGTCCGGCTGTTCGCGCTCGCGCGCATCTGTCGCATGGTCCGCCACTGATACCAGTCTAGGAGGCTGCTGGGCGCGCCTACTGCGGGTCGACGTCGACGCTGACGTTGACGCTTCGCTTGCGGGCGGATCTAGCGACGCCGTCCACGGCCGCACCGACAGCTCGAATCGCGAGCGCCCGATCGGTCGCCTTGACGACCAGCTGGGTGCGCGCCCGCCCCCGCAGCGCGAACAGCGGCGCCGGGCCGAGCACGACGGCTCCGGGCGGCGCGATCCGCTGCCTCAGCGCGGCCGCGACCGCCTGGGCATCGGCGGCTTCGACGGCCGAGCAGACGATCCGGATCAGCGACGAGAACGGGGGGTAGCTCAGGGCTCTGCGGCGCTCGAGCTCGCCCGCCAGAAAGCCGTCGGCGTCGTGCCGCGCGGCGTACCGGATCGCCCTGGCGTCGGGCGCCAGCGTCTGCACGAGCACGCGTCCGCAGGCGGCGGCCGACGGCGGACGCTGTCCACCGCGGCCGGCGCGGCCGGCGAGCTGGGTCACGAGCGCGAACGTCCGCTCGTCCGCGCGGAAGTCCGGAAACCGGAGCGTCTGATCGGCGTCGAGCACGACGCCGAGCGCGACGTCCTGGAAATCGTGGCCCTTGGCGATCATCTGCGTGCCGACGAGCACCCCCGCGCGGGCGGCCTGAAAGCGCTCCAGCGTGCGTCCGCGCTCGCCGACGCCGACCGAGTCGGCGTCGAGCCTGAACACCGGGAACTGATCGCCGCCGAGGGCCGCGCACAGCTCGTGCTCGATCCGCTCCGTGCCGGCGCCGTGGCGGGCGACCGAGATCGACCCGCAGGCGCCGCAGCGGTCCCGCAGCGGCTCGCGATGACCGCAGTGGTGGCAGGCGACGAACCCGCCGGCGCGGTGCAGCACCAACGCGACCTCGCAGTTCGGGCACATCCACACTTGCCCGCACGCTCGGCAGCAGAGGAAGTTCGACCACCCCCGGCGACCCAGCAATACGATCGCCTTGCCGTGGGAGCGGCGCACGTCGGCGAGCGCGAGCCGCGTCTCCGGGTGCAGCGGGTGGTGCTGGCCGCGCATGTCGAGCACCTCGACCGTCGGCAGCGGCCGACGATCGATCCTGCTCGGCAGGCGCACGACGTTCATCGACAGCACGCTCTCCGGGCGCGGCGTCGCGCTTCCGACCACCAGCATCGCGCCGTGTTGCTGCGCCCGGCGCTCGGCCACCGCACGCGCGTCGTACCGAGGGTCGCCCTCGTGCTTGTAGGACCCTTCGTGCTCCTCGTCGATCACGATCAGCCCGATGTTCGCGAGCGGCGCGAACACGGCCGAGCGCGGTCCGACGCACACGCGTGCCTCGCCGGCCGACAGCCGCCGCCACTCGTCCCCGCGCTCGCGCTTGCGCAGGCCGGAGTGCAGCACCGCGACGACGTCGCCGAAGCGGGCCTCGAATCGGTGCAGCGCCTGCGGCGTGAGCGCGATCTCGGGGACGAGCACGATCGCCGACCGGCCCTCGGCGAGCGTCGCCTGCACGGCCTGGAGGTAGACCTCGGTCTTCCCCGATCCCGTCACGCCGTGGAGCAGGAACCGCCGGCCGGTCGGCTCCTCGCCCTGCGCCGCGACGATCTGCTCGAGCGCCCGCCGCTGGTCGTCGGTGAGCCGCGGCTTCGTCGCGCTCGCGGCGCCGACGGTGGGGCGTGCCGGCCGCCCTGTCGGGGCCCGGGCGCTGACCGTGACCAGGCCGCGCGCCTCCAGCCGCCGCAGGCCCGGCGTCCCGATCGTCGCGGCGACCGTCGGACCGTCGCGCTCGAGCCGGGCGAGCGCCTCTCGCTGGCGCACCGTCAGCGCGGCGCCGTCCCGGATCGCGTCGCGGCCGGCGTCCGTCAGCTCGGCGACGAGCACCTGCCGGCGCCCCAGCCCGTCTGCGGCGCCGGGCGCGAGCACCAGGCCGAGCGCCCGCGCGAGCGTCGAGCAGTACTCGCGCGCCATCCACTGGGCCAGCGCGACGAGGTCGTCCGGGACCGAGGCGCCGAGCACGGCTTCGGGCTCGGCGAGCCGGTCGGGCGCGAGCTCGGAGCGATCGGCCACGCCGACCACCACCCCGAGCATCCGCCGCCCCCCGAACGGCACCCGCAGCAGCGATCCCACCTCGACGTGCTCCTGGTCGCGGCGGAGCAGGTAGTCGAACGGCCCCCGCACGGCACGGGTCACGGTCAGTGGTTCGACGCGAGCGATCATCTCGTGGGGCGCGCAAGCCGGTACGCGGCGGCGTCGACGGAGGGTAGAGTGCGGCCAAGATGACGACCGACGCCGCTCGCCGCGCTCGTTACGCTCCCCAGGCAATGGAGCCCGAGCCCGGCGAGCTGGTGTTCTTCCACGGCCACCCGTCGTGGCTGTCGATGATCGCCTTCCACGTCAAGGGCTTCTCGCTGTCGGTGCTGGCCGGCGTGCTCGCCGGGTTCGCGACCTCGATCGTGGTCGGCCACGTGCAAGCCGGCTGGGTCGCCGCCGTCGTTCTGGTCGGGTTTGCGATCGTGCTGCTCACGGGCCTGATCTCCCGCCTGCGAACGACGTACACGATCACCGACCAGCGGCTGACGATCGATATCGGGCTGCTGTCGCGCGACCTGCACCAGACGCGCCTCGAGCGGGTCCAGAACGTGAATTCGCGCCAGACGCTGCCGCAGCGGATGCTGGGCGTCGGCACGGTCGACTTCGACACCGCCGGCGAGGCGGGCTTCGACTTCTCGTTCCGCGGCGTGTCGCACCCGCACGAGATCGTGCGCACCGTCGACCGCGCACTCCGCGAGCGCCGGTACGTCAGCCCGGGCGTGTAGCCAGAGGACTCGGCGGCGACCGCTTGCGCTGAGCGCTGAACCGTAGCTAAGCCTGGATTGCCGCGGCGCCGATCCCGGCGGCGGCGCGGAGCGCGTCGGCCTTGTCGGTCCGCTCCCACGTGAAGTCGTGGTCCTCGCGGCCGAAGTGCCCGTAGGCGGCGGTCTTCTGGTAGATCGGGCGGTGCAGCCGCAGGTACTGGCGGAACGCGCCCGGACGCAGGTCGAAATGGTCTTCGATCAGCTCCAGGATCCGCGCCCGGCCGATGTTCTCCGTCCCGAACGTCTCGACCATCACCGACACCGGATGCGCGACCCCGATCGCATACGCGACTTGCACCTCACACCGATCGGCCAGCCCCGCCGCGACCACGTTCTTGGCCACGTATCGCGCCGCGTACGCGGCCGAGCGGTCGACCTTCGAGGGATCCTTGCCGCTGAACGCGCCGCCGCCGTGCCGCGCCATCCCGCCGTACGTGTCGACGATGATCTTGCGCCCGGTGAGACCGCAGTCGCCCATCGGACCCCCGATCACGAACCGCCCGGTCGGATTGACGAGGAGCGCCTTGTGCAGCTTGCGCGGCTCGTACAGCTCATCGGGCAGCACGGGCTCGATCACGTGCTCCCACAGGTCGTCCTTGATCAACGACTCGGCCCCGTCCCGATGCTGGGTTGAGATCAGCAGCTTCTCGATCTGGACCGGGCGCCCGTCCACGTACCGGACCGTCACCTGCGTCTTCCCGTCCGGCCGCAGGTACGGGATGATCTCGGCCTTGCGCACATCCGCCAGCCGCTTGGCGATCTTGTGCGCGAGCGAGATCGGGAGCGGCATCAGCTCATCCGTCTCCCGCGTGGCGTACCCGAACATCATTCCCTGGTCCCCGGCCCCGGCCACGTCCAGCTCGTCGTCGTCTCCGGGATCGGTCCTCGCCTCCCACGCCTGATCGACGCCCGCCGCGATGTCCGGCGACTGCTTGTCGATCGCGTTGATCACCGCGCACGTGTGGTAGTCGAACCCGAACTCCGCGTTCGTGTAGCCGATTCGCTTGATCGTCTGCCGCGCGACCTCCTGGATGTCGACGTACGTGGTCGTCGTGATCTCCCCGGAAATCACCACCAGCCCGGTGTTGACCAGCGTCTCGCACGCGACCCTCCCCGTGGGATCGTCGCGCATCACCGCATCGAGAACGCCATCGGAGATCTGGTCGGCGATCTTGTCCGGGTGGCCCTCGGTGACGGACTCGGACGTGAACAGGTATTCGTTGTCGGAAGGCATGGGCATCAGGTCTAGCACAGGCAGCTCCACGGCCCGCGAGGGCACTGAAGTCGAGAAAGAGTAAGCGATGTGGTCCTCGGAGGTCGCTCGACCAACGTCTCGCAACGACGCGCTCTTCCGGCGACCGCGACGTGAATCCTCTCGCCGCGGGCCCGAGCCACGCCCGCGCGGGCCCTGCCCGCCCGGGCGCGCCGCGCCCGGTCACGCGCGGCCGGAGACCGACCGCGACCGCCCACGCCGCTCGCTTCGCTCGACGAAGTCGATCACCAGCGGGATCCCCTCCAGGTGGTAGCGCCCACGCAGCCGGTTCTCCAGGTAGTACGCGTAGTCGCGGGTCACCCGCGCGCGCGAGTTGACCTGGACGGAGAAGCGCGGCGGGCGCTCGCCGGTCTGGGTCATGAACAGCAGCTTGAGCCGCTGCCCGCCATCCCTGCCGGCGGGCGGCTGACGTGCCGCGACCAGCTCGGACAGAAACCGATTCAGCTGCGGCGTCGGGATCCGCCCGCGGCTGCGATCCGCGAGCCCGAGCGCCTCGACGAGCAACCGCTCCACGCCCCGTCCCGTTTTCGCGCTCGCGGTCAGCACGCGCGGACGCAGGCGCAGCTTCTGGTGCGCGCGGGCGCGCTCGTGGTCGAGATCCACGTCCGTCGCCAGGTCCCACTTGTTCAGCACCAGCGCGGTCGCGCAGCCGCTCTTCATCGCCAGCTCGGCGACGCGCAGGTCCTGAGCCGTCAGTCCGTCGGTCGCGTCGCACACGACGAGCGCGACGTCCGCGCGCTCCGCCGCGCGCCGCGAGCGCAGCGCCGTGTAGTACTCGAGCGACTCACCGACCTTCGCCTGACGGCGTAGCCCGGCGGTGTCGATCAGGATCAGCGCGCGGTCCTCGAAGCTCATCGGCAGGTCGATCGCGTCCCGGGTCGTGCCCGCCTCCGGCGAGACGATCACGCGCTCGGAGCCCAGGAAGCGGTTGACGAGCGAGGACTTGCCGACGTTCGGGCGCCCGATCACGGCCAGGCGGACCGCGTCATCGCGCTCGTCCCCCGCATCCGCCTCGGCAGGCGCGAGCGCCGCGAGCCGGTCGAGCAGGTCGCCGGTCCCCAGCCCCTGCGCCGCCGACACCGCGACCGGTTCGCCGAGCCCCAGCGCGTGAAACTCCGCCGCGAGCGGCAGGTCGCGCACGGAGTCGATCTTGTTCGCGGCCACGACCACCGGCCGCGTTCCCCGGCGCAGCAAATCCGCGAGCTCGTGGTCGCCGGGTCGCACGCCCGCCTTCGCGTCGACGACCAGCACCGCGGCCCCCGCGTCGGCCAGCGCCGCGCGCGCCTGGTCCTGGATCTGGCGCGCGAGCCCGTCGCGGTCGTCGAGGTCGACGCCCCCGGTGTCGATCAGCGTCAGCGGCACGCCGTTCCATTCGGTCCGCAGCTCCTTGCGGTCGCGCGTCACCCCCGGCTGCTCGTGCACGACCGCCTCGCGCGACTCGGTCAGCCGGTTGACGAGCGAGGACTTGCCGACGTTCGGATAGCCGACGACCGCAATCTTCATCGCCGGGCCGAGGCTAGCGCCACCACCCGCTGCACCACCTCGGCCAGCGTCAGGCCGGTCGTGTCGAGCACGACCGCGCCCGGCGCCGGCCGCAGCGGCGAGTGCGCGCGCGTCGAGTCGCGCTCGTCGCGGATCGTCTGCTCGGCGAGCACGAGCGCCTGATCGACGCCCAGCTCCGCCGCACGCCGTCGCGCCCGCTCGGCCGCGGACGCGGTCAGAAACACCTTGAGATCGGCGTCGGGGGCGACCACGGTGCCGATGTCCCGCCCCTCGGCGACCCAATCGCCGCCGGACAGCAGCCGGCGCTGCTGTACGACCATCGCCTTGCGCACGTCCGGATCGGCCGCCGCGCGCGACGCGGCCTCGGACACCGCCGGGATCCGGATCGCGTCGGTCACGTCGCGCCCGTCGAGCAGCACCCGCTCCCCGACCTCGATCCTCACCGCCGGTGCCACCTCCGCGGGCGCCAGGCCCCGCTCGAGTGCCGCGAGCGCGACCGAGCGGTACATCGCCCCCGAGTCGAGGTACGTGAAGGCGAGCTCGGCCGCGACCGCGCGCGCGACGCTCGATTTCCCCGCCCCGGCGGGTCCGTCGATCGCGACCACCATCGCGCTACGCCACCAGCCGCGCGAGGTCGTCGGCGAACCGCGGGTAGGACACCGACGCGGCCTCCATCCCCACGACCTCGACCCCGTTCTCGGACGCGAGCCCGGCGATCGCCCCGAGCAGCGCGAGCCGGTGATCGCCGGCCGCGTCCAAGCGCCCGCCCGGCAGCCGGCCGGTGCCGCGCACGGCGAACCCGTCCGGCAGCGCCTCGATGTCCGCGCCCAGCCGCCCGAGCCCGGTGACGACGGTCGCGATCCGGTCGGACTCCTTGACCCTGAGCTCGGCGGCGCCCCGCACGACGGTCTCCCCGGCGGCGAAGCACCCGAGCAGCGCGACCAGCGGCAGCTCGTCGATCGCCAGCGGGACCTCGCCGGGGGTGACCGTCGTGCCCTCGATCGGGCCGCTCGAGATTTCCAGATCCACGACCGGCTCGAGCGCGCCGAACGCGCCCTCGGGCTCGAGCTCGCCGAGCACGATCGCCCCCATCCGTTCGAGGATCCGCAGGAACCCGGCGCGCGTCCAGTTGACCCCGACCCGCTCGAGCACGATCCGCGACCCGGGCACGAGCAGCGCCGCGGTGAGCAGGAACGCGGCGCTGGAAATATCGCCGGGAACTCTCACCTCGTCGAGTTCGAGCCGCTCGGTGCCGAACACCCGTGTCCAGTAGCTCCCGTCCGCACCGCGGGCGCGCGCCACCGACACGCCGGCGCGCGCCAGCATCCGCTCGGTGTGGTCGCGGCTCGGCATCGGCTCGATCACGGTCGTCTCGTCGGTCGCCAGCCCGGCGAGCAGCACGCACGACTTGACCTGAGCGCTCGCGACCGGCAGCTCGTACTCGATTCCGCGCAGCGCCGCGCCGCGGACCGTGAACGGCGGAAAGCGGCCGTCGCGCGCGTCGATTCCCGCGCCCAGCCGGCGCAGTGGCGCGGCGATCCGGTCGACCGGCCGGCGGCGGACCGACGCGTCCCCGTCGAGCGTGAAGCTCGAGCCGGCCTGGAACGCGAGCCAGCCCGGCAGCAGGCGCATCAGCGTGCCCGCGTTGCCCACGTCGATCACCCCCGGCGGAACCTGGGCGGCACGCAGCCCGCGTCCCCGGATCACGAGCTCGTCCGGCCCGCGCTCGACGGTCGCCCCCAGCTGCGCAACCGCGGCCAGCGTCGAGTTCGTGTCGTCCGCGTCGAGGTAGTTGTGGATCCGCACCTGCCCGGACGCCATCGCGGCGACGATCGCCGCCCGGTGCGAGATCGACTTGTCGCTCGGCGGCGCGAGCCTCCCGCGCAACGGGCCCGACGGCTTGAACAGCGCGTTCACGCCCGTGCCACCGGGAACCCGAGCTTCGCGACCAGCGCCTGCGCGCGGCGGGCGGGCTCCGCGCCCGCGATCCACAGCGCGACCACGCCCTCGCTTAGGTCGGCCGCCGGGTACAGCGCCATGTCGGTGATATTGACGCCGGCGCGCCCGAGCTCCAGCGCGAGCTCCGCGATCACCCCCGGGCGGTTCGGCACCGACGCGCGCAGCTCGAACACCGGGCCGCCGGCAAGCTGCGCCTCGAGCAGCCGCCGGCGGTCGGCGGCTGCGGCGTCGTTCCAGGCCGCGATCGTCTCGGCGTCGCCGGCCCGCAGCGCGGCCTGCACCACGCTCAGGCGCTCGATCACCGCGTCGATCTCGGCCGCCAGCGGATCGCGGTTCGAGAGGTAGATGTCGGTCCAGATCGTGCTCGAGGCGCCGGCCACCCGGGTCGCGTCGCGAAAGCTCGGACCGGTCGCCGGGAGGCGCTCCCCCTCGGCGGCGAGCATGTTGGCGGCCTCGGAGACGAGCACGTTCGCGAGCACGTGCGGCAGGTGCGAGACGGTCGCGAGGATCGTGTCGTGGGTCTCGGCGTCGATCGCCGCCGGGTGCGCGCCGAGCCCGTGCAGCATCCGGTGCAGGCGCTCGTACAGCATCCCGGAGGTGTTGGCGGTCGGCGTCAGGTACCAGGTGGCGCCGTCGAACAGGTCGCCACGCGCGTGCTCGACGCCGGCTGTCTCCGCGCCCGCCAGCGGGTGCCCGCCGACGAACCGCTGGTCGGCGCATGCGGCGACGACGGCGCGCTTGGTCGAGCCCACGTCGGTCACGACGCAGTCGTCCGCGGCGGCCTCGAGCGCCGCGCCGACCACGTCCGGCAGCGCCCCCACCGGGACCGCGACGAACGCCGCCTCGGCGTCCGCGACGGCCGCGGCGATGCTGTCCGCGCCGCTGTCCAGAGCGCCGATCCGCAACGCCGCGCTCAGCGCCGCCGGCGAGGAATCGAAGCCGGTCAGCGTCGCGCCGAGCCGCTCTTTGGCGGCGAGCGCGACCGACCCGCCGATCAGGCCGACGCCGATGACCGCGATTCTCAAGCGGCCGCGAGCACCTTGCCGGCGACCGCGGCGGCGGCCTGCACGCGCTCGACGTACTCGGGGAACTCGTCCGCCACGAGCGACTGCGCACCGTCGCAGATCGCGTCGTCGGGACGCGGATGGACCTCGACGAGGATCCCGTCCGCCCCGGCGGCCGCGGCCGCGAGCGACAGCGGCGTGACGATGTCCCGCCGTCCCGCGGCGTGGCTCGGATCGACGATCACCGGCAGGTGGCTGAGCTCCTTGAGCACCGGCACCGCGGTCAGATCGAGCGTGAACCGGTACGCGGTTTCAAACGTGCGGATCCCGCGCTCGCACAGCATCACCGCCTCGTTGCCCTCCTTGAGGATGTACTCGGCCGCCATCAGCAGCTCCTCGAGCGTGCTCGACAGGCCGCGCTTGAGCAACGCGGGGCGGCCGCTGCGGCCGACCTCGGCCAGCAGCGTGTAGTTCTGCATGTTGCGCGCGCCGATCTGGATCACGTCGGCCACCTCGAGCACGTTGTCGAGATCGCGCTGGTCCATCAGTTCGGTGACGATCGGCAGACCGGTCTCCAGCTTGGCCTCCTGGAGCAGCCGAAGTCCCTCCTGGCCGAGCCCCTGGAACGCGTACGGCGACGTGCGCGGCTTGTACGCGCCACCGCGGAACAGCGTCCCGCCCCCGTCGCGGACGATCCGCGCCGTCTCGAGCGTCTGCTCGCGCGACTCGACCGTGCACACGCCCGCGATCATCGCGAAGTTGTGCCCGCCGACCTTGCGCCCGGCGATGTCGAGCACCGTGCGCTCGCCGTGCTTGAACTGCGCCGAGGCGAGCTTGTAGGGCTTCATGATCGGCACGACGCGGTCGACGCCGGGAGCGCCCTCGAGCTCGAGTCGGGCGATGTGCTCGCGGTCGCCGATCGCGCCGATCACCGTCAGCTCCTCGCCACGGCTCGGATGAGCACGCGCGCCGGCGCTCTGTACGCGGTCGACGACGGCCTGCACCTCCTGCTCGGTGGCCGTCGATTTCATCACGATCATCATCTGCTGGTCCTTTCTGTGCCTGGAACTGTACGGAAGGGGGCGGGCGTCGGCGCCCGCGGAGCGGTGGGATCCGGCGCTCGGCGGTTCGCGCGGGCCCGCGGACGAGAGCGGGCGCAGGAAGGCAGGGCCGAGCGCCTAGCTAAATCGCCAGGCGTAGTACGGGCAACCGGTGCAGACCGGGGTCGAGGTGGTTCGGCTGCCGTCGCTCATACGCGCGCTGTTTGTACCACAGCCGGCCCCGGCTGCCAAGGGCCTAGAGCTGCCCTAGAGCAGGTCCGCGAGCGCCCGCACGAAGCGCGTGTTCTCGTCGCCGGTCCCGACGGTCACCCGCAGAG
>Ga0187766_10000453_pt1 | contig 22715 bp, 22 predicted proteins | sample 0216_QUI02_MP05__4_FD_132971 | JGI IMG/M metagenome (GOLD analysis project Ga0187766, IMG submission 132971) | Tropical peat soil microbial communities from peatlands in Department of Meta, Colombia - 0216_QUI02_MP05_20_MG | ecosystem: Environmental > Terrestrial > Soil > Wetlands > Peat ... | reverse complement strand
CGCCGTCGGGGTGCTTCAGCACCAGCTCCGGTTCCAGTACGGCTACAAGACGGTCGCGGTCGATGGAGTGTTCGGTGCTTCCACGCAGGCGGCCGTGAAGAACTTCCAGGGTAAGCATGGCGTTGGCGCCGACGGGATCGTCGGGCAGGCGACCTGGAAGGCGCTCGAAGCGTAGGTTCGTGACTGACGCCGGGGGCGGCGCTCGACGAGGCACGAGCGCCCCCCCGTCACGTCCCGTGCCTCCTGATGGGCCCTCTACACAGAACGGTCAGCCCGAAGCATCTATTACGACCGTTCGTTCCATGGAGCTGCCGCAGCAGCTGACCGCGACCGGCTCTGACAAAAGCGCCTTGCTCGACGGAGCGCCGGATAGCATTTGTTCGTGCGAGAGGGGTTTGCAGCCGAGCTGGCCAAACTCGAGCGACGAATCGAGGACGAGCTCGAGCGCACGGCGGTGATGCTCGCCGACGTCGCTGACGCGATCCAGGTGCCCCGCGCTGATAAGGCCAAGGAGATCGCGGATGAAGCCGCGCGGCTACGTCACGCCGGTCGGATCGCCGGTACGGACCTGTTGATCGTGACTGCTCGGCGGACACCGGTCGCGAGGGACCTCCGCCTGATGCTCGCGCTGATCGAAGTCGCTCACCACAGTGTGCTGATCGCCAATCAGTTCGACCTGATCAGCGAGCAGCTGAACAACATCCAGGGCGTTGCAATCGATCGCAGCGGAATTGCAGCGAGCCTGTCGGCGATGACGCATCTCGCCGGATCGCAACTCCTGCACGCGGTCGGCGCGTTCGCATCGCGAAACCTCGCCGTAGCGCGACGGATCGACGTCGAGGACGATGAGATCGACAAGCTCAACCGCGAGGTTTTCGACGCAGCGGTCGCGCTTCAAGACGCTCCGGACCAACGCGAGTCGGCGCTTCGGCACGTGCTGATCGCCAGGAGTATCGAACGGATCGCGGACAACGCGGTTGACATAGCTGAGCAAGCCGCGTTCGTTGTCACCGCAGAGCGGCGCGAGTTCACAGATGCGTCGCTCCCCAGGCACAGGACCCTCCAACAACCATGAAGGCGGCTCTGGCGGCGCGAGTTGGGCGTCCGTCTCTCAGGCCGTGGTGGGAGTTCTCGAGCACCGGCGGCGTCTGCGTTCCCGCGGGAACGTTTGAGTGAGCAAGCGTTTCGCAGCGTTTCCGCTGGCTAGGCGGCGCGCAACGGTGAGGATCAGGCACTGATGGCAGTCGAGTACAAGGACTACGGTACTCGAGCTCTCGCTCGAGGAGGCGCTCGCCGGCGGCCGGCGAGCGCTGGCGCTCGACGACGGCCGCCGCGTCGATATCGAGATCCCAGCCGGGGTCAGGGACGGCCAACTCATCCGCGTCGCCGGCCAGGGTGCCGCCGGCCGCGACAGCGGACCGCCCGGGGATCTCTACCTCCGCGTGCGCCTCAGGCCCCACCCGCGGTTTCGCCGCGAAGGCGACGACCTGTACCTGGAGCTACCGGTCGCGCCCTGGGAGGCCGCGCTCGGAGCGACCGTCCCGGTCGCCACGCTGACCGGAACCGCGCAGGTACGGCTACCGGCGGGATCGTCGAGCGGCAGGCGGCTACGACTGCGCGGGCGCGGCCTGCCGAAGCAGGCCGAGCTCGCGATGCTCGCGCGCCAAGCCGGGGTGCGCCTGTCGCTCGTTCGCCGGTACCTCGCGTTCGGGCTGTTCGACCCCTGCGCGGGAACGAACGAGGCGCCGCTGTTCGCATCGAGCTGCGCCGGGCGCCTGGCCAAGGCAGAGCGGCTGCGACGTGACCTTGGCCTCAACTACGCGGGAGCCGTGCTCGGGTGCGAGCTGCTCGACCGCATCCGCGAGCTCGAAGACCAAGTGCGTTGACGACCCCATGGGCTGATTCGGCGCCTCAGCGAGGATCGTGACCTGGGCGCCCGTGCGACCCAGCAAACGCCTCGGAATCGCCATCAGCGGAGGCTCCGCAAGCTCTTCATCCGCGTCTCCTCCGACCCAAACCTGATCAGATCCAGCCGGGCCTGTCCGCACTATAGACACCGGCACCCGCGGCGGACGGCCAACCACCGGCGGCGCGTACGCTCACTGGGTGGCGCGCCCCTCGATCCCGCTGTTCGTCTGCCATGCAAACTGCTGCCGGTCCGTCCTGGCGTCCTATCTCTACCGGCGTCTAGACCCCGCGGCGCCCGCGCTCTCGGCCGGCCTGGAGCGCGGGGAGCAAATCAGCGACCGGGCGCTGGCAATGCTCGCGCATTGGCGAATCGACGCCCGGCCACATCAACCAGCGCAGCTGGACCGCGGTCTCTGCGACGCTGCGGGCGCGATCTTCTTGATGGCCGCCCCGTACGTCCGCCGGTTGCTGCTTGACTACGGCGCAGACCTGGCGAGCAAGGCCTACCTGTACGCGGACCCTTTCACGCGACCGGAGTCGCTTGGGCGCGGGGAGTACACGGTGCGCGATCCGTCGTTCGACCAGCGACCGACCCCGGAGCTCGTCGGTGAGTACGCCTGGATGCGCGAGCGGAGCATGCAGATCCGGGCAGCGTTGCTCGGATATGGCCGGCCGCTGATCGCCGCGGCCGACTACCTGGACCTGCTGGAGCCGGTCGATCCGATGAGTCATTGACTCGACCTCGTCGACGCTCGGTACTCGGCGAGTCTCCCGGGCGAGGGGAGGGAACCGGCAGGCGGCACGCGAGCAGGCGACCTGGACGCGTCGATCGGATGTGCGTTTCAATATGGCGGACAGATTCTCACGGCTGGTGGAATGCGAGCGTGGACGTTCGGGGTACTGGAAAGAACTCAGGTGAGGGCAGCGGCGACGCGCCCCGGCCTGACGACGCTCCATTGCCGCTCGCATACGGCAGCGACAGGCTCGAGTTGATGGTGCGTGATCCCACGTGGGTGCACGCGTATTGGGACATAAGCAGCGATCGCTTCAATCGTGCTGTTGGACGTGGAGGTGGGGGAAGGGCATTCGTGCGCCTGATTGGACTTCCGACTGGCTACGTGCTGGGTGAGCACGCCGTCTCGACCGCACGTGGGAGCCACGGGTTCGCGCTTCCCGCCGCGGACAGTTCGTACATCGTCGAACTGGCCGTGATGCGGAGCTACCGGTGGACCGTGCTCGCTCGTTCGAATGCGGTCCATGCGCCCCCGCACACCCCGAGGGTCGCGACGACGCCGGCGTTCGTCAGCCGTGCCGAACAGCAGCGTGCGGTAGCACAGGGCCTGACGCTCGGCGATGCCGGCGAACGCGGCCGGGTTGTGCCGCTGCGCGTGACCGCAAGGCCGCGACCGGCGCCGACCACCCCCGGACGAGGTCGGGCCGAGGTGGCCGCGTCGGCCGGGTCAGAGGCCCGACTACGTCAGGCTGATTCAGAGCTGCGACGTCCCGGGCGCGGTTCGGAGCCTCGCCTCGCTCGGCGCGAGGGCGAGCACGTCCCGTTTGTCATCGCGCGCACCGCCGGGATTCCGCAGCCCGTCGCCGCTGCACTGAGCGAGCTCGCCGCAGCCGTGTGGTTTGGACGCGATCCCGTCGACGTGCTTGCGGCTGGGAACGCGCTGGTCAGCGCGCTAGCCGAAGCGGGAATCGCACACAGACCCGCGATCGCGATCCTCGACCCCCCGGATCGCGACGCCGCGGCCGAGCCCGGTCCCCAAGTCGGATCCAGACCCGACGCCGACGGCTACTCGGTTACCGAGAACCCCGAGGGTTCGATCACGGTTTCGGGCCCGGACGGGAGTTCGATCACATACAACCCGGTTGAGCGCGGGGCCGGAGACGGTCCGGCTGCGCGATCGGCGGCGGCTGTCGTTTGGGGGCGTCACGCCCCCTAGCCCTGACCGACCGCGGTCGCGCTCTGCGAGGCCGCCAGGCCCGGCCGATACGAACCCTGGTCGGTCACGCTTCGACTCCGGGCACCTCGTCCTGTTCCTGCACGCGCACCTGCCCTACGTGCGAGACCCGGAGGAGGAGAACGGACTCGCCGAGGACTGGTTCCACGAAGCGGTCACCGAGACCTACATCCCATTGCTGTCCGTCGCCGAGGGCTGGCTGCGCGACCACCTTCCCGCGCGGCTCACGGTCTCCTTGTCACCTCCGCTGCTCGAGATGCTGCGAGACGAGCTGCTGGTTACACGCTACGTCGATCGCATGCACGCACTGCTCGAGCTTGCCGATTCCGAGATCCGCAGGACCAGGCACGATGAGCAGTTCCAGTTCACCGCCGAGCTGAATCGCGCACGACTGAGCGACGCACTCGACCGATTCGAGCACCGCTACTCCCGGGACCTCGTCGCCGCGTTCGCGGCGCTGCAGGATCGCGGAGCGCTCGAGGTCGTGACGTCATGTGCGACGCACGCCTTTCTTCCGGGCTTCGACGCGGGTTATGCGCGCGCGCAAATACGTCTTGGAGCCAAGTGCTACGAGGCTCATCTTGGTCGCCGTCCGGCGGGCATGTGGTTACCAGAGTGCGGGTTCGTTCCAGGGATCGATCGTCTGCTCGCCGCCGAGGGGATCAACTATTTCCTGGTTGACGCACATGCCCTTGAGTTGGCCGATCCGCCGCCGGTCTTTGGCACCTTTGCACCGGTTGTCTGCCCCAGCGGGGTGTTCGCGTTTGCAAGGGATCCCGAGTCTTCGGCTCAGGTCTGGAGCGCGGAAGGGGGCTATCCAGGTGATCCTCGCTACCGCGAGTTCTATCGCGACATCGGACATGATCTCAATGCTCTCTCGATCGCACCCTTCCTGCTGCCCGACGGAGCCAGGAGAAACGTCGGTCTGAAATACCATCGCGTGACGGGACATGACGTACCCCTTCACGAGAAGCAGCCCTACCACCGTGGTTGGGCGATGGAAGCCGTGAATGACCACGCCGCTCACTTCGTGCGTACCCGAGCGGCGCGGATCGACCAGGCGCGGTCCGAGCAACGCCGGCCGCCGGTGATCGTCGCGCCATACGACGCGGAGTTGTTCGGGCACTGGTGGTTCGAAGGACCTGAGTTTCTCGACCTCGTTGTCCGCAAGAGCTGCAAGCAGTCCGCGTACCGGTTGTCGACACCGTCGGACGTAATCAACAGCGGTGTTGATTTTCAGGTCGCGATGCCGGCGGCGAGTTCCTGGGGCGCATACGGTTACAGCCAGGTATGGCTCAACAGCGACAACGAGTGGATCTGGCCGCATCTACATCGCGCGACGGCAGAGATGTCACGGATCGCCCGCGAGCACCCCAGCGCAGAGGGTCTGACGCTGCGAGCGCTGAATCAACTCGCCCGGGAACTCGTTCTTGCCACCGCCAGTGACTGGCCGTTCATGATCAGCATGGGCACGACGGTGGACTATGCGGAGTCGCGTCTACGAACGCATATCAACCGCTTCAACGGGTTGCTGGAACAGATTCAGGAGGCGAGGATCGACGAGGACTGGCTGGCCAGGATCGAGGCGTGCGACGGCATATTTCCGTCGATCGACTACACGGACTTCGACGATGCGAGAGCGGCAGTCGAACAATGACCCAGCCGCTCGCGCGACGCGGCCGGACGGACGCGCGGAGGCCGCCGCTCGGATCTAACCTCAGACGTTGACGCCCCAAGTGCGCTGCGGGCGAACTCGACTGCCGGCTGCGGCCGCTGGTCCGGATCCTTGGCCAGGGCGTCGGATCCGGAATCGCGCGTCGCTGGTGCCCCGGCGGTATACCCTGCTCGCGATGTCGGTGAGACCGCGACAGCAGGACAGCGTGAACGTAGCGCTCGCCGCCGTCACGTGTGGGCGTCTCAGCTCCGCGTTGCGCGTGAGCGCCAGCCGCGGGCCGCTGTGCGCGCGCGCTGATGAGTACGGCGTGAACGTGACCCAGACCCAGTCGTCGTCAGCTCGTCTGCCTGACGAGCGCAATCAGGACCCGGTGCTCGAGCTCTGGGGCGCCGAGATGCTCACCTTGAACTCGCCGCTGAAGGGGACAGCGCGGCGGGCCGACCCGCTCGAGCGCGCGCGGGTCGCCGCTCGTACCGTTCGCGACCACGACCTCGACGCGCTGCAGATCGAGTATCCGGATGGCGCCCAGTTGTCAGCCGACCGCACCCGGGTCGTGCTCTACGGCTCGCGTCGCGGCGTGCTTCGCCGGCGCGAACGGCTCGTGTACGCGGCGCTGGGCGACCTGCTCTGAGCTGCGCTCGGGCCGCCGTTCGCCCGATCGGGCTCGACGACTCGCATCTGGCGGGATCAGCGGGCTGCCAGTTCGAGGATCGCCGTCGCCAGCGCGTCGGGCTGCTCCTCGGGGATCCAATGGCCCGCTCCAGGGACTTGTAGCCCCGTGACGTCCTCCGCGACCTCCTTCATCATCTCGACTCCCAGCGGCACCGAGAAGCTGAGCTCGCCGCCGAGGAACAGCACTGGCATTGTCAGCTTGCCGTGCTGCGCGAGGGCGGTCCGGTTGTCGGCGGCGTCCTGATCGAAGGTTCGGTAGGTCTCGAAGGCCGCCCGCATCCCGCCGGGCGACGAATAGGCGGCCACGTAGGCGTCGAACTCGGCGGCGCTGACCGCCGACGGGTCGCCATACCGTGCCGCGAAGAACTGCTGGAGATAGAGCCGCTCCCCGACTCCTGAAAGCAACGAACCCACCGCCCGTCCTCATCCGTCCTCATCCGTCCACATTCTGTAGGCGTACCTGACCTCTGGCGACGAGTTTGTCGTCCTCGGGCCGGCGGATCTCAGCTTGCCAGAGCTGCTGCGTCCGGCCCTGGTGGACGGGCTCGGCGATCACTCTCAGCCGGCCACTGCGGTGTGGTCGCAGAAAGTCGGTGTTGTTTGCGACGCCGACGGCTTGCTGACCTTGGTCCTTGACGGCCTCGAACGCTCCGGTCGTCGCGAACGTCTCGATCACCGTCGTGTACAGGCCGCCGTGCACCAGGCCCCACGGCTGGTGGTGGCGCTGATCTGCAGCGACCGAGCCGCTGACGTGCGTCGGCGTGACCTCGTCGAACTCGATCTCGAGCAGGGCCATCATTTCGCTGGGCGTCCTCAGGTTGGTCATCGCGAGCTCCGGATCGAGATTCCTTCAGGTTCGTTGCACTATACAACTTAGTCTCCTGGGCCGCATGGACGCAGGGGAGGGGAGAGGAAGAACGGTGAGGGGGAGGAGGATCGGCGAGACCTCTCGAACTAGCGGTCACCGTGGGCAAGCGATGGGAAACGGGCCGGATTGAGGCTTTCAGCGACGGCGTGTTCGCGATCGCGATCACGCTGCTCGTGCTCGATATCGCGATTCCCGGATCGGAGCTGCGTGATCTGTGGCGCGGGATTGCTCATCAGTGGCCCTCGTACCTGGGCTACGTGACGAGCTTCCTGACGATCGGCGGGATCTGGCTCGCCCACCACGCGATCTTCCGACGGTTGCGGTACGCGGACAACGTGGTAATGCGGGTCAACCTACTGTTGCTGATGGCGGTCTCGTTCCTGCCGTTCCCGACCAGGCTCATGGCCCAGGCGATCCGCAACGACAACGCGGAACGTGCCGCGGTCGTGTTCTACGGCATCTCGCTGTTCGTCACATCGGCGCTGATCAGCGCGCTGTGGGGCGCGGTCGTGCGCGATCGCCAGCTGCTCGAGCCCGACGTGAGCGACCGGGAGGTCAGCGCGATCACGATCGCCGCGACGCCGAACGCCGGTCTCTATGTGATCGCGACGGTGCTCGCGATCCTCGTCCCGAAGGTCGCCGCGTTCGGCTACATGGTGATCGCCGCCGTCGGTGTGTTGCGAGCGCCCGCGGCGAGGAGAATCGAGTCACAGAGCGCGGGCGAGCCGAACCCACCGGCTTGATCCCGCCGGCGCCCAGGCGAGTCACCGGAGCCGCTGCCAGACGAAAAGCTCGCAGATATAAGGCAGCTCGATCGGCTCGGGGTACCCGTTGACCATGACTCGGACGTGATCGAGCACCTCGGCACGGCGATCGCCGCCCAGGGCGGCGATGAAGCTGATCGAGGCCACCCTCGCGACCACGCCCTCGCGATCGAGCAGCTGGACATGTGGAAGCTCGGCCTCCTCGACGGGCGCCCAGAGGCTCGTGCGCGCGAACCCGTCGCGCCACCTGCCACTCCGGTGAGCGGGCGTGGTGCCCCGGAGCCACGACGTTCGCGCCGGTGGCCACGAGCACGCGGGTCAGCTTGCCCGTTCCGGCCGCGATATCGACCACCGTGCGCGCGGCGCGCAAATCCAGCCGTTCCGCAAGCCAGCGTGCCGCCGCGTCCGGGTAGTCGGGTCGAGAGCGTTCGTAATCGTCCGCGGCCGTGTGGAAGCCGCGTGCGGAAGGGTGGATGCTGGTCACGGGGAGATTTCGCACGCCGCCGAAATCAACCATCCAGGCGTGCCAGAGGTCACCACTGCTGCGGGTCGGCGCCCCAGACTGTCAGCGGCTCGCCAGCGCTAGCCGATCGGGGCGTGGTCAGGTTCAGGCAGTTCACCGACGTCGAGGTCCGGCGGTTCCGACGGCGCCCGGGCCGAGCCCTCGATGTTGATGCGGGGAAGGCGGGCGTCGAGCCAGGGCGGCAACTTCCAGGTCAGCGGTCCGAGCAGCTCGAGGATGGCGGGCAGCAGCACGCAGCGCACAACGAGCGCGTCGAGGAACACCGCCGCGGCGAGCCCGAAGCCGAACTCCTTGACGACACGCTCGTCGCCGAGCATGAACGACAAAAACACGCAGATCATGATCGCGGCGGCGGCGCTGATCACCCTCCCGGTGAACGCGATCCCGTTTGCCACGGCTGCCGACGCGTCGCGGCGATGCACCCATTCCTCGCGCACGCGTGAGACGAGGAACACCTCGTAATCCATCGACAGTCCGAACACGACGGCGAACATGAGCACGGGAATCCACGGTTCGACGGGCCCTGGTTGGATTCCGAGCGCGCCGGCGACGAACCCGTCCTGGAACACGAGCACCGTGGCGCCGAGCGCCCCACCGATGCTGAGCAGATTCATCAGGGCGGCCTGCACCGGGATCACCAGCGAGCGGAAGATCACGAACAGCAGCAGCGCCGAGAGGACGACTACCAGCCCGATGAACAGCGGCAGCTTGGTCGACAGCACGTGCGAGAAGTCGATCGAGCCCGCGGTGAACCCGCCGACCAGCACCGTGGTGCCGGTCCGGTGCTCGAACGGCGGGAGCACGTCATGGCGCAGATGGTTGACGAGGTTCGTCGTCGCCTTCGACTGCGGTGCCGAATCGGGATAGGCCTCCATCACCGCGACCTTGCCCGAGGCGCTGACCCGCGGTGGGGTGACCGCGCCGACATCCGGCGTCGCCGCCACGGTCGCGTGCAGGGCGGGCAGCGATGACGTCTGGCCGGGGCCGGGCAGCTGGGCCACGACCGTCAAGGGACCGTTGAAGCCTTGGCCGAACCCCTGCGAGAGCAGGTTGAAGGCCTGGTGGGTGCTCGTGTTGCTCGGGTCGTTGCCCGCATCGCTGCTCTCGAGACGCAGCGACAAGACCGGGATCAGGAACGCGAACATCACCAGCAGCGCCAGCAGCGCGAGCGGCCATGGGCGCGATTGCACCATCAGGCTCCAGCGACGCCACAGGGACGGGCGCGGCTGCACTCCGGCCGCGGCCCGCCGCCGCGCGGCGCGACTGGGGCGCACGAGCCGGTCGCCGAACCGCGACAGGAGCGCGGGCAGCACCGTCAGCGACGCGAGCAACACGAGCAGCACCGTCAGCACCGACGCGATCGCCAGCCCGTACATGAAGCTGACGCCGGTGGCGAACATGCCCAGCAGTGCGATCACGACGGTCGTCCCGGCGAGCAGGATCGCCCGCCCGGAGGTGTCCATCGCCTCGATCACCGACTGCTGCACGTCACCGAGGCGGCCGTAGCTCTCACGGAAGCGGGTGACGATGAACAGGGCGTAGTCGACTCCGACTCCGAGGCCGATCATCAGCGCGAGCTCGGGGGCGACGTTCGACATATCGGTGATGTGGGTGGCCAGCCCGATCAGAGCGACCCCCGTGATCAGGCCGAGGCCCGCGGTGATCAGCGGCATCCCGGCGGCGAGCAGGGAACCGAACGTGATCAGCAGGATCACGAGCGCCGCGAGCACGCCGACCACGGTCGCCGGGCCGATGCTGAATCCCTCCGCTTGCTCGATCACCTGGCCGCCGGCCGCGATCTTCAGCCCTGGGACCGATACGGCGTCGATCGCCGCGAGCACCGGTTTGCCGGTCGCGTCAGGGAGCAGATTGGCGCGCTTGTCGTAGTTGATCGTCGCGAACGCCGTCCGCTGATCCCGCGAGACCTGGAGCGCCCCCCGCGCCGTGTAGGGGCTGATCACCCCGACGACGTGGGGCATCGTGCTCACGTGCGCGAGCAACGGCTCGATCGCGCCGCGCACCTGTGGTGAATAGACCGTCCCCTGCGAGGTGTGGAACACGATCGTGTCCAGATCGCCGCTCTGGGCGGGAAACTCGCGGGTGAGCAGGTCGACCACCCGCTGGGATTCGGTTCCGGGAAGAGTGAAGTTCGTCGCGTACTGGCGCCCGACGCCCTGGGCCACGACGGTCGTGAGGATCGCGACCGCCACCCACACGATCACGACCCTACGGCGATGTGCGATGCACCAGCGAGCGAGACCTAACACTGCGGCTCCTTCTCTTAGCGCTCGCGCTCAGGTGCGGATGTTCCGAACCTGAAGCATACGTGACGATCGACACAAATGCTTTATACCACAAACCATTTGCGCGGAAAATAATATAGGTTCCAGGCTGCTTGCCGTCAAGAAATCTGCGCGGTGCAGTCGCTCGTTCCTTCAGGGATTCACGGCTGGAGTCCGAACCCGAAGACAGTTGTCTTCCTGGCGGCAATCCTGCCGCAGTTCGTCAGCCGAGCGGTGGGACACGCCAGTGGCCAGATACTCGTGCTCGGGCTCGTGTTCGCCGTGATCGCGATCCTTTCCGACACCGTGTGGGTGTGTGGCGCGGCGAGATTTCGCTCGTGGTTTGGCAGATCACCCCGGCGTCTGGAACTGTTCGGCGGAACGGGTGGGCTGGCCATCATCGCCGTCGGTGCCGGCTTGCTGGTGTCTGGGCGCAAGGACTGAGCGTCAGGGCACCCGGCGAACGCGACCCCGGAGCCGCTGAGCCAGTCGGGCGCCGACTGCCCACGGCAGCTCACCAGGCCGTTCACCGGCCGCCGCGCGGCGACGCGCTCGTGACCGCGGGCCGTGTACCGTAACCGGATGAGCTTCCGCGACGGGGTGCGTCGTCCCCAGCGAGCGCGCGAGCAGGAGGCGCGGGTCAAACGCGAGCGGCTCGCCGCGGTCGTGTCACTGGTAGTCGTCGCGGTCGCAGTTGTGACAATCGTGGGTGGGGCGACGCTGGGATCCGGCTCGGCCGGCTCGAAATCCGGGTCGGGGGCATCCGCCAAGCGATCGGCCGCGGGCGCCGGCCAGGGCGGCACCGCGACCGTCCCGATCCTGATGTACCACGTGATCAGCGTGCCGCCGCCGCAGAGCTCGGCGTCGCCGGCGCTGTACGTGCCCGCCGACGAGTTCTCGAGTCAGATGCAAACGCTGAAGGCCAACGGTTGGCATGCGGTCACGCTCGATCAGCTGGAGGCGTACTGGACCCGGGGCGTGTCGCTCGGGCCCGGGAATCCGATCGTGATCACTTTCGACAGCGGATACGCATCGCAATACACCAACGCGCTGCCGGTGCTGCAGCGGCTGGGCTGGGTCGCGGTGGAGAACCTTCAGGTGAACGGGCTCTCACCGTCGGACGGGGGCTTGACGGACTCGCAGGTGCGCGGCCTGATCGCCGCCGGTTGGGAGCTCGATACGCAGGGGCTGAGCGGCTCCGATCTGGACACGCTCGACTCCAGTCAGCTGAGCTACGAGGTCACAACCTCGCGCCAGATCCTGCGCAGTCGCTACGGCGCTCCGGTGAACTGGTTCAGCTACCCGTTGGGCGACTACGACGCGACCGTGATCGCCGCGGTCCGCGCGGCCGGGTACGTCGGCTCGACGACGGTCGTCCCCGGATGGGCAAGCCCGCAGCAGGATCGGTTCCGCCTGCCGCGGCTGCAGGTGCTCAGCGGAACCACTGGGCCGCAACTGCTGGCGCAGATCGACGCGTCGAAGGCGGACGCGTCGGCCCCGTCCGCTTACACGGCGGCCTGACTCGCGTGACCCGGCTTCGCGCGCCGGGGATCACGCCAAGCCGTGCCGGGTGCACAGCCGCTGCAACCGTTCCATCGCGTCCGCGGTCCGGTCCGGCAGTGCGTCGAGCGCATCGGCGGCCGACCGGATTTCGTCGATCGTGACGTCCCGCGCCTCGAGCGCGAACCGTCCGAGCCAACGAACCGCGGCCCGCTCGTAGCGATCGGGGTTGCCGTCCCGAAACACGAGGCACACTCGCAGCGCGTCGTCGAGCGCGATCTGCGGGAGCTCCAGCGCCGCCGCCGTGACGAGCGCGGCATTGCCGGTCTCGAGGGCGCGCCTGAACCGGGCGTAGGGGGTTCCGTCGCTGGTCATCGAACATATGTTCGCCCAGGTGTCAAGTCGCGCTGGTCGGGAGGTCGACCGGCGAGGAGTGCCGCGCCGAGGGCGGCATCGTCCAGTACGCTCGGGCACGTGGCACCCGACACCTTCATGCTCGGCGGCGATCTGGAGGTGCGTCGACTCGGGTTCGGCGCAATGCGGATCACCGGGCAGGGAGTATGGGGCGACCCGTCCGACCCGGCCGGCGCGCGGCAACTGCTGCGCCGCGTCGTCGAGGCGGGCGTCAACCTGATCGACACCGCCGACTCGTACGGCCCCGAGGTGTCCGAGAACCTGATCGCCGAGGCGCTCCACCCGTATCCGGAGGGGCTCGTGATCGCGACCAAAGGGGGTCTGACGCGCCCCGGTCCGGGGCTCTGGGAGCGCAACGGCCGCCCCGAGCGGCTGAGACGCTGCTGTGAGGACTCGTTGCGGCGGTTGAAGCTCGAGCGGATCGACGTCTACCAGCTCCACGCGGTCGACCCCAAGGTCAGGATCGAGGATTCGATCGGCGCGCTGGCCGAACTGCAAGCGGAGGGCAAGATCCGTCACGCCGCGGTCTGCAATGTGGACGGCGAGCAGCTCGAACGAGCCCGGGGGATCATCGAGATCGTCTCGGTCCAGAACCGCTACAACCTCACGGACCGCTCCTCGGAGGTGGTGCTGCAGACGTGCGAGCGGGACGGCATCGGGTTCATGCCCTGGTTCCCGCTCGCGACCGGGAGCCTGGCGCGGCCCGGAGGCGCGCTCGACGAGGTCGCCCGCGCGCACGGCGCCACACCCGCCCAGGTAGCGCTTGCGTGGCTGCTCGGTCACTCATCGGTGATGCTGCCGATCCCGGGGACGAGCTCGATCGCGCACTTCGAGGAGAACCGCGAGGCGGGGCAACTCGAGCTCGACGACAACGAGGCCGAGGCGCTGGCGGAGCTCGCCTGATCCGCGCGCGAACCAGTGAGCGCGGCTCGGACCTGGGCGGCGCCGCGCGAGCTCTGGCCACCGCCCAGGTCCGGCTTCGTCTCCTACTCCACGCGATCCGCCGTCACCGGCCCGGCGACCCTAGTCACTCGTGCTCGCCGCCTTGGTGGCCTTGCGCGACGACGCGCCGTCGCTGCCCGAGACCACGTGCTTGGCCTCATGCGGCATCATCGGCCCGTCGCCCGACGGGTCGGCGATCCCGTCCTCGAGCCACAGATAGCGACCGTTCAGCAGGCGCTCGGCCGCCGCGTGATTGTCGTCGTCGTCGTTGGCCCAGAGCTCGTGAAACAGCCTGTCGGCGCGGCGCTTGGCCTGGCTGCAGAACAGCTCGGCGAGCTCGACTGCCTGGTCCTTGCGCTCGGGATGCTCGCGCCCGATCGTGTCCGCGTAGACCACCGCTGCGGACATCGCGAACAGCTCGCCGCCGATGTCGACGATCCGCCCGAGGAACCCTTGGCGCTGCTCGAGCTTCGCCTGCCAGCGGCCCATCGCATAGAAGGTCGAGCGGGCGAGCTTGCGCGAGGAGCGCTCCACGTAGCGCAGATACGTTCCCAGCGGGCCGAACTCATCGAACGAGCGAGGGTTCTGACCCTCGCCGAAGACGAGCTGCGGGAACCACTTGGCATAAAATTGTCCCGCCCGTAGCGCCGACTGCGCCCTCGCCTTCAGCTCACCGCCTCCCATCAGCAGGTCACCGGCGACCTGTAGATGCTGATCCACCGCCTCGCGCGCGATCAGCAAGTGCATGATCTCGCTCGAGCCTTCGAAGATCCGGTTGACGCGGAAGTCCCGCATCACCTGCTCCGCCGGCACCGGCTTCTCGCCACGCGCCTTGAGCGATGCCGCGGTCTCGCAGCCACGCCCGCCGCGGACCTGGATCAGGTCGTCGATCACCTCCCAGCCCAGCTCGGCGCCGTACACCTTCGCGATCGCGGCCTCGATCCGGATGTCGTTGCGCTTGTTGTCGGCCAGGCGGCTGGTCACGTCAAGCATCGCCTCGAGACCGAACGCGCTGCCGGCGATGAACGCGAGCTTCTGCGAGATCGCATCGTGCTGGCCGATCGGGCGGCCCCACTGCACGCGCTCGTTGGACCACTCCCGGCCGATCTTCGTCGCCCACTTGGCGACGCCCGCGGAGATCGCCAGCAGGGCGAGCCGTCCGGTGTTGAGCGTGCTCAGCGCGATCCTCAGGCCGTCACCCTCGCGGGCGATCAACTGCTCCTGGGGCACGAACACGTTCTCCAGCGCCGTCACCGAGTTCTCGATCCCGCGCATACCGACGAACGCGTTGCGATGCTCGACCGTCACGCCTTCGGTGTTGTACGGGAGCACGAACGCACTGATCCCGCCGCGGTGGCCCTCGCTCTTCGGCACCTTGGCCATCACGATCACGATGTCCGCGATCGTGCCGTTCGTGGTCCACAGCTTGCTGCCGTTCAGCACGTAGCCGCCGTCGACCGGCGTCGCGGTCGAGGCGAGCCGCGCCGGGTCCGAGCCGACGTCGGGCTCGGTCAGCAGAAACGCACTGATGTGGTCCTTCGCGACCAGCGGCAGCCACTTGCGCTTCTGCTCCTCGTTGCCGAAGCTCAGCAGCGGCTGGGCCACGCCGATCGATTGGTGCGCGCTGAGCAGGGTGGAGATCGCGGAGTGCCAGACACCGGCGAGCTCGAGTGCGCGGTTGTAATACACCTGCGACAGACCCAGCCCGCCGTACTCGGTCGGAACCTTCATCCCCAGCGCCCCGAGCCGCTTGAGCCCGTCGTACACGTGGTCGGGAATCTTCGCGTCGCGCTCGATCTCGAGCGGGTCGACCTCCGTGACGAGGAACTCGCGCAGCTGCGCGAGGAAACGCTCTCCCTTCTCCACCGCCTGCGGGTCCAACCGCGGTTGCGGATAGATGAGGTCGAGCCGGAAGTCGCCGAGGAACAGCTCCTTGCCGAAGCTCGGCAGCTTCCACTCGGTCTCGCGCGCCGCCTCTGCGACCTCGCGAGCCTGCTTCTCAGTAACGTTGCTTGCCACGGCTCATCTGCTCCTGAGTGGGGACACCGGACCGATGATGTATACCGAGATTGCGGGCCAAGAGCGGTCTCCCGACGTTCTCCGTAGCACTCGATCGCCGGGCGCGCGCTACAGATGCTTGAACCGGCCGCTAGCCGAGACCCACCCGCGATCAACCGGGGGCCGGCCGCCGGCGACGCTCGGCTGTAGTCCGCGCGCCGCGATCGAGAACGCAGGCGGGCCGATCGATGAAGCAGTGTTCAAGCGATTCGCCGATCGGCTGTCGTACGTGTCAGGTGATTTCACCGACCCAGCGACGTACAGGCGCGTGGGTGACGCAATCGGGACCGCGAAGCTGCCCGTCTTCTACCTGGAGATCCCTCCGAATCTGTTCGCGACCGTGATCAAAGGCCTGTCGGAAGCTTCCACAGAGGCTCGAGGGTCGAGTTCGCGAACCGGAGGTACAGGAACTCGTCCAATCCCATCGAGAAGCCGTTCGGTCACGATCTGGAGTCGGCGCGCGAGCTGAGGGTCGTGTTTCGCCGCCCCCCGCGCCTCGGGTTCATCTCCACCACCGGGGCGCGGCGGCCGGTCGAGAGTCAGCTGGTGCTGAGGGTCGATCCGGACGTTGGCGTCCGGCAGATCATGGACGCGCTCCGGGCGGACCGCGGTGGCGCGCAGCAGATCACGCTCGATATGGAGTTCGCGCAGGAGGGGGGCGAGGGGCCGACCCCGTACGAAGTGCTGCTGCAAGCGGCGATGCAAGGGAACAGCGTTCCGTTCACGCGCCAGGACGGCATCGAGGAGACGTGGCGGATCATGGCGCCGTTGATCGAGGCGCCGCCGCCGGTGCAGCAGTACGCGCCGGGTTCGTGGGGACCGAAGGAAGGGGATCGGGTGCTCGCCGGAATCGACCGCTGGCACGGGCCCTGGGTCGCGCGCCGAGCCCCCCGGGTCGCGCGCTGAGCCCCCCGGATCGCGCGCTGAGCCCCCCGGATCGCGCGCTGAGCCCCCCGGATTGCGCGCTGAGCCCCCCGGATCGCGCGCCGGCGGGCGACAGGTGCGCGCTCACCAGCGCGGCGCTCAGTCGTGGGACGGTCAGCTGGTAGCCGTCAAGCCCGGGCCGGCTCGTGTGATCGGGCAGGATCGTCTGGTCGGCGGGTTGGCCGTGCCAGCGAGCGTCGCTGCCCAGTTGCTGGCCGTCCAGCGTGACACCGGAGCGCGAGCCGGCGGAGGGCGCGAGCAGTCGCTGCACGCTCGCCGGGCCGCTCGCGGGGAGCTCGAGCCGGACTGTCGCGGCGCGGGTGCCCTTGTCGATCAGCAGGACGTGCAGGAGCCGTCCGGCGGTTCGAACTGCCCATACCTTCAGGTGCAGAGCGCGCGGGGCGCGCACCTGCGTGCGGAGGAGGTTTGCGTCGGCGCCGAGCGTGCGCGCGAACATGATCAGCCCGTACAGCAGCGGCCGTGCGATCAGCCCGCGGTTTCTGAGCGCGAACGCGCCGTTGATCGCGTTCTCGCGAACGTGCACGTTGACCCCGTCGACACCCGCCTGCAGGAGCTCGAACAGCGCGTCCGGCGCCCACAGCGCCGTCGCGAACGCGTCGCTGATCCCAGGCAGCCCTCCGCAGGTCACGGAGTTCAGCTCCGTCAGGCGCAACGGAAGCCCGGCGCGACGCGCAAGCGCAACCGCGGGGCTGATCGCGGCCGCGAGACCGGCCGAGGCGCGCTCCGAGAGCAGCCGCGCGATCGTCGGATAGCTTGGTGAGCCGCGATCCACGCACGCCGAGTACGGGTACAGGTGGGCGCTCACGATCCCGAGCCTTGGATGCGGGCCTGCCAGCAGGCGCGAGACCCAGTCCAGATTGAGCGCAGGGTGCGCCGTCACCGGGCCGACCAGCGCCACGTGCGGCGCGATCCTCGCCAGCACGCGCGCGTACGAGTCGTAGTCCCGCACGTAGCTGTCGGGCGAGATCCGGCTCGGAAGCCCGTCGCCGAACGCATGCCAGTAGGCGCGGCTGTAGAGGTCCGGCTCGTTGCCGATCTCGAGCCCGACGATGCTCGCGCGCGGCAGCGCGCGCACCGCTTCGGCCGCGATCCGAGCGGCGACCACGGGCGTGTCGGTGACGAGGTTCAGGTCGAGGATCAGCCGCGCGCCCGTTTGTTGCACCAGACTGGCCGTGTGCGCAAACCACGCCGGCGTGAGCCTCAACGCCCACCGTGGCAGCCTGCGCGCCCACGAACCCCAGAAAGTGGCATCCGCGGAGTCTCCGCCGACCCGCAGGACCAACGGCCCGCCTCCCTGGACCTGCACGAGCGACAGCGCCCTCGCGAGCAGCGTGCTGTGGCGCTCGAACAGTGGCAGCGCCCAGTACTCCGTCGAGATCCCCAAGAACGAGCGCGGAACGCTGATCACCGGCGCCGGCGAGCCGATCACCACCTCCGCCTGCGCAGGCCCGGCCGCACCATGCAGCCCGAGCCGACCTAGCGGAGCGATCACCGCTGCGCCCCCAAGCGCCGATCGTCTCACGCTTGCCGATGCCCTGCTCGCGCTATCGCGATCAGCGAGCGCGAGCAGGATCCCAATCGATCCGAGCCCGGCCACAACCGCGGTCAGCACCGCGACCCAGCGCAGAGCGCCCAGCCTGCGCCCACGATCGCCGGTTACGGGGCGCGCCGGCGCGTCGGGCTGCACTCGAGCGTCGCCGGCCGGCAGACACTCGCTCGCTTGATGGCGCTGCGGAGCGTGCGCCTGCCACCGGGTCAGCCCGCGGCGACCGTCGAGCGCCGGACCAGTGAGCCGTGACGAGGCACCGTGAAGCGAGCGTGAGTGCTCGGCTTCTGAGCCCCTGTGGCGAGCGTTACTGAATGGTGTTTTACGAGTGATCACGAATCAGCGCCCCGTCCTCACGTGATTACTTGTCCGATTGGCCCGGCCACGATCGTGGCGCTTCACTGCCCTCGATCCATCCGTATTTGTATGCACGTCCGCTTGGCAAACACACGGACCGTCCGCCGCGGGTCCTGAGCGACCTGTCGTTGGAGCCACACCATGCGACGCGAACGACGCGCCGAGCACCTGCCCGGCGCCGGGATTCCCGCCCAACTACCTCGGCGAGCTCAACCCGTACACCGGCGTGATCACGCGCGTTGCCCTGGGCGGCCCAGCCGTCGCGCCCCAAGGGATGCTGTTCCTGCCCTGATCAGGTGTACAGGATCAGTTCGTACGCGCAGTAGGCGAACAACAGCGCCAGCAGGCTCCAGATCACCGGCCAGCTCAACGTCCGGATGAACGCGGTCTCCCACCGACCGAAGCGAAGCACGAACACGAGGATGCCCACCAGCAGGACCGCGTAGCAGGCAATCGCCACGCCGGTCGGGAGTGCCAAGCCGAGGATCGGCGCGACCACCAGACCGAGCAGCAGCCACGCGCCGATCGCCAGCACGTCGACCGCAAACCGCGAGCGCTCGCGGCCGACGATCGTGATGAAACCAGCGGCGCCGACCAGCGCCGCCGCCATGAAGATCCCGAGTCGCCAGTGTGAGCTGAAGCCGAAGATCGCGCTCGTCAGTTTGCCTCCGAGGTACAGCAGCAGCGGATCGATGACGGTGACGGCCACGTAGGCCGAGAACATGTCTGCTTCGGAATCCCACGGATTCCGGAACACCGGTCGACGAGGTACGAGCGCCGCTCTCAGGGCGTCCGGCTCGAGCGCCGCGCGGAGTGGGCTCGTGCTGTCTGGTTCTGTCGCCAAGTTGCAAATCTCCGGGGACGAGGTCGTCGCGTTGCGTCGCTGGGTCTCGCGGCCGATCTTACCTGCGCTGTGCCGGATGTGAAACGATCGCGGAGATGGAAGAACCGGGCGGCGCTGCCTCGGCCCGGCGGAATGACTACGAGTGCCAGAGGGCCGAGAGCGTCACGCAGGTGGCGACCTCCGTTACCGCCATCGCGGTGCCGATCGTGTCGCCCGTACTGCCGCCGACAGCCCGAGCGTCAGTTGCGCTTCGCCTGCACCGATCTGATCCCGCGGATCCGGCAGGCCCCGGGCCAGCTGACCGCGATCGTCCGCGCGCTCCACGGCCGTCACATCGAGTCCGGTCCCTCCGGGGCGCCGACCCGGGGCCGGCCCGACGTGCTCCCGACCGGGCGCAACTTCTACTCGGTCGACCCTTGAGCGCTCCCCTCCGAGCTGTCTTGGGAGGTTGGTCTGCGGCTGGCCGAGGCGCTGCTCGAGCGCTACCTGAAGGACGCGGGCGAGCTGCCGAAGATGGTCGGGCTGGTCGCGTGGGGCACGCCGCGGACCCCACGCGGGTACGCACCCGGACCCTGACCGAGGAGACGCGGCGGGTGTTCCGGGCGCGGGTCGCCAACCCCTGGGCCCGAGGCGGAGGTGAGCCTGGTCAGCACGGTCGCGCGGCCGGCCGAGACGGTGGCGCGCTTCCTCCAGCCCGGTCGGAGGATCGTCGTCTACGGCGGCGGCAACGAGGTGGCCGAGGTCGTGCGCGCAGCCGGCTACGGCGCGAGCCGGTTCGTCGTCCTCACAGTGGCGCGACCGTCCCGGACTCCCACCGGGTTCCACGAACCATCGCGCGTGCGTTCAGGACACCCGGGCCAGGAGGGCGAACGCCGTCGGGTGCCGCAGCTTGGCGAACCGCAGCCCCCAGCGGCACGAGTCACATATGCGAGCTTTCCTGCCGGCCCTGAGCCTCGCCAGCGCCTGCCGGTAGTTCCTGATTACCAGGAGCTTGCAACAAGAAGCCCGTCGTGTTAGCTTCCCGGCATGTCTCGAGTTTAGGCTCGCCCGGGATGTGCGCGCCTGGCGATGTGTCGACCGTGGGTCGCGAGCTGCGAGCGGTGATCCGCCTCGATGCCGGGCACGTAGTGACTGGTGCGCAGGCGAGGAGGCACCCGACATGCGGAGGTCATGAGCATGAAGAGCAAGATTCTGGCGGTGGAATTCATCAGCGAGACGCACACGATGGTCAAGGTTGGCCTGGGTGATGGGATTTACTGGACGAAGGTGTCGCGCGGCGAGGGCGAGGCGATCGCTCGACAGCTCACGGCCGAGCTGCGCCAGCCGGTCGGCGACGACTGACCGCCGCTCAAGCCTCAGCTGAACTCCCAGTACGGGGTCGAGCCGCCGGTCGTTCGCGGCCTCGCGCTCCTAAATGAGCATTGATTCCATCTGCGACCCACTTGCATCCGAGCGGGCCATTGCGATAGGTTCCCGCGCTGTTACGACGGGACCGCTGTAAGCGGAGAGTTTCCGAGAGGGGAGGAGCAAGATGGAGGCGACAACGGCGGCTGGCACCAGCGGGCGGCCGAGCGTGCGGGCGTTCTGGCGCTCGCTGACCGGGAGTCAGAGGCGGACGCTGGTGATGATGGTGCTGGTCGTCGGCGGGCTGCACGTGCTCGGCTTTTTGACGCTGATCGCGCTCGTGGCGCCCAGGCACTACGAGCTGGGGACCGCCGGGGCGTTCACGATCGGGATCGGTGTGACGGCCTACACGCTCGGCCTGCGCCACGCGTTCGATGCCGATCACATCTCCGCGATCGACAATACGACGCGGAAGCTGATGAGCGAAGGCAAGCGCCCGTTGAGCGTCGGGTTCTGGTTCTCGCTGGGCCATTCGACGATCGTGTTCGCGCTCGCGTTCTTGATCGCCGTTGGCGTGCGGGCGCTGGATGGCCCGGTCAAGAACGACAATTCCAACCTGCACCAGGTGACCAACTGGATCGGCACGCTGGTATCGGGCACGTTTCTGTACGCGATTGCCGCGATCAACGTGGTCATCTTGCTCGGGATCATCAAGGTGTTCCGGGAGATGCGCTCCGGGCAATACAACGAGCAGCAACTCGAGGAGCAGCTCAACAAGCGCGGCTTCACGAACCGCTTCCTGGGCCATCTGACCAAGACCGTCACCAAGCCACCGCAGATGTACCCGATCGGGGTGCTGTTCGGCCTTGGCTTTGACACCGCGACCGAGGTCGCGCTGCTGGTGCTCGCGGGCGGCGCGGCCGGTGCGGGGCTGCCGTGGTATGCGATCTTGTGCCTGCCGATCCTGTTCGCCGCCGGCATGTCCTTGATGGACTCGATCGACGGCTCCTTCATGAACTTCGCCTACGGCTGGGCGTTCTCCAATCCGGTCCGCAAGGTCTTCTACAACATCACCGTCACTGGACTGTCGGTCGCGGTCGCGGTCGTGATCGGCACGATCGAGCTCGGCGGACTGATCGCCTCCGAGCTCAACCTGTCCGGATCGTTCTGGAACTGGTTCGAAAACATCAACATCAACCTGCTCGGGTTCATCATCGTCGGCATGTTCATCGCCACCTGGGCGATTGCGCTCTCGGTCTGGCACGCCGCCCACGTCGAGGAACGGTGGAGCGCGCACCTGGAGGAGGGAGGCATCGGACCCGAGGGATAGCCCGCGCAACGATCGCGGACGCGGGACCATCGCGGCGCCGGGCGCCTCCGGCGCCCGTCAGAATGCGTGGGGAGATGACGGCCTCGCCCCAGAGCCCGCCGGAGGTGTTCGCCAACGTAGACGAGGCGATCCGGTCGCTGCGCGCATCAGGGCTGCGGCTCTCGACCCCGCGGCGGCTGGTGCTCGAGGCTCTGTTCGAGGCCGAGGGGCCGGTCTCAGCGGCGCACCTGTCGCGCACCCTGTCGCTCGATGAATCCTCGGTCTATCGCAACCTCGAGCTACTCGAGCAGCGCGGCGTCGTCCACCACGTCCATCTCGGCCACTCGCCGGGACTGTACGTGCTGGCCAGCGAGCAGGAAGCCGAATACCTGTACTGCGAGCGCTGCGCCAAGGTGACCGCCCTCGCCTCCGAGCGCCTGGACCCGATCCGCAAACACCTCCGACGGGAGTTCGGGTATACGCCGCGGTTCACCCACTTCGCGATCGTCGGCAGCTGCCAGGAATGCGCAGCCACGCCGCAGTCGCCCGCCGAGGGCGGGTCGGCCTCACCCCAGCATCACGCAGCAGCGACGAGCAAGCGAGCCCGTTGCAAGGCGGGCGAGCATCAGCACCTCCACAGCCACGGCGAGTACGTGCACTCCCACCCGCACGCGCACCCCGGCCGGGGCACGCACGGCCACTGATCCGAACCCTCGCGGCTGACAGCCGACCGGGCTCAGTGCTGGTGTTGGTGATCCTGCTCGACCCCGACCTCGTGCACGTGCCGGTGGCTGTGG